>Ga0255215_1000227_pt1 | contig 15949 bp, 14 predicted proteins | sample Miss_Law_RepC_8d_FD_183033 | JGI IMG/M metagenome (GOLD analysis project Ga0255215, IMG submission 183033) | Freshwater microbial communities from Mississippi River, Louisiana, United States - Miss_Law_RepC_8d | ecosystem: Environmental > Aquatic > Freshwater > River | place: USA: Louisiana... | reverse complement strand
CCTTACGTATTGTATTTTTTTTTATATCTAAAAAACTAGATAGTTTATTAATAATACTATTTTCGTTGTTAGTAAATATATCAATATCAATATCGCTTTTTTCTCGTATATAATCAAATCGTTTAATACTTCCATAAAAACTAATTTCTGTATCATCATCTATATAATTTTTAAGCTTATTTAAAAAATGTTTTTGATTATCTGTTAATCTATTATTAATAAAATCATCCATATTAAAATATACAAAGATTATTTTTTACACCTTTGGAAATTTATAACTCTTTATCTTCTTTTGAGAAATTATGGAATAATGTATTAGGGTTTAAATTTGTTATTTCTCCTGATAACATAGCTGATTCATATAATTTTCGTAATACATCATTTGGCGCATTACTTCCAGTCATTATTAAATTATGTTCCCTTAAATATGTTTTAATATCATTTATATTTTTACGCTTTAAATCTTTTTGAGCGTTTAATACCTTTTTTCTTGTACCTCTATCTTTAATTAATACACTAACAGTCTTTTTTATTTTAGACCTACCTAATGTATATTTTCGTTTAATCGTTTTCTTTGTGATATGTTTTGTTGCAATTAATTTACCACCATTTTGCTGAATAATTGGTTGTTGAGTAGTTTGTTGTGAAATAATTGGTTGTTGTGAAATAATTGGTTGTTGTGAAATAATTGGTTGTTGTGAAATAATTGGTTGTTGTGAAATAATTGGTTGTTGTGAAATAATTGGTTGTTGTGAATCTAGTGGTTTTTTAATTAAATTTTCATTTTTTAAAGGGTCTATAGATACTTCCAATGTTTTATTTTTTATTTTTTGTTTTAATAAATTTAATCTATTCTCTCTAGCAGTTTTTTCGGAAGATAAATTACCACCTTGAATAATTAATGAAACATTCGGATTTGTAACAATATTACTTCTTTGTGTTTTTGACCATTCTCTATAGCTAGGCTTTGTTCCACCTTTTAATATACCATATGGCACTTCATCTTTTTGTTTTATGTAAAATGGTTCAGTATTAATCGGAAGAACCGGTTGTATTAATTCTTCAGGTAAATCAATATTTACAAGAGGTCCTTGTGTTAAATTTTGTCCTCCCGTTGAATGATAATTTCTAATTGTTTTTCTCTCTAGTTCTTTTCTTTGTTTTTCTTTTAAAAACTCTGTGTTCCTTTTTTCTTCTTCGTTTAGCCTTTGTTTAGATAATGTCTGTAAATAATTAATAGAATCAGTAAATTCATCATTATAATTAAGAATTTCATTTTTGGGTTTAATAGAATCATCTTCGATGTTAGTTAATTTTCTTTTATTATTTTCTAAATTTTGGGTTTCTTTTTGTTTATGTTCTTTAATTCTTTTTAATAGCTTATTTTTTAACACACTCGGTGATATTAATGGCACCGCAGTAGGTTTGATTTTTGACTCTTTATTTTTTTTAGTTTTATTTCTACCTACACTAAATAACGATGGATTAATAGAAATTGTTTTATGTGACATTTATTATAATATCAAATAAAATTATATATATTTTTTAACTATAAAGTGTATTATATAAATGTTTTTTAAATTCTTTTTCATCTCTTCTATTTTTTATCTCATCATTTCTGAGAAAAATTTCAAAACCTTTATCTAAATCTTTTAATGTTATTTTTTTCTTATCTGTTTCGGGGAGACAAAATACTCTTCGACTATGTGCTATTTTTGTTTTTGCTAATAAAGTTTCTATATCTCTACCGTAGAATTGGAAATAATTCTTATTTTTTTTAAACCAATCTATTGTTATTTTTGAATCGATATCGATTTTCCAACCAATATCATTTACTATTTTAATTAATATCTGATATAAATCTTCAGCTGTGTATTCATCTGTCTTAAATCTCCAGGTAAAACGCGAATCTAACCCTTGATTAAAAGCAAAAAAACACTCTTTTAGCTCTTTCTCATATCCTGCTATAATTACCATTAAATTTTCTTTATTATCACTTAAAGCTTCACATAATGTATCAATACACTCCTTTGCAAAACTATCATGTTTTTCAGGATTTCCAAGAGCATAAGCTTCATCAATAAATAATACACCGCCTAATGAATCTTTAATAACATCTTTAGTTTTTAACGCAGTTTGACCTAAGTAACCAGCAATTAATTCACTCCTAGTGACCTTTTTAAAACTGCCTTTTGAGAGAATTCCAAGTTTGCTATAAATTTTCCCCATTATTTTTGCTATTTCTGTTTTACCTGTACCAGGTGGACCATAAATAACTGTATGTAAAAAATCACTTGAAGAATTTTTATTTTTATGAAGATATTGAATAAAATATAAAATTTGATCAACTATATTATTTTTTAAATCATTCATACCAATCATATTATTTAATTCTTCAAGAGGTTCTTTTATATTATGTAAAGCTTTCATGTCAATATTATATTTAATTGCTGGATCATTTTCATATGTATTAATTAATTTTAATATATCAGATATATTATTAATTTCAACTTCAATATTTATTGTCTCTCTAATTTCGGGTTTTACTTCTTCTTTAAAAGGAACTGTATTTACAAGTGGTTTATAATTTTTATTTAAATAATCAATATATTTATTCGGGTCATTTAGTTCAATATGTGACATCGAAATATCGTTTTGTGTTTGTCCAGTAAAATTAGATGAAGATATATTATTCAAACTAAAATTATTATTTATGTTTTCAATAATTTTATCTATTTCATTTTTAATGTTTTTATCTGTTTCTAATGTCTGTTTTATTTCTTGTGATTTTTGTTCTTTTATTGATTTATCTAATGTGGCTAAAAATTTATTATAATTATTTATTCTCATTGGGTCCATTATATTTTTTTTACGTTTATTCAGCATTACATATTATAATAATATTAATTTTATATTATTTAAAATATTAAATAATATGGTGATATTTTGAATGTAATCAAACAAAAACTAAATATATATATAAACAATTTAAAAATAAATTGAAATATAAAATAACCGGATAAATGATGTCAAACAGTATCGATAACCAAACAATCGCAACAATGAGTGTTACTAATTTAAACGAGGAATTTGATATTGAGAATGAACCTTATATTGAAACACCTTGGGATATTATTGAATCTTATTTCAAAGGTCAACAACTAGAAAGGTTCGTTAGACATCAATTAGAATCTTATAATAATTTTGTAGGATATCAAATTATAAAAACTATCGAAATGTTTAATCCTCTTCATATTGCTTCAGAACAAGATTATGACCCTCAATCAAAAAAATATGCACTAGAAATATTTATCACATTTGAAAACTTTAATATTTATAGACCTCAAATTCATGAAAATAATGGAGCTATAAAGTTAATGTTTCCACAAGAAGCGCGACTTAGAAATTTTACTTATGCAGCTTCTACCACTATTGATATTAATATTAAATATATTGTTAGAAATGGCGAGAATCTAGAAAATATACAAATATTTTACAAGACCATTCCACGTGTTCATATTGGCAAATTACCAATTATGTTAAAGTCTAATATTTGTGTATTAAACCAATATAAGCATTTTGATAATTCACAAACTGGTGAATGTAAATTTGACGCTGGGGGATATTTCATTATTAATGGTTCGGAGAAAACAGTTCTAGGACAAGAACGAGCCGCCGAGAATCGTGTTTATTGTTTTAATGTGGAAAAGAATGATACGAAGTATTTATGGAAAGCTGAAATTAATTCGGTTCCAGATTTCAAATGTATATCCCCAAAAAAAATTTCTATGCTCATTTCATCCAAGAATAATGGTTTTGGTCATCCAATTGTTATTGAAATTCCAAGAGTCAAACAGCCAATTCCATTATTAATTGTATTCAGATCATTAGGTATTATTTCTGATAAAGACATTTGTAAGAAAATTCTACTTGATATTGATAATATAAAAAATAAACAATTGCTGGAAGCTTTGCAAGCATCTGTAATCGACTCTGATAAGTATTTAACTCAAGAAGAATGTATAAAATATATTACTAGTTTTGCCATGTATACTCCAATTAATATGGATAAAGAAACCGGTGCAAAGAAGAAACATGAATTTACATTAGATATTCTAAACAATGATTTGTTCCCTCATTGTCATAACATGGATCAAAAGATTTATTTTCTAGGATATATGGCTAATAAATTATTAATGGCATATTTTGAAATTATTAAATCAGATGATAGAGACTCTTACTTAAATAAACGTGTTGATGGAGTTGGAACACTTCTTAACAATTTGTATAGAAATTACTTTAACAAACTGGGTAAGGATATGGAAAAACAAATAATTCGCGAAATTAATACTGGTTCATGGCGTTCAACAGACGATTATATAAATATTATAAATTTAACAAATATTTATAAAATTATAAAGTCTACTACTATAGAAAATGGTATTAAAAGAGCATTATCGACAGGTGATTTTGGCATTAAACATAGCAATTCTAATAAAGTTGGTGTTGCTCAAGTATATAATAGACTTAATTATGTATCCAGTTTAAGTCATGCTAGAAGAATTTCTACACCAACTGATAAGAGCGGCAAACTCGTTCCACCTCGTAAATTACATAATACTACATGGGGATTCTTATGTCCAGCTGAAACTCCTGAAGGTCAATCTGTTGGTATTGTTAAAAATTTAGCATATATGACTCATATGACTATTTATTCCGATTCATTGCCTCTATATGAATATATTATGCAAATTATTACAAAAATTGACGAAACTAATTTAACATCTGAAATGATTTATGATAAAGTAAAAGTATTTATTAATGGAGCATGGATTGGCATTAGCGATAATCCAGAAGAATTATATTTGATGTTAAAAGATAAAAAAAGTAAAGGAATTATTAATATTTATACATCTATAGTATTTGATTATAAATTAAAAGAAATTAGAGTTTGTAATGATAGCGGAAGATTAACTAGACCATTATTACGTGTTAAGAATAGAAATATTCTTCTTACTAAAAATATTTTGAATAAGTTAAAAAATAATGAATATAATTGGGATAATTTGTTAACATCATCTAAAATTGAAGATGCTGTTTTAGAATATATTGATCCTGAAGAGCAAAGCTGGTGTATGATTGCTACTAAACCTAAAGACCTTATTAATAATGAGAATAAATTAAAAAAATTCACACATTGTGAAATTCACCCATCAACTATGTTTGGTGTATTAGCATCTTGTATTCCATTCCCCGAGCATAACCAGTCACCTAGAAATACATATCAATGTGCTCAAGGTAAACAAGCAATGGGTGTATATGTTACTAATTATGAAAATAGAATGGATAAAACTGCATACATTCTTAATTATCCAATGAGACCATTAGTTGAAACTCGTATTATGGACTTAATACACCTTAATAAAATTCCATCTGGTTCTCAATTAATTGTAGCAATCATGACTCATACTGGTTATAATCAAGAAGATTCATTGTTAATTAATAAAGGTTCTATTGATAGAGGTATGGCTTTAACAACAGTCTATCATACTGAAAAAGATGAAGATAAACAGAAAATCAACGGTGATGAAGAAATTAGATGTAAGCCAGACCCTAATAAGACTAAAGGTCTCAAAATGGGCAACTATAATAAGATTAATTCTAAAGGCGTTATTCCAGAAAATACATTAGTAGAAAATCGTGATGTTATTATTGCTAAGGTTATACCCATAAAAGAAAATAGAAATGATCATACAAAAATTATTAAATATGAAGATCAAAGTAAAATATATAAAACTACTGAAGAAACCTATATTGATAAAAATTATATTGATAGGAATGGTGAAGGATATAATTTTGCTAAAGTAAGAACTAGAGTTGTAAGAAAACCTGTAATTGGTGATAAATTCTCTAGTCGTCATGGACAAAAAGGAACTACCGGCAATATTATTCCTGAATGTGATATGCCATATACTGAAAGTGGCCTAGTTCCAGATATGATTATTAATCCTCATGCTATTCCATCTCGTATGACAATTGGTCAATTAAAAGAAACTGTTCTTGGTAAAGTATTAGTTGAACTTGGATTATTTGGTGATGGAACTGCATTTGGCGACTTTGATGTTAAAGAAATTTGTAACCTACTATTAAAGGCTGGTTTTGAAGCTCATGGTAATGAATTATTATATAATGGATTAACTGGTGAACAAGTTGATTGTAGTGTATTTATGGGACCTGTATTCTATCAGCGCTTAAAGCACATGGTAAATGATAAAGCACATAGCCGTTCTATTGGACCTATGGTTAATCTCACTAGACAACCTGCTGAAGGTCGTAGTCGTGATGGCGGTCTAAGGTTTGGTGAAATGGAACGTGATTGTATGATTTCACATGGCGCTTCTAGATTTACTAGAGGAAGAATGTATGATGCCTCAGATAAATATTCAGTATATGTCTGTAAAAAGTGTGGACTTATCGCATCATATAATGATAAAATGCACATACACTTATGTCATACTTGCGGTAATAGAGCAGACTTTGCTTATGTAGAAATTCCTTATGCTTGCAAGTTAATATTCCAAGAATTGAATACAATGAATATCGCACCCCGTTTGTTGACAGAAGGATAAATTTTATAAAATATTATAAATATATTATATAATGTTTAAAGATATTTCTAGCTTCACAAATGTTAATGATTATTTACCAATTTTTAATGGATGTCTAAATGCTGATTTAATTATTATTTTTTTATTATATCACGGCATATTTAACTCTAAATTACTTGGTAAATGGTATAAAAAATATCAGTTAAGCGCTGTAATTGTTGTTGTGTTAATATTAGTTATTGGTATTATTTTAGCACGGTTTTTCTACAAATACCTTTTTTATTCATTTAGTATTTGGAAATTTACTGGATTAGCTGTAATTATTCAAATCGTTCATGATATATTATTTTATTGGTTTTTTACATCAATACCAACAGGATATAATTCTATGTTAGATTTCTTTAAAAAATACGCGGGTGAAGTTGGTGTAGCAGCTATATTAGGTGATAGTTTTATGATGATAATTGCTTCCTTATTGAGTTCATATTTTGCTACATATTCTTTAAATAATAATTTAATTATATTAATTATTTCACTATATTTTATTCCATACATGATTAATTATATTTAATAATAATAGTAATTTTATAATTATTATTATATTTATATTATTTTCTTTTATTGTTGTTTGTTTTTCTTTTTGTTTGTTTACTTCTTCGTCTATAATATTTATTCATTATTTTATATTTTCGTTTTCTTGTTATTTTATTACCTCCACTTATAGGAGGTGGGGAAAAATACATGAATGTTGTATCACCACCAACATAACCACCACTTGCTTTTGGATTTTTACCTGATACTGAATTATTTAATAATTTAAAAACACGAACACCAGAAGGTCTATCCCCCATTAATCCATATGTATTTTTTGTGCTGATTCCTTGGACTTCAACATTATATCCTCCATTAGATAATGTACTATTTATTTCTTGAAATATATCACCAACAGCTTTTTGAGAACCTAATTTTAAAATAGATAAAAAATAATCTGTGTTATATAACAACTCCCATAAACGAACAATAGTAGCGCCTGATGGTGCTGTTTTCCAAAACTCAATAATTCTATTTATCAAATTTTTAAAAACGTAATTTGCTTGTAAAACAATTGGCTGTGAATCTATTTTTATATCAATAAAATTATATATTTGTAGATTATTATAGCTAATACCATAGTTTATATTTACAGATGTTAAATCACTCTTTATATTAGTTTGTCCATAATAAAAATTATTCTCAACATCATCTGCTGTAACTGAAAAATTCATATTAGCATATTCTCTATTATTTTTTGGATTTACACAACTACCAAAAGAAGCCATACCATCACATACTGAACTTGTAGGACAAACAACTATTTGTGAAATTAGACTTTTTATTTCTGATGGAACTGCATTGTTAATTACACGACAATTACTTTTCTTACATGAACCTATCCTCCTTTTTAATTGTTGTATTGCATTATCGCCAAAAAAAATATTACCTCCTGTACTTCTTGTAATAAAATGATTAATTAAGGTATCATCTGCACTTGTATAACCTTTATCGTATTTGGCTATATTGTTTAATATTTCAATTTGTTTATTTAAATCTAAATTTGGAGACGAACTTGGTGCGCCGGTTAATTCAAGTATTTTACTAGCAACTAATTTTGAAACATTTTGAACTGCATCTCTTGCACTACCAGTAATCGAACTTCCATCTCCACTATCTTCACTTATTGCTTGTTGTCTATTTTTTACATCATTATAAACATCAATAGTTTTTACAAATATTAAATCAGTAATAGTATCTACCATCTCTTGAACATTTTTTGAGAGGTTTCTTCCACCTTTATTATAAGCAGTGTTTTTATTCTCAATAATTGTTTTTTTTACATTTAACATTTGTTTACCAACAATTAGTTCTATTACATTTGTTCCTTGAATATTTGATGCGGCTCTAATAAATAAATTGTACTCTGTATAAATTTTTTTAACAAACTCCATATTATTTAATTTTTGCAAAAGTGTACATTTTAAATAATTTTCATATAATAAACTTGTTGTTTTAAAACTTACTATTAATTCATCAAATTTTGAAAATATAGTTGAATTTTGTGAGTAAATAGTTCTATTAAAAGCTCCTCCTACAATAATTTTATTACCACCATGTCTAATTGGTCTAGCTAAAGAAGTGGGAATTTCTCTACGAGGAGGCATAAACCCTCTTGCCATAAATTTAGAAAAATCTGCTTGTCCCTTTGCTTTATCCATTTGTAAAGATAAATTTTCTTCTGTTACATTTTTGCTTGTAAAAGAAACTGATAATAATGCTGTTAAACATTGTTTTGCTTGTTCTTTAATATTTCTATTGTTACATTGTCCAATAATAAATATAGATACACTATCTTCTATTAAACTATTATTAAATATCTCTAGTGGAGTTATTCCCGGAATGAATAAATTTAAATATGAATACATAATATATTCAAAATAACTAATCAGTTGTAAATTTTTTTGTGTTGTCTCTTTTATTTCTTCAATAATATCTTTAATTGAGGATACTATATGATCTCTTGTTATAACATCAAGACCATTTCCACCTTTTTGTTTTTTATTACCTTTAACACCACCACCACTTCTTCCTGGAAAAATAGTAATAGAATCTGACCTAAGCTTACTAATAATTAAAAAATTTGCTTCTTGAATAAAATCTTTTAGACGCTGCATGATATTTATTTTTTTTGTAGTTGTTCTAGTGACCCTTTCAATTGGAATTGTTTCAGCAATTATATTATAAAGTCTAATATTTTCATTAACAATAGCTTGAATTTGAGATTGAGAACTTGTCTGAGAATCAGTAATATTAATTGGCTGTAATGGTTCAGATATTAAATTATCTTCCATTTGACTTACATAAAGTTCTTGTGTTGTTAGTGTTTGTGTTGAATCATCAACTGGATTATCTATTGGACTTTGAGGATTTAACGTTGTTGTATTTACTTCATCTACTAACATTCTTTCAGTTTCAAATATATTCTTATTATCTATTTGTGTGTCATATTCTGGTCTACTTGTTCCTACTCCTGTAGGAAGCATAATTCTATCACTCACAAAATTTGGGTTATCTCTATTTTCTGCTATATCGCGTTGTTGTTCTACGGACAAAGCTTGAATAGAGGGTGAAAATGCCTGACTAACTGATTCAACCTGTTGTGGTGATACTACGTTTTGAACCAAACCCATTATATAATTTAAAATTTTCGCCATTCGTCCATAATTATTAAAATCATGTATAAAGTCGTGACCAACAGCATTTAATATATAAAATAAAAGGTCATCTTGGCTTTGAAATTTATATTTAACAGTACTCATAAAATATGTAAAGAAATTTATTTTAATTTTCTTAATCGCTAAAATGTAAATTGATAATAATTATTTTTTAGCGTAATAAATTAATAATATAAGTTGTAGCAGCAAAAAGTAACCCACCCCATAATGTATCAATTATAACAGACCAAATAGACCAATTTTTGAATAATGCATAATTAGTAGTTTCATAAACACCATAAATAATTATACCTAATAAAAATGCATCGCTTATACTTCTTCGTGGTTTAATAATAAAATAATTAATACCAATTATTATAAATACATAGCATAACGCTGCTCCTAAATAGTTTATTTTAATTTGCGTGCCTTGAACCATCTTAATTTGGTTATCAAAATAACTTTTCATTACATTTAAGTAAACAAAATCAATTACAATTACAAGAATAGCACTTACCAAGAAAAGAAAGTTGAACATTTATATATTTGTTTAATATTTTTATTATGTTTAGATAAAGTTAAAAAAAAACTTTTTTACTATTGTATTATATAAATGTCGACATCTGTTGGATATACAAGCCCTATAAATGGAAGTAATGTAGCTTTTCAGGCTTTCGTTGTTAGACCTAGCAACTCTGGTGGAGCAATAAATGGTTATATGCCACAACAAACACAAAATGTAGATAAGCGTTATCCTGAATTCGAACATATTCGTTTCACTTTAAAAAACGCATGGAACACTACTTATCCTAGTCAATTAAGAAGAGATAATTTGAATAAACCTATTACAACACCATTTAGAGCAGTTAATAATGCTGGTGATTTATTAAGTCGACTTAATTACTCATGTGGAGGAACGTGTCAGACACCACAAAGTAGACCCGGATTAAAAGGTTTACGAAATCGTTTTGGCGCTGTTCAAGATACATGTGTTCCATCTGTTGCTTATAATAGCCTTCAATTATTAACTAATATTCCCGCTTCAGCATGTAATGTTAAATATGTTTATGATAGTTCTGATTATATTACTTATTTGAAACAAAAAGCTGTCAACAAAAACTACAACGATCTTAGTTATGGCGGCGACCAATCAAATATTAGTCAATCTGCTATTAGAGCTATCAGAAGATATTAATTATTTAGGGATATAATATACAATTATGAATAACCATAGGCTTCAAATACTATACCAAAAAACGGATTTCAATTCTTCTAAAATATGTCAATTAGATGGAATATTTAAGTGTTGTAAATGTAAAAAAAATAATTCACTCATATTTCATACCTATTCTGAAATTCAATTATGTTTATTTTGTGGCACACCTAATCTAGTTAAAAATATACAAAAGTGTAAATAAAATATATTTTGATATATATAATGACTACTCCATATGCGGTATCAACAAATATAGGTTCTGTTTCTTATGATAATTATGTTAATGCTTCTATAACTGGACCTTTAAGCACTAATCAAACACCATGTCAAATTCCATATCATAGTTATGGAATTTTAACTGGTATTCGACCTACGCCACCACAATTTTATCCAATGCAAGAACCAGTGTATGCTGAAATGAATTCAAATATGAGAAAACAATATTTAAGAACTTCTATAAGCCAATCAGTTAAGGCACAACAAATCGCTTTAGGAAAAATTTCTGTTCCTCAAGCATATGTTATTAATTCTTCTCAAAGACAAGTCCCTATATCATCACATACTAATTATATTCCACCAATACCATCATCTATGTATGTTAATATTGTTAAAGCTAATGCTGTTGGGCAAACAGCTTACAAAGTAAATTTACCTAATTCAGCACCAACTGGTAGTAAAAGTTACTATCCAAGTGGAACGCGTTCAACAATAAGAAGAGCTCGTTCAGGAGGATGTGTAGCTCCAAAAAAAAAGGGCGCGATTTCAAATCAAACTTTAAGTAATGGACGAGTTTGTGGTTGGGGGTCGATTGTTCGTCAAAATTATTAAAGTTGCCTTTGGGTTTCGATGGCGTAAAAAAAATAAAATATTTACTAATATTATAAAACGATGCGTTCGAATTTTAGTTATTCATCCGTATTGTCGAAAGTTTCGCGACATGAAATTAATGTGAGAAATTCGTCAAGTCAAGCATACACGTACACTACTAGAGGGTCAAGGACTAGAACTTTGGAATCTAAGATGAACTCCCCTTGGACGACCGCACTTTTTTACGCATTCTGCATAAAATATGATTGAACCTCCAACAAAACCATCATAGGAAACGAAGTGCTTCCTTTTAGAAACATGTACAAGCTTCCACGGAGTATTGAGCCCTTGAATAGGCTGCTCGGAAGAATCCTGGTATTGATAGTAACTCGGCCATTAAATAGATATGGCATTGCTTTCTTCAAGCAGTGAGGATTTTTTCAATGAGGAGGTCAAAATTATTAAAGTTGCCTTTGAATTTCGATGGCGTAAAAAAAATAAAATATTTACTAATATTATAAAAGGCATGAGTGACCTATGGGGAGGTACTGTTATTTTGAGACCTAGTGGGGCTGCGACGAAACCTAGTGGGGCTGCTGTTGGAGTGGCAAATAATACAAGGCAGATTTTCAGCAAGAGTAGAAAGAGTATATCGAATAGTCTATTTAATAGCGGGATACATCGTGAAGCGATTCGAAACAATATAGAATTTTATATTAGTTTGCACGGCGATAATCAACAGCATAGACCCAGATAATACGGGTGAGACCTGGGTATTTGTGATTGAGTGGATCAGCGCGCCAGGGGCTTCCAGAGCAAAGCTCATACGGGTACGCCCCGAGCAGCTGGAGCCAGCGGTCAAGGAGATTAACCGACTGAAGGGCATCAAGTTCTGGGTACTCCAATATTAATAATATGGGATTCAACAGGAGTGTTGTCTTATCTCACTATCAAAATTAATAGCCTGATGCATACGCACATACACGTATTATTTAACTATTGAAATGAAAATAGTGTAAATGTGTAAAATATATAATAAATAATTTTTTTATATATTTATTTTATATAAATGAACAAATATTTTGTTGAATTTTTAGGCACAATGTTCCTCATGTATGTTATTTTCGCTACCGGGAATTGGTTGGCTATTGGTGCTGCTTTAGGCATTGCTGTAATGTTAGGTGGAGCTATTTCTGGTGGAGCGTTTAATCCTGCTGTAGCTATTTCATTATATGCTTCAGGTAAATTACCAAAAGCGGATGTATTACCATATGTTATCGCTGAAATATTAGGTGCTTTAGCAGCTTTTTACACTTATAAAAAATTTGTTAATAAAACTTAAATTTAATTTCTTTTTGTAATATATAATGCATAAAAAAAAGGAGCATAAGCGCCGTCGAAGATTAAATGGAGGAATGTGGCCTTTTGACACACAAACAAGACCCTCACCAAATTATGGAAACTCACCAAATTATGGAAACTCGCCAAATTATGGAAACTCACCAAATTATGGAAACTCACCAAATTATGGAAACTCGCCAAATTATGGAAACTCACCAAATTATGGAAACTCAAGTTCTGGTTCTATGTTTGATTTATTCGGAACTCCTTCTGGTAGTTCTTCTGGTAGTTCTTCTGGTTCCATGTTTGGTAATTTATTTGGCAATTCTGGAACCAGATACGGCAGTTCTGGAACCGGATACGGCAGTTCTGGAGTCGGATACGGCAATTCTGGAACCGGATACGGCAGTTCTGGAGTCGGATACGGCAGTTCTGGAACCGGATACGGCAGTTCTGGAGTCGGATACGGCAATTCTGGAACCGGATACGGCAGTTCTGGAGTCGGATACGGCAGTTCTGGAACCGGATACGGCAATTCTGGAACCGGATACGGCAATTCTAGACTCGGATACGGCGGAAGAACTAAAAAACGCCGCACGAAAGGAGGTGTCCCCCCACCTTTATGGACCAAAAAACCACCTGCATATGTATCTAGTTCTTTTGTCGCGCCTAAACCCAAAAATTATGGATATTCTCCACCACCCAGTGTTAATAGAACTGTTAATAGTTCTTTATATTCTGATAATAATTCTTATGGTAATAGAACGTTAGTTCCTAATTATGATCCTTCTCGACCTTATGGTGGAAGAACTAAAAAGCGCCATATGAAAGGGGGAAGTTTAGGTAGTTCTGCTCCTACAACTGATTTAGCTACTAACGCAGCTCCACAACCAATGCTGCGAGGAGGTTTTAATGATTCTACTCCTACAACTGGTTTAGCTACTAACGCAGCTCCATTTAGCGGCGAAACAGCCCAAGCTCATAATTCGGTTGGTGGTAGTTCTAGAAGAAAACGAAGACATAATAAATCTTGCAAACACAGACGCTAAATACATAAATAAATCGGCTTAAAAATTTATTATTACATTAATGTAGTTTAATAATGAATTTATCTCTCGAATCAGATATATATGAACCAACTACTGATAGTGGTGGAAATTATGAAGATTTTTTGCCACCATCAAGTAAATTTAAAAATGGATTAAGATGTCCTTGTGGTGCTAGAAAAGATCATATTTTTGATAGTAGACAAAGTTTTTCTTCACATATTAAATCAAAAACACATCTAAAATGGTTGTCAGACCTAAATACAAATAAAATGAATTTTTTTACAGAATGCGAAAAGCTTAAAGAAATTGTTAATTCGCAAAAAATAATTATAGCAAAGCTTGAAAAAGAAGTCAATACACATAAGCATACAATTATTAATTTAGCTCAACAATTAGCAAGTAAAGGTTCTGAAAATAGTATTTTAGATTTGGATTCATTTGATTAAATATTTTTGCCAATTATAACTTCTTTTGAAATATTTTTAATAATTTTTTCATTCTTATCTTCGTCTGAAGTCATCGCTTCGATAACTATCTTATCATATTTATCTGATACTTTTGAAGAAGAATTATTATATTCTGGAAATTTCTCTCGAAACTGCGGAAGTAATCTTATATTTTTATCTGCTATTTTTGTAATAGCTTTCTTCAACTTAGTTTTCTTTTCATCTTCTTTATTCCATTCTCCTTCATCTTTTACATACATAGTTTCTCTTTTCTTGTCTGTGCAATGAATAGGTCTTTCAGTTTCGTCTAAGTTATTTAAGTTTTTCACTATTATTTTCGAAATACCTTCTACATATCCAATCTCACCTACTTCCATCAAATCACTAAGTTGTAATTTTATGGAATCTACGAAATCAGTAATATTCATTGCATTCTTACATGTTTCATTTAAAAAGAAATTAAGGTTGAATGATTTGTTATGAGAATTAGTATGAGTATTTGTATTATTATTAGTAGTAATAGTATTATGACTGCCATTTTTGACAATTTCTAAAATCATTTCTTTAATGTCAGAGTGCTCTTTAATTAGTTCAGAATTTTGTTTAATTAACATACACATAAGCTGTTTGTCAGATGGAATATCTTTTTCTTGTTTTTGATTACATTTTTGTTTATGTTTCCATAACCCTGCATTAGTCTTAAATTCTTTGTTACAATCACATAAAAAAGTTTTTTCAAGTTTTTTAATTTCCTTTCCATTTCCATATATATTGGATAAATGTTTTGGTCTTAATATATGTCTCTCCCAGTCGCATTTTTGAAAGCATTTAAAATGGCAATAAATACAATAATATTTCGAAAAGTTTTTATCAAGTTTTTTTATTTCCTTAATTTCCATATATTGGAAATAGAAAAAAACTTTTAGCTTTTCCGAAAAAAATATAGAAAAATAACAATAACAAAATAAAATTTTATGGTAAAAAATGACACCATAAATTTTGTTTATCAAGACAATTTTTTTTGTCAGTAAGAGTGTTTTTGACTATCCGTTTTTGGACATTTTTTTTGTCCATTTTGAAAAAGCAAAAATACTTTTCATTTTTCGGAATCTTTGTTTTTTATATAATAAATTGAAAAAAGAACTTAAAGAGCTCAACTATCGATTATTGTAACCTTAGAAATATTTTTAATAATTTTTTCATTCTTATCTTCGTCTGAAGTCATCGCTTCGAT
>Ga0255215_1000220_pt1 | contig 16306 bp, 14 predicted proteins | sample Miss_Law_RepC_8d_FD_183033 | JGI IMG/M metagenome (GOLD analysis project Ga0255215, IMG submission 183033) | Freshwater microbial communities from Mississippi River, Louisiana, United States - Miss_Law_RepC_8d | ecosystem: Environmental > Aquatic > Freshwater > River | place: USA: Louisiana... | reverse complement strand
GTATTCAAAAATGGCAATGCCTTCTTTTAAAAATTTTCCATAAAAAGCGCGTGTGGCATTAGATAAAAAGTAATCCATTTCACCCTTTAAAAGAAGCGTCACTGATACGCCTTTTCGGGCAGCTTCAATTAAAGCCCTTTCAAATTTTTTACCTGGAATAAAGTAAGCATTTGCAATAAGTATTTCATTTTTAGCATTCTGAATTGCATGCAAGTAAGCTTTTTCAATATCTTGCCTATGTCTAAAATTATCACGCTCTATAAAATTAAGCTTAGCACCATTAGGATAGAGCACTATATTTTTTTGAATATATTTAGGAGTATAAGATTTTTCAAAATGAGACCATGAGACTCTTTTCCAAAGCTTCACCATACTTTGACTAATGGAGTGAACGACTGGTCCTTGTAATTGAGCAGCATAGTCGATACGTGGCGCTTTACCATTAGGGACATTCATATCATCAATAATATTAATGCCGCCAACGTAAGCGATTTTATGATCTATTAAAAGCATTTTTCGATGAAGTCGTCTTAATGAAATACGCTTCATTTGATAAGGTGAAATTTTGGGGTGATAAAAAAGAAAATGAATTTTAGAGGCCTTAATTTCATCTATAACTTTTTTTGAAAGATCACGACTTCCAAATCCATCAAGCAATAAATAAACTTCAACATTTCTTTTGGCAGCTTCTTTAAGTGCGGTTAAAATTTTTATGCCTGTTGCATCATGGCTGAAAATATAAACCTCAACAAAAATACTTTGCCGAGCTTGCTTAATCGAACGAATCACGGAGGCAAAATAATCTTTGCCATTTTTAAGTAATTCAATCTTATTTTCTTTTAGGTAGTAAGGCATGGTGCTTTATTCTAAGACATAAAAAAAGCGCTTAGGGTTCAAACCCCAAGCGCTTTTATATGAATAACTAATTCTAAGCTTAATTAACTGCTGATTTAAGAGCAGCACCCGCTTTGAATGTTGGAGCCTTACGTGCTGGTATTTTAAGTTCTTTACCAGTTTGTGGGTTACGACCAACTCGTGCAGCGCGTTTTGAAACTTTAAAAGTACCAAAGCCGATAAGTGTTACTACGTCACCTTTTTTAAGAGCTTTAGTGATAGCTGCAAGCGTTGCATCAATCGCACGACCAGCGTCTGCTTTTGTTGAACCTGCTGCTTTTGCAACTGCTTCGATTAGTTCGCCTTTATTCATAATTCCTCCAAATGTAAATTAAGATATGTAAGACCATTGAAATGACAGCGTCATAGAAGGTCTAGGCGTACTTTGCATTGATTTTTAAGCCTTGTCAACAGTCATATGCAATTTTTTTCACATTGGATAAGGGTTCTGTCGATATTCGTTAAATTTAAAATAGGGCTATCTTTTCATTTGATTCTTGTTACAATATTCAAATGAAAAAAATTGTCCCCATTCGAGGCGGTAAAAGACTAGGCGCTGGACGTAAATCAGGCACTGGAAAATTTGGTGAAAAGACAACGCTCGTTAGAGTACCAGAAAGTCAAACCGCTGTGATATCAAACATTCTAGAGGCTTATGCCAAAAAAAAGATTCAAGAAATTTCCAATGTGGTATCTATTGATTTAGTAAATGAGGCGATGAAAAAAACTAAGATTCCTTTATTTGAATACAAAGTACCTGCAGGATTTCCTTCGCAAGCAGATGATCATATCGAGAAAAGAATGGATCTTAATGATTATCTTATTCGTGAGGCTGATACGACTTTTTTTGTGCGTATTAAAGGAAATTCAATGGATAACGCTGGTATTCATGATAATGATGTCGTGATCGTGGATCGATCCCAAGAGGCTTCTATTGGTGACATAGTGTTGGCTTCATTAGACGGTGAATTTACAGTGAAGACTTTAGCTAAAAATAAGAATGGCTCTCCACGTTTGCTTCCAGCAAATGAGGCATTTGGCCCTATTGAGGTTTTAGAGGGTGTGCAATTTGAAATATGGGGCGTCGTTACAGGCGCTGTTAGAAAATTTAAATAAATTGATTTAAATTTTAATTATAGGTTTTTGGATTGAGTTGAATATAATTTTGTTCAGCTTTAAGCTTCACTAACCAACCCTCATAGAATATTTCACTCATAGTAGGCTCTATAAGAAGTTTAAAAGGAGCTTTCCCGCCTCGGTAGGTTAGTTTTTGACCTTCGATCAGCGAATATTTATTTTCTGTGCCATTAGCATCTAATATACAAATTGTTTGCGGGCCTTTAGAGATAATATGGAAATAGTCGCCAGGCTTGAGAGGGTCCGTGGGAGAAGAAACTTGTGAAATTGGCATTGAGATCGCTTGACCACACATTTTGATAGGAATCCCCTTATTATTTTCTTCTGGCTTTTTGATTTCAATAGGCAATACTTCTTTTGATTCTTGCTTTTTTTCTATAGGGTTAATTTCATAAGTCGCTATATCGTTAGGGAGAGAATCAATATTGGGTAAATCAACTTCCTGACCTTCAAAATTTTTATGAGCCACAGCATATTTTTGGTAAACGCCAATTACAAAGTTCGATACAAAAAGAAAGATAATAAAATAAAAAATATGGGGCATTTTGATATGTATTTTTGTCCATAGAAAAAATGATTTTATTTTTATTGGAAACGGTATTTTTTTCTTGGGTAAATCATCCTGTTCATTTATCTGATTTTCTAATTCAGGCTCCGGAAGATTTAAAGATTTAGTTTTATTTTTTGTATGTTCAATAACGGTATCAATATCTAATTCAAGAAAGGCTGCATATTTTCTGATCGAAATCAGTTTGATTTGAAAAGATACAAAACCATCTTTCTTATTTTCCTCCATGGAGACAATATGCTTGTTACTTAAAGTTAAACGACGCGCAACATCATCAATCGAAAGATTTAGGTCTTCCCGTGCTTCTTTTAAAAGATGGCCATAGATAATGATTGAATCGTTTGACATCATATAACTTACGAAAGTAAAGATAAAATAGTATCCTAATAAGAGTTTTTTTCAATCATTACTGAAACATATATGCAATAGGGTAATGATATGATTTATCCAATTAACGATAACTGATGGAGATCAAATGAAGACTGAAGAAATTTTAGAAAAAATTGTATTTAAGAGTCGATGGATATTAGCCCCTATGTATTTAGGTTTGGTAGGCGGGTTAGTTTGTTTGCTTATAAAATTTGGACAAGAATTTCTTCACATCATAATGACGGTGGTTGACACACCGGAGAGAGAGATTGTTTTATCAATTTTGGCTTTAGTAGATATAACACTTGTAGCAAATCTTCTCATCATGGTGATCTTTAGTGGTTATGAAAACTTCGTATCCAAAATTGATGTAAATAGTCATGAAGACAAACCACATTGGATGGGTAAAGTCGATTACTCTGGATTGAAACTTAAATTGATTGGCTCAATCGTTGCAATTTCAGCTATCGATCTTTTAAAAGCTTTTATGCACGCATCCAATCAGGGGGAAATGCTAACAAATACGCAAATGGCATGGATGGTAGGCATTCACGCAACTTTTATCATCTCAGGGGTTCTCTTTGCAATCATGGATAAAATTGCAGAAGACACGCCGCACCACTAAATATCTTTGTGATGAAAGTTTTAAAACAATCAGATGTTAATGATTTAATTCAACTTCACCAAGCAGAGCAATTTCATCTTGCGGAAATAAAAGCAAAAAAATTATTAAATGATTTCCCGCAAGAATTAATTTTGCATAATATTTTAGGCGTATCTCAAGAAGCCCAAAAAAAGTTTAAGGAAGCTGCCGATAGCTATCGCAAAGCCTTAAAAATTCAACCGCAACTTGCGGAGATGCAGTTTAATTTAGGTTCGGTACTTTATCAGTTAGGCGATAGTCAAAGCGCAATTCAACATTATCAAAAAGCAATAGAAATGAAGCCTGATTTAGTGGTAGCGTATTTTAATCTAGGCATTGCTTATCAAAATGAATTGCAATATGAGAAAGCATTGAGCGCTTATCAAAAAGCGATTGAATTAGAACCAGGATTTTACGAAGCATATGGCAATAAGGGCGCTGTCTATTTACTGCAAGATAACTTTGATCATGCGATTCAATCTTTCCAAAAATCACTTAGTATTCAAGATCACTCCCGCGGTCATTTTAATTTAGGTAATGCCTATCGCAATCAAGGCCAGCTAGAAGAGGCCATTCAATCTTATCAAAAAGCAATTGAGATGAATCCGAGTGACGCTGAGGTTTGTTCGGTATTAGGTGATGCATTGTGGCATCAAGGCAAAATTCCAGAAGCCAATCAATACCTAAGACAGGCCGTATCATTAAATTCAGAAAACCCAATCGCCAATTACAATCTTGCAACATTCCTTCATGACAATAAAAAATTTCTGGAGGCTTATGGATTTTACAAAGCCTCTCAAATGAAAGATTGGGAGGAGCGTGCACTTTATTGTTTATACAAAACAAAACAATTTGATATTTTTGAAAAAGAATTAAAAAGTGCAATGCTTAAAAAGAATACCTCACCTTTACTAGCAACACTCTCAACACACTATGCAAAAAATTTTCATCAAGAAGACCGCTACAATTTTTGTCCAGATCCACTTCATTTTGTCTTTCATGGCCAGGTTGATGCTTTAAAAGATTCTAAGGACGATTTACTAAAATCACTATTAAATGATATTAATGAAGCCAATATTTCTGAGCGTATGCAAAGTCGATTAGTCAATGGTATTCAATCATCAGGGAATCTCTTTAAACGCAAAGATCCTTCATTTAAAAGATTGGCGCAAGAAATTAAATTACTTATTAAAAAATATTATGATCACTATAAAAATGATGGTTCTATGTTTATTAAGGCATTTCCAAAAAACATTGAGTTTAGTAGCTCTTGGTTTGTCAAAATGCAGACAGGCGGTCATTTGAGCTCACACATTCATGAAGAAGGCTGGATTAGTGGGGCTGTCTATTTAGCGATTCCACAACAAAAAAAACACCCAGATGAAGGCGCCATTGAATTAAGTATTGATGGAGACGATTACCCAAGAATGCACGATGACTTTGAAAAAAAATTATACCTACCTCAAGTAGGCGATGTTATTTTCTTCCCATCTTCCGTTTTTCATCGGACGATACCTTTTAGCTCCAATGAAGAGAGAATCTGTATTGCTTTTGATTTAAAACCTGCAGAACTCTAGCGTTGTTGTAATCTTAAGGACATTTTTTTTAAAAATTTCATCGCTACTTTAGGTTCGTCGGCTAGCATCATGTCGAGATGTACTTTTGGAATCTCAATAATTTGAGATTCATTTGAAGTTGACATGGCTGAAGCAATAGTTGGCGTTTCATTTAACACTGCCATCTCGCCAAAATATTCATGAGCTTTTAAAGAACGTATTACTCGACCGTCTTGAATTAAATTGACCGAGCCTTGAACAATGTAATACACATTATATTTACGATTGCCTTGCTCAAAAATCATTTCATTTTGTTTATATATTTTTCCGTAACGCGAAGCAAGATAATGAATGAAAGAGCTTGAAAGCGAAATAGAGTCGTCAAATAATTTTTTTAATAACAACATATCTTTTTTGTGAAGTGTTGCCATAACCTCTACACCAAGTAAGTAAGATGCGATATTAAGATAAAGCCATATCAGTGAAATAAAAAGATTTCTCATGCCACCAAAAAAGGTACCATAGGATTGACTCAATGATAAAAAGATATCAAAAGTTGATCTCAGTCCAAGCCATAAGAGAGCGGTTAGTAGCGAACCTAAAACAATATGTTTTACATCGACTTTAATAGGAAAGAAGAATCGATTAAAAAGTGCCAAAGATAAAACAACAAATGAGAATGAACTTACAAAATAAATCATTTGTGAATTTACAAAACTTAAATATTCGCCAAAGAACATAGCAGCTTTTTGAAAGACCATGCCTGATAAAGTAAAGAGAAAGAAAAGTAAGAGTATGCCAATAATAGCAACGATATCTCGAAACTTACTTTTTAGAAATGATGGATCTTCTTCAGTCGCCGAAATAATAAGAAGACTTGAACGAAGAGAGCTTGTGAGGGGCGTTGCTGCCCACAATAAAATTAATGTACCTAAGATACCCCATACTTTGGTATGGCTTGATACCTTATAAACTTCAAGCATAATTTTTTTACTCATTTGCGGTAATAAGTCACTTGTAAGAAGCGCTAATCTTCCCAAAGCAAACTCAGAATTAACTAACCAATGACTTAAGAAAAAGAAAATGAGAAGAATCATGGGGATCAGTGCAAAAAGAGAAAAGAAAGATAAGGATGCAGTTAAGCCGAATACATTATGACGTTTGCAACCTGCCAATGTCTCTTTTATCATGAAGATGGGCAGTGACTCATCTTTTTTTTGGTAAAGATTTTTGAAAAGCGGATGCACTTTAATCATCAAGCTAATACTCTATAGTGATTGGTAGCTTTAACAAGTTCGCTTGTCATTGTAGGCTCTGAAGCTGAGTGTCCGGCATCCGGCACCATAATAAAATTTGCATGTGGCATGCATTGATAAAGTTCATATGCCGTAATAGGAGGACACACCATGTCGTAGCGCCCTTGAATAATAGTTGTTGGAATATTTTTTAATTGTTTAACTTCTTCTAATATTTTTTTTCCATCAATAAAACATTGATCTTTGATGTAATGAAGTTGAACCCGTGCACGCGCAATTTCATTTTGTATATCTTCATCTGTGAGCGTTTTATTTTCTTCTGCTTGAGGAATCAATTTTAAAAGACCACTCTCAAAACGATTCCATGCGATGGATGCTGGCCCACTAATTTTTAAATCATTTGAAAATACAAATTCACTATAATTTTTTACAAGCTCATTACGTTTATCAATTGGTAGAAAATCGAGAAGTGTTTGATGGGCTTCTGGAAAAAAAGCCCTAACTTCGCCGAGGAACCAATCAAGCTCAGTTTTACGACTTAAGAAGATACCTCGCAAAATAAGTGCTTTGATCGTTTCGGGATATTGAGTTGCATACGCTAGAGCTAAAGCGCTACCCCAAGAGCCTCCAAAAATAATCCAACTTTTTATACTAAAATGTTTTCGAATGGTCTCCATGTCAGATAGAAGATCTGCCGTAGTATTGCCGTTTGTTTCTCCTAGAGGTTTACTTTGCCCGCATCCCCTTTGATCAAAAAGAATGATTTGGTAGTGTTTTGGATCAAAAAATTGTCTTTGTTTAGGGTTAGTTCCTCCACCAGGCCCTCCATGAAGAAAAATAATAGGTTTTCCATGAGGATTTCCTGATAGTTCGACATAAATTTTATGTCCGTGAGGCCTTTCTAACCAGGTCGTATGATAGGGTGAAATCTCTGGATATAAGGTATATAAAGATTCAGTTGGCATGGAAAATATTTAGCTTTCTTATTGATTTTATTAGATATTTTAACAAACTTAAGAAAATTCAGGAATACTTAAAATTTAGACTTAAAAAAATGTTAACAAATTGTAACGAAATTGTTGCAATTCTAAAAAAAGAGGCATATATTACTATTCAAGCATAAGTCAAATTGTGCTGAAAGTAAGCCTTCGAAGCACCTTCGAGTCTTAAAGTGAAACACTTTAAAATTTAAAGTGACTAGAGAGTTTACTTCTTTTTAAAACCCTTAGTAAAAACTATGGAGATTTATATGAAAATTAACAAAATCAAGTTAGCTCTTGGTTTAGTAGCTGGTCTATCAGTGGCAATGCCAATGATTGCTTCAGCAGCTGCTGATCAAGAAAAAGCAATTGCTAATTCTGATAACTGGGCAGCACCACGCGGTGACTACACAAATCAGGCCTACAGCAAATTAACACAAATTAACCAAGGTAACGTAAAAAACCTTAAAGCAGCATGGACATTCGCTACTGGTGTAAACCGTGGTCATGAAGGTGCTCCTTTAGTTATTGGTAACATGATGTATGTTCATACAGCATTCCCAAATAACATCTACGCGCTTGACTTAAACGACAATCAAAAAATCGTTTGGTCTTACTTCCCAAAACAAGATCCATCAGTTCAAGCAGTTCTCTGCTGTGACAACGTTTCACGTGGTCTTGGTTATGGCGACGGTAAAATCTTCTTACAACAAAACGACGGTACATTAGTTGCTTTGGATGCTAAGTCAGGTAAAAAAATATGGGACGTTAAAAACACTGACCCTAAAGTTGGTGCTACAAACACAAACGCTCCACACGTAATTAAAGATAAAGTTTTAACAGGTTGTTCTGGTGCTGAATTCGGTGTTCGTTGCTTTATCGCAGCTTACACATTAGACGGCAAGTTAGCTTGGAAAGCTTACTCAACAGGTCCTGATGCTGAAGTATTAATCGGCAAAGACTTTAACAAAGACACACCACTTTACTCAGCATTATCAGTCTATGAAGACGTTAATGGTGGTAACAAACAAGGCGGTTCATTCAAGAAAATTGATACTGCTAAGTTAAAAGGCGGTGAAAAAGATCTTGGCTTAAAAACATGGTTGAAACCACAAGCAGTTAAAGATGGTTGGCAACATGGTGGTGGCTCTGTTTGGGGCTGGTGGCCATATGATCCAAAAACAAACTTAGTGTACTACGGTACAGGTAACCCATCAGTTTGGAATCCAGATGTACGTCCAGGCGACAATAAATGGTCTATGACTGTTTTCGCTCGTGACTTAAACACTGGTATGGCACGCTGGGGTATGCAAATGACTCCACATGACGAGTGGGATTACGACGGTATTAACGAAGTGATCTTATTTGACAATGGTGGTAAGACATACGCATGGCACCATGACCGTAACGGTTTTGCTTATACATGGCAAGCTGACAACGGCGTTTTAGTTGCTGCAGAAAAAGTACATCCATTTGTTAACTGGGCAACTGATGTTGATATGAAATCAGGTGTACCTAACAAGTTAGCTACAGCTTCTACTCACCAAGACTACAATGCTAAGGGTGTATGCCCAGCTGCATTGGGTACAAAAGATCAACAACCAGCATCTTACTCACCTAAGACTGGCCTTATCTACTCACCACTCAACCACGTATGTATGACATACGAACCAGTTGAGTCTAAGTATGTAGCAGGTCAACCATGGGTTGGTGCAACATTAACTATGTTTGCTGGTCCAGACGGTGTTATGGGTGGCTTCGCTGCTTATGATCCAATGACTAACAAAAAAGCTTGGTACAACAAAGAGAAGTTCTCAGCTTGGGGTGGTTCTTTAAATACCGCTTCAGACTTAGTGTTCTACGGAACTCTTGATCGTTGGTTCAAAGCTCTTGACGCTAAGTCAGGTAAAGAACTTTGGAAATTCCAAGTTGGTTCTGGTGTGATTGGTAATGCATTCACATACTCAAACGGCGGCAAACAATACGTTGGTGTTTTATCAGGTATTGGTGGTTGGGCTGGCGTTGCGATGAACCTTGGCTTAACTAACCCAACAGACGCTCTTGGTGCTGCTGGTGGTTATGCTGAACTTACTAAGTACAATGCTGCTCCTGGCGGCGGTGCTTTAACAGTATTTAGCCTATAATTAATCGAAAGATTTTTTATAGAACTAACTGTTAGTTAGTATGTCCTATAAACACCCCGCTTTCGAGCGGGGTGTTTTTTTATAGAACTCACGATTATTCATTGCCAAGGAAAAAGAATGCTTAAAAAAATAATATTAGCTTTATGTGTTTTAAATTCACTTCAAGCCGGATCGGTTTTTGCTGCAGGCCAAGATCGTGAAGATGGTCTACCTGGTATGCCATATCGTATTCCTTCAGATAAAGAATTTAGAGTATGTGCTGACCCTGAAAGTCTTCCTTATTCAAATCAAAAAGGCGAGGGTTTTGAAAATAAAATTGCAGAAGTTTTAGCAAAAGATTTAGGCAAGGAATTAACCTATGAATTTTGGCTTGATCGTCAAGGCTATTTAAGAAATACAATTAATGCGCAACGTTGTGACGTCATTATTGGTATGGGCAGTGATGTAGATACATTAAGAACTTCTAAGCCTTATTACCGCTCTGGCTATGTATTTGTATATCGAAAATCAAGTAACTACAATATCAAAGATTGGGATGCAGAAGATCTTAAGAAAGGCATTATAGGTATTGTGGGTGAAAGCCCACCGACGATTCCATTACGCGATCATGATCTTATGGCGAACGCACGCCCTTATCGATTACAAAGAGATCTTAATTTATCGCCAGGACATATGATTGATGATTTAGTTGCAGGTAAAATTGATGTTGCAATCATATGGGGGCCAATTGGCGGATACTATGCAAAACAATCTAAAGAGCCTCTTGTAGTTGTTCCTATACCTGAATATAAATCAGTAAATGTGAAAGGTAAAGAAGAGTGGAATATTTCAGTGGCTGTTCGTAAAAAAGATAAAGATCGCATGGAAATGATTCAAGGGGCGTTGGATCGAAATCAGGCTAAAATTTTAAAGATTTTAGATGACTATGGTATCCCGCACAAACCCGTTGTTTTGGGGGATAAGATAGGAAATTAAAGTTAAAAAAGTCACTCAGAAATGAGTGACTTTAGAACAAAAAATGAGTAAGATTACTCTGTGTTTTTATATTTTTAGTTAGTTAAAACCGCTTTTTAGAATTTTTATTTTGGATTAAACATCCTCCAAAATTTAGACAATTTTTAGGAGAAATTATGCTAGTAAAAAAAGTACTTATGTCATCGCTCTTAGTTTCTATGATGGCATTTGCAGGTGTGGCATCTGCTGACGTTTCATTTGTAAAAACTACAGATGGAAGCGCATTAAAAATTGACCCAAGTTTATTTGATACACCCGCAGCAAAAGAATTTCTAGCTACTGGCAAAAATCCTTATGTTGGTAATGCTGAAGCAGTTGCAAAGGGTAAAAAGATTTTTGGTTTATATTCTTGCACGCAATGTCATGGTGGGGATGCAAAAGGTCAAGTTGGTCCAGGATTAGTTGGCCCCACATTCCGCTACCCAAAAGATGCTACGAACAAAGGTATGTTTGAAACAGTTTGGGCGGGAACAAATGGCGGTATGGGCGCTAAAGGAATCGGACTTATGGATGCAACAGATCCAAAAAATGGTGTGACCCCAGATGAGCTTCTTAAGATTATTGCTTGGATTCGAACTCAAGGAACAGGTCTTACAGGTAACGAGTAAAACTAATCCTTATTTAGTTTCCTAAAAAAATAATAAAACCACTCCTGTATAATTGCAGCAGTGGTTTTTTATTGTCTGTTTTTAAGGAAGCAAGATGCATAAGATTGTGATTGTAGGTGGCGGTGCAGGAGGTTTAGAGCTTGCAACAAAACTCGGGGATACGTTGGGAAAAAAGAAGAAAGCCGAAATTACACTCATTGATTGCACAAAAACACATGTATGGAAACCGCTCCTTCATGAAATTGCTGCTGGGAGCATGAACCCAGACAAGCATGAATTGGAGTATATGGCTCAAGCGCATTGGCATCACTTTCGTTTTCGTTTAGGCCGCATGGATCGATTGAATCGTCGTAAAAAAGAAGTTTCGATTGCGCCATATATAGATGAAGATGGCAAAGAAATTATTCCAAGAAGAAGTTTTCAATATGACACATTAATTATCTCTGTTGGAAGCACTACAAATGATTTTGGTATCAAAGGGGCAGCAGAGCATTCGATTGCGTTAGATACGCAAGAGCAAGCTGAAGTATTCCATCAAAAATTACACCATGCGATTTTAAAAGCACAAACACAAAAGAAAGCAATTCAACCAGGTCAATTAGAAGTTGTGATTGTGGGAGCAGGTGCAACAGGCGTCGAACTTGCAGCAGAACTTCATAAGGCAACACGCGAAATGACGACTTATGGGATTGATCGTATAAACCCTGATCGTGATATCAAAATTTCTATTATTGAAGCAAGCCCTCGTTTGCTTCCAGCGCTTCCGCAAAAATTATCGCACTCCGTAGAATTGGAATTAAGAAAGTTGCGTGTACATCTTTATATGGGTGAGCGCGTGACTGAAGTGTCTGCTAAAGGAGTCAAGACACACAGTAAGCGGTTTATTCCTTCAGCTTTAGTAGTATGGGCTGCTGGTGTGAAAGCACCAGATTTCTTAAAAAAAATAGATGGGTTAGAAACAAATCGTATCAATCAATTGCTCGTTCACACAACACTTCAAACGACACGTGATAATTCCATTTTTGCATTTGGCGATTGCGCAGCATGCCCCATCGACGGAACTGATCAATTTGTTCCACCAAGAGCACAAGCCGCTCATCAACAAGCATCATTACTTTTTAAATCTATGAAACTTCGTGTCAAAGGTAAAACAAATTTACCTCAATACGTATACAAAGATTATGGTTCGTTAGTCAATATGGGCGAGTATTCAACTGTAGGAAATTTGATGGGTTCGTTGATGGGTGGATCGATGTTTATCGAAGGATTTGTTGCGCGATTTATGTATCAGTCACTTTATAAAATGCATTTGATGGCTCTTCATGGATTTATGAGCACAGCGCTTCAAACACTTGCTCGCATTATTACGCGACGAACAGAAGCGCAAGTTAAGTTACATTAAATAATTTTTTTATAGTGTTTGTAGATTGCCAGCATTGTCATACTGACAAATAAACCTAAAAGAATAATAATGGTATTAATTGAGAATTCTTCTCTGACCATCCAAGTGTAAGTGCCACTTAATAAAAGAATACCAATATTTTCATTAAAGTTTTGCACAGCAATTGAATGGCCTGCGCCAATCAGTATGTGACCACGATGCTGCAATAGCGCATTTAATGGCACAATAAAGAATCCACATAAAGCACCAATAAATAGAAAAATAAGTGCTGCAATTTGCCAGTCGTGAATGATAGTCATCGTCATTACAAATCCACCCATCAGAATGCCAGCAGGAAGAACTTTTACAGAATCTTTAAGGCTAATATAACGGGCTGCAATCACCGATCCGATTGCAATGCCAAACGCAACCATAGCGGTTAAGCGTGTCGATTCCTCCAAATTAAAGTGCAACGCGTATCCTGCCCATGCAATCACAATCAATCTTAGTGAAGCGCCAGCCCCCCAAAATAAAGTAGTAACAGCTAGTGACAATTGCCCTTCAGGATCCTTCCACAATACTTTAAATGCATGCCAAAAATCTTTGATCATATAAAGAGGATTTTTTTTGGGTAATTTATGATCAACAGGAAGAGCTGGAATATATCGATTAAATATAGCCGCGAGCAGATAAAGTCCTGTAATAATAATAATCGCAACAAGTGGATCAAATTGAGCAAGTGCACCACCAATAATTGAGCCTAGAATAATTGCAAAGACTGTTGATCCTTCCATCCAGCCATTTGCCATCACAAGTTCTTTAGGTGGCAGAAGCTCAGTCAAAATACCGTATTTAGCTGGAGAATATGCCGCAGCTCCCACACCTACAATTGCATAAGCATAAAGCGGTTGCATGCCTAATAACATAGATAAACTTCCAACAAACTTAATAGCATTGGAATAAAACATTACAAGACCTTTAGGGTAAGCGTCTGCAATTCCTCCTACGAAAGGCGCCAAAATAATATAAGAGATCACAAAGAACTGAAGCAACAATGGTTGATGCCAATGAGGCGAGTTAATTTGAGCGAGTAATGCAATCGCTGCAAACAAAAGGGCGTTATCAGCGAGTGCCGATAAAAACTGGGCAATTAAAAGAGGAATAAAGCCTTTTGAGACTTTAAAATTAAAGTGTTTCAGCAGCATAATCAGCTAAGCGCGAACGTTCTCCTCGAACAAGTGTAATGTGACCATTATGATCCCAGCCTTTGAAGCGATCGACGACATAAGTTAAACCTGAACTGCCTTCTGTTAAATAAGGTGTATCTATTTGCGCAATATTACCCAAGCAAACAACTTTAGTACCTGGACCTGCCCGCGTAATCAGTGTCTTCATTTGCTTTGGCGTTAGGTTTTGCGCTTCATCGATAATGAGGTACTTGTGAAGAAATGTGCGACCACGCATGAAGTTAAGTGATTTTACTTTGATGCGTGAACGAATAAGATCCTGTGTAGCTGCTCTTCCCCATTCGCCAGCTTCTTCATCTGTTTTATTTAAAACATCTAAGTTGTCTTCCAATGCTCCCATCCATGGCGTCATCTTTTCTTCCTCTGTCCCTGGTAAGAAACCAATGTCTTCACCTACAGGCACCGTGACGCGCGTCATAATGATTTCATTGTAGATTTTTTTATCGAGTGTTTGAGCTAAGCCTGCTGCAAGTGTTAGAAGGGTTTTACCTGTACCCGCTTGCCCTAGAAGCGTTACAAAATCGATATCAGGATCCATTAAAAGATTGAGGGCAAAATTTTGTTCTCGATTTCTAGCATTAATACCCCAGATATTATGCTTAGCATTAATAAAATCTTTAATGATTTCAAGTGTGGCTGTTTTGCCAGAAATTTTTCTAACAATCGCATGGAAGGGTTTATCGAATTCATAAAAAATAAATTCATTAATCGAAAAGTTTGGACACATAGGCCCTGTCAGTCGATAAAACATTCTGCCATTTTCTTGCCATGATTCCATATCTTTACTGTGCTTCTCCCAGAAATCTTCAGGGAGCTCTGTGATGCCGGTGTAAAGCATCTCAGTATCTTCAAGGACTTTATCATTAAAATAATCTTCAGCAGCAATACCTAAAGCTCTCGCTTTAATACGGATATTGATATCTTTACTAACAAGAATAACTTGGCGATTAGGATGTTGGTTTTTAAGATAGGCGACGATGCCTAAAATTTGATTATCAGCTTTGCTACCTGCGAGCATGGGTAAATCATGAGGAAGTGCTGTCGTTTGCAAGAAAAGCTTTCCTGTGACATGCGTATTGCCTTTAATACCTAGTGAACGTCCTTTTTCTAAGCTCTCTTCATTCGTTCCTATAATCTCTTCTAAATTACGACTCGTTTGTCTGGCATTACGCGCAACTTCACTGACACCTTTTTTATTATTGTCTAACTCTTCCAAGGTCACCATGGGAAGGTATATATCATGCTCTTCAAAACGAAAAATACTCGAGGGGTCGTGCATTAAAACATTGGTATCTAATACAAAAAGTTTGGTTGCACTATTTTTTTTCGCCATAGTTAAATAGAGTTGTGTTGTTTAATAAATTGTAAAACTTCTTTGACATGACCTTCAACTTTGACACCTCGCCAAGCCTGAATCAATTTTCCATCAGGATCAATTACAAAAGTACTGCGCTCGATACCTTTTATCTGTTTACCATACATATTTTTCATTTTGATGACATTGAATAATTCACAGGCTTTTTCTTCTTCATCACTTAAAAGCTCGAAGGGAAAAGTAAATTTTGCTTTAAAGTTTTCATGTGACTTTAAAGTATCACGAGAAATACCGAATATCTCAGCATCAAGAGCTTTAAATTTTTTATAAGCATCTCTAAAGTCAACACCTTGGGTTGTGCAGCCTGGTGTTGCGTCCTTAGGGTAAAAATAAATAACAAGGAAACGACCTTTGAAATCCGATAGGTTAAATTGAAGCCCACTCGTGCCAGGAAGTTTAAATGAAGGGACTTTTTTATTGATTTCCACATCTCTATATTAAGCGATTTTTAATAAAAAAGTGATCTGATTTAAGAAAAAAATTGAAGGGTTTAAGGAACTTTTTTTATAAAGAATTACCTTTTTTTGAACTTTAAAAAAGGCTATTAAATAACTGAATATCGACCCACATATCTTTTTCTAAATAGGCCGAGTCTTCATGAAGCACAATAAAACAATTGGCCTCACTCATAGATCTTAGAATGCCTGAGCCTTGATCTTTGAGAGGACTCACGCTAAACGTGCCTTCACTGTCTTGTTCATAAATACCTCTTTGAAATTCTGTTCGGCCAGGTATTTTTTTAATCGGCGATAAAAGTTTTGCCTTAATAAGAGGTGTTTTAGGAATAGGTGTTTGACCTGACAAAGTAAGAATAGCCTCTCTTACAAACTGATAAAAAGTGACCATAGTCGATACAGGATTTCCTGGAAGCCCAAAATAATGGCAGTGATCGATTTTTCCATAAGCGAGGGGTCGTCCTGGTTTCATAGAAATTTTCCAAAATAAAATTTCACCTATTTTTTTTAATATTTCTTTCATGTAATCTGCTTCACCCACAGAAACGCCACCTGTTGTAATCACAACATCCGCCATATCGGTTGCTTTTATTAATGTATCTTCAATCATTTTTTTATTATCAGGAATGACACCAAGGTCGATCGCTTCCACATCAAGACGTTTTAGAAGGCCAATAAG
>Ga0255215_1000213_pt1 | contig 16676 bp, 16 predicted proteins | sample Miss_Law_RepC_8d_FD_183033 | JGI IMG/M metagenome (GOLD analysis project Ga0255215, IMG submission 183033) | Freshwater microbial communities from Mississippi River, Louisiana, United States - Miss_Law_RepC_8d | ecosystem: Environmental > Aquatic > Freshwater > River | place: USA: Louisiana... | reverse complement strand
TCGTGTCATAACCCCACTACTTTAAATAGACAAGGCCCTGATATTGGTGAACAATATCGCTCTGCAATATTTTATCTGGATGAGAAACAAAAAACTGAAGCTGAAGAGTCTAAAAGAAAAATGAATGAAACAACTTTTAATAATAATATTGTGACTGAAATTACAAAATTTGATGTATTTTATTTAGCAGAAGAATATCATCAAAAATACCTAAAAAAACTTGGAAAATATTAATGTCTTTGGTTACACCAGATTGGTTAGAAAAAAATCTTTCAAATGAAAATATTAAAGTTCTAGATTGTTCTTGGCATATGCCAAATACTAAAAGAAATGGAGAAGATGAATTTTTAAAAGAGCATATTCCAGGGTCAATTTTTTTTAATATTGATAAATTTTCTGATCCTCTGGCAAAATTTCCCCATACTATTCCAACTGCAGTGTTATTTGAAAATCTTTGTTCTGAAATTGGAATTAAAAATTCAGATCATATTATAGTTTATGATAGTCTTGGTATTTTTAGCGCACCTAGAGTTTGGTGGATGTTTAATTATTTTGGGCATAAAAAAATATCTATTTTAGACGGTGGATTAGTAAAGTGGAAAAATGAAAATAAAAAAATGGAAAATGGACCTGAGAAAAGATCTCAAAAAAGTCATTTTAAATGTGCCACTAAAAATGAAATGCTTGTGAATATTGACCAAGTTAAAGAAAATATTAACAATAAAAAATTTGAATTAGTAGATGCAAGAAGCAAAGGAAGATTCAATGGCACCGAAAATGAACCGCGACCAGATATAAAAAGTGGATCGATCCCTAAAAGCTGTAATTTACCATGGATGGAATGTATAGATCCTATTAGTAAATGTTTTTTGTCTAAAGAAGAACTTAAAAAAAAATTTGAAAAAATAAATATTAATAAAAATTCTGTAGTTGTATTTTCTTGCGGATCAGGAGTTACCGCGTGTATTGTTGCAAAAGCTTTTGAAATTATAGATGGAAAAAATTTTTCTATTTACGACGGTTCTTGGACAGAATGGGCTAGTCAACCAAAATAAATAAGCAATTATCGTATAAAATATAAATTTTTTTTTAATATTAAAGCATGATATTAAATCTGCTCAATGAGTACATATAAAAAAATTGCCCTTGTATTTGGAATTATAATTTTATTAGTCGTTGGAATTATTGTGGGGCGAATAGTTTTGAATAATGTAATTCAAAAAAAAATTAATCAGGTTAATCCAACAGAAGTTGTTGCAATAAATGTAAAGAAAAGTGAGTTTTATGAAAAAATCGAAACTTTCGGTACCGCACTAGCAAATCAGTCTTTTTCAATAAGAATTAGAAAAGAGGATTTAATAAGTTCACTAGACTTTGATAAAAATTTATTAGTAACAAAAGGACAGCTTATAGCACAACTTAAAAATGAAAAAATTATTGCACCCTTTTCTGGAAAATTAGGGATAAGAGAAATATCTCCAGGCATTTTGCAAGGTGCAGACTCAATCATAGCAACACTGGATGATATTTCTGTAATTAAAATCGATGTTAGAATTCCTGAGATTTATTTAAATATTTTAAAAAAAAATTTAAAAGTGAAGGTTACAACTGAAAACCTTAATGAAACTTTTGATGGGAGTATAGAAACTGTTAGCTCAAGAGTAGATCCTTCTTCAAGATCAGTATTGGCACAAATAAAAATTAAAAATTCTAATAATAAACTAACACCTGGAATGCTTCTAAATACAGAAATTATTTATAATGAAGTTACTTCTTTAGGTGTGCCAGAGGAGTCTGTGGTGCAGCAAGGAAATACTGCCATTGTCTATAAAATAATTGATAATCAAACAGTTGCAAGAACAGAAGTTAAAACGGGTGTCAGAAACTTGGGGTATGTCCAAATTATTTCTGGACTAACAGAGGGTGACCAAATTATTGTTCAAGGTGTTTCTAAAGTTAGAGATAAATCGAAAATAAAATTAATTAGTAAATAATTTTTAAATGTTTCTAACCGATATAAGTATAAAACGTCCAGTTTTTGCAACTGTGATGTCCATCGTTTTAGTTATATTCGGTCTTGTAGTTTTTAATAGAATTGCAGTAAGAGAGCTTCCAGATATTGATCCAAGCATAGTTACAATTAGAACCCTTTATAAAGGTGCCTCTGCTGAAATTGTAGACTCGCAAATTACACAAAAAATTGAAGATATAGTTGGTGGAACGCCGGGTCTTGCAACAATTTCCTCTAAAAGTGAAGACGGAAGATCAGTGGTAACTGTAGAATTTGAACCGGGTGTGATAGTGGACGAAGCCGCAAATGATATTAGAGATAGAGTTTCTAGAATAATAGATAATCTTCCAGATAATGCTACTAGGCCAGAAATATTTAAAACTTCTGAGGGAAATCAAGTTGCTATTTGGTTAAGATTAAGAAGTGAACGATTAAGCGCCCTAGAGTTAAGTGATTATGCATCAAGATATTTAAAGGACTATTTTTCAAGTGTAGATGGCGTTGGAAATATAATTTTATCTGGAGAAAAAGAACTATCATTAAGAATATGGCTAAATCCTACTGCTCTTGCAGCTAGGGACGTTACGGTTGGTGAAATTGAAAATATCTTATTGAAAGAGAATATAGAATTTCCATCTGGTAAATTAGAGTCTAAAAAAATAGATCTAATATTAAAGTTAGACAAAAGTTATAAAAATCTCGAGGACTATAAAAATCTAGTAATTAAAAAAGGAAGAGATGGATCTATCACAAAACTTAAAGATGTTGCAAAGGTTGAGTTTGGCCCTTTAAACGTAAATACTTTATTTAAAGGAAATGGATTTCCAGTTCTCGGCATTGGTCTTTATCAACAATCTAACGCTAATACCATTGCAGTTGTGGATGGAGTTAAAAAAAGATTAGAAGAAGTTAAGAAAAGTCTACCGGAGGGTATTCAGTTAGAGGTGGCCTTTGACCGATCAAGCTACATAAGAGTGGCGGTTAAAGAAGTTTATATTGCTCTTTTTTTATCAGTGGCCTTAGTTGTTGGAATTATTTATCTTTTTTTAGGAAATTTAACTTCGGTAATTATACCAACTCTTGCAATTCCTGTTTCTATAATTTCTACTTTTTTATTAATTTATGCTGCTAACTTCAGTTTAAATTTATTTACTCTAATGGCATTAGTCATAGCCATTGGTCTCGTTGTTGATGATGCCATTGTAATGTTAGAAAATATTTATAGGAGGATGGAAACAGGAGAAACAGCTCTTGTTGGTTCATATAAAGGAGCGAGTCAAGTTTCTTTTGCAATTATCTCAACGACTGTTGTCTTAGTGGCTGTGTTTGTGCCCTTAATATTTATAAAAGGAATTGTTGGAAAATTATTTACAGAATTAGCTTTAACTTTATCTTTTTCTGTCATCATTTCTGCATTTGTTGCTCTAACTTTGTCTCCGATGCTTGCGTCAAAATACTTAAAAGTAACTCACGAAAAGCCAAAATTTTTAAAAAAATTTGATCATTATTTAGATAAGTTCTCAAATTTTTATTTTGAAAGTTTACTTTTGCTTCTTTATAAAAAAAAAGAAGTAATTATATTTTTAAGTGCAGTTCTTATTTCGGTAATTGTTTTATTTAAAATTACTCCAAAAGAATTAATACCCCCTGAAGATCGAGGTGTTTTTTTTGTTATTATTCAAGCCCCCGATGGATCAGGTTTTGAATATACAAAGGAACAGAGCGAAAATATTGAAAAAATATTCTTATCAGAATTAGGTAAAGGCACTTATCGAGAAGTTTTGACAAGGATTCCGGGGTTTGGTTCAGGTCCTGATCAGGTAAATAACGGATTTATAATAGTTCTGCTTGAAAATTGGGCTAAAAGAAAAAAATTTGGTGGCCAAGATTTAGGTGAAATATTCCAAAAACTTAATTCTTTCCCAGCAGTAAAAGCTTTTCCAATCATGCCTCAAAGTTTAAGAGGTGGAGCGGCGGACAAACCTGTTCAATTCGTTCTTAAAGGAAATACCTATGAGGAGCTAATTAAATGGAAAGAAATTATTAAAGCTGAGATTGTAAATAACAAAAATTTTGTAAATGTGGACGATGATCTTGATCTTACTAAACCACAATTAAAAATTAAAGTTAATACAGATAAAGCAGCAGATTTAGGCGTGCCAATTGATGCTATTGGTAAAAGCTTAGAAACATTATTTGGCTCAAAGGAAGTTACTAAGTATACGCGTGATGGAAGAGAATATTCTGTCATATTACAAACTGACATTAGTAATAGGCAGCAACCATCAAATTTAAATAAAGTCTCGGTAAGATCTAACACTGGTAAATTAGTTCCACTTGCAAACTTGGTTACTTATATCCCTGAATCAACTTACACCGGTTTAAATAGATACAACAGACAGAGAGCAGTTACTATAAGTGCTAGAATTACTTCAGGTTACAGCATTAATGAAGCTCTTCTATATTTAGAAAGTATTGTTAAACAAAAATTACCCTCTTATGCAGGTATTGATTACAAAGGAGAGTCTTTGGAGTTTAAAAATACAAGTTCAGATATTTATTTTATATTTTTGCTTGCAATATTTACTGCATACCTTTCTCTAGCTGCTCAATTTGAAAGTTGGCGGCACCCATTAACAATTATGTTAACTGTACCGCTTGCTATCTTAGGTGGAATTATTGGGCTTTGGACAATTGGTAGCTCTTTAAATATTTACAGTCAAATTGCACTGATTGTTCTTATTGGGTTAGCTGCAAAAAATGGAATTTTGATAGTTGAGTTTGCAAATCAACTTAGAGCTGAAGGAATGAAAATTAAAGAGGCAATTATTACTTCTTGTAAAGTTCGACTTAGACCAATTCTAATGACATCTGCCTCGACAGTAATGGGAGTTGTGCCTTTAGTTATTGCAACTGGTGCTGGATCTGCAAGTAGAGAAACTGTGGGAATAGTTATTTTTATGGGCGTTATATTTTCAACTTTTTTTACATTATACGTGATCCCAACCATGTATTTACTTATTGGGCAAAAAACAGAAAGAATAGATGCTGTTGAAATTGAACTTGAGAAGCAGCTAAAAGAAAGTTCTAATAAATAAAATACTTATTCGTCGTTAGCTGATTTTTACACTGGTTGAGTTGTGCTTTATATTTTTTAGCAACTCTATCAACTTCTCTTGCATAAGGAATAACTTTAGGTGATTTTTTATAATTTTTAAAATTCCCCCAACCCTCATGATAGGCAATGTATTGTTTAAAATAATCATCTTTTGGTATTTTCAATAATTGACTGCTTTTATTAATGTACCAACCAATAAAATCTACTGAGTCGTTAAAGCTTATTCTAAGTGCAAGGGGTTGATCAGTTTCCATTTTAAATTGCTCCCAAGTTTTATTAATTGCTTGCGAATATCCAAATGCACTAGATTTTCTTTTATAGGGAATAACTTTAAATAATTTATCCCACTCTGGTGCAGCTAACCAATCAAAGTCAGATTCTCTTTGAATAATTGCCATTTGCAACTCCACTGGAGCTCCCCATTTTTTCTCTGAATTTTTTACAAATTTGTACCAAAAATAATTATCAGTAAACATTAAGCATGTATTAGAAGTATCCCTTGGGGCTGAAATACAAGAAGTGACAATAAGAAGTGATAAATATAATAAAAATTTAAATCTATTTCGAATCATTAAACTAAACTTAGTTTAAATAATTTTATTTGGTAGAGCTTTTAATCCAACTTAAAAAATCTTTATTACCGTTCTTAATATCTACAAAGACAACGCACGGACAATCGTAGGAGCTAATTTTTTTTACATATAAAATAATTTTATTAATATTTTTTTTTACGGTTTTTCCAATAAGAACGCTTTCTTTTATAATGTTAACTTTTTTATTATTCCATTTAAAATAAGATTTTATATTTGGGATAATATTTGCGCAGGCAACTAGATCTTTTTTTACTAGAGCATAAGCGATTTTATTTGCTTCAACTTTATTCTTACAAGTCATATAAAATAATTTATAATCACTCATAATTTTTTAGTATCACAATTTAAAAAATAAAAAATGTATAATTTAATTTTAGTAAGACACGGTCAAAGTCAATGGAATTTAGAAAACAGATTTACAGGATGGTATGACGCTGAACTTACTAAACAAGGAGTAGAGGAAGCTAAACAAGCAGGTTCTTTAATTAAAAACCTCAAACTTGATTTTAATTTTGCTTTCACTTCTTTTCAAAAAAGAGCGATTTTAACGCTGGAAGAAATAAACAAAAAACTTAATTTAAGTATTAAAAATATATTTAAAGCTTGGGAATTAAATGAAAGACACTATGGAGCTTTACAAGGACTCAATAAGGAAGAAACAGCAAAAAAACACGGTGAACAACAAGTAAAAATTTGGCGAAGAAGTTATGATATCCCTCCTCCACCCATGGATAAAAGCAATCCTAATCACCCTATTCATTACCCAATTTATAAAAATATTAATAAAAATTTAATTCCTGACACAGAGTCCCTTAAGGATACTTTTAAAAGAGTTATTCCTTATTATGAAAAAAATATTTTGCCAGTTTTAAAAAAAGAAAAAAATATAATTATCTCAGCTCATGGAAACAGCTTAAGATCTCTTTGTAAAAAAATATTTAATATTACAGACAGCTCAATTATTGAACTTGAAATTCCAACAGGAAATCCAATTCATATTATATTTAAAGATGATATGAGTTTATCAAAGTATTTATATTTAGATCAAAAACGAGCCAAAAAAATCTTAATTAACGAATAAGATCTAACTTTTTTAACTTCTCGTAAATATTTAAGTCCGTTACGTGATAAAATATATTTTGTGCAACTTCGCCAACCATTTTCTTATCAGCAATTGCTTCATCCCAAACAGGTTGAATTGAAAAATTTTCATTCTTTTTATCTTTTAATAAAATAGGATTAATAATCTGACAGCCTGTAAAAATTAAATTATTAGTATCGCCAGCTTGTCTAAACAAAAAAGGGTCTGATTTTATGGTAAAATCTCCCTTTAAAGTTTCATCGAAACTATTTTCTCTTTTAATCATTAAAAGACCTGAATTTGCATTAAATTTAGTAAAATTTTTATATAAATTTTTTAGAGGTGATAAATATTCATCAGACCAAATAGTATCGCTATTAATAGAGATAAATGGTTTGTCTAAAAAAAATGACAAAGCATTTCTAATACCGCCTCCTGTCCCTAAGATTTCTTTTTCTTTAAAAATTTTAATATCGTAAATACCTTTATTAGTTTCTGCAAAATTTTCTATTTGTTCACCAAGGTGATGAGTATTAATTGCAAAATGTTTAACTCCAAATTTTTTTAGAAAATTTAAAGTGTTTGCAAGTAAGCTTACCTTATTAATTTTTAGTAGTGGTTTTGGAGTAGTATTAGTAAGGGGAAGAACTCTTTTTCCAAAGCCTGCAGCTAAAACAATTGCTCTTTCAATCATTTACCTTTTAGGCACCACTCAATAATTCCTTTTTGACAGTGCAGTCTATTTTCAGCTTGCTGCCAAACAACTGATTGTTTGCCATCAATCACTCCAGCACTTACCTCTTCTCCTCTTTGTGCAGGTAAATCATGCATAAAAATCGCATCTTTCTTTGCAACTTTCATTAATTTCTCATTAACTTGAAAGTGTTTAAAAGCTTTTCTTTTTTTACTTAAATTTCCCTTATCTCCCATGGAAATCCATTTATCCGTCATAATACAGTCTGCATTATCTGCTGCATCTTTTGCATCATGTAATATTTCAAAATCTGCCTTTTTCTTTTTGGCCCAAGCTATAACTTTTTTAGAAGGCATGTAACCTTTTGGACAAGCAATTTTTAATTCAAAATCAAATTGTGCAGCAGCTTCTATTAAAGAGTTAGTAACGTTATTACCGTCACCAACCCAAGCAATTTTTTTGCCTGCAATAGATCCTTTGATTTCTTCAAAAGTCATAACGTCACTTAAAATCTGACAAGGATGACTATCATTGGTTAACCCATTAATAATTGGAACGGTTAAAAGTTTAGAAAATTTTAATAAAGTATTATGTTCAAAAGTTCTAAGCATAATAATATCAGAAAAAACAGAGAATATTCTTGCAGTGTCCTCGATGGTCTCACCACCAATACCCACATGCAAATTTTCTGAATTAATAACAATTGTTTGACCACCTAACTGTCTCATTGCTAAATCGAAAGAAAGTCTTGTTCTTGTTGATGGTTTTTCAAAAACCATAAGTAACATTTTTCCCTCTAAAGGATTATCTTTATCAACTAGAACTTTACCTTTGTTGTTTCTATTCTTTTTTCTTGTCTTAGAATTTTCAACAATCTGTCTTAATTCTTTTTTTTCAATCAAACTTAAATCTAAAAAATGTTTCATAATTAAAATTCAGAGCAAGTTTTTGCGATTATTCTTATCGCTTCATCAATATCCTTTTTTTCAACAATAAGTGGGGGTAATAATCTTACAACGTTATCGCCAGCTTTAACTGCTAGCATCTTATTTTGAAATAAATGATCTAAAAACTTATTATTATCTATTTTTAACTTAATTCCTCTTAAAAGACCAATCCCTCTGACCTGTTCAATGACATTACTATATTTTTTTTGCAGCTCTTTTAATTCCTTTTCAAAATAATTGCCAACTTCTTGAACATTTTCTAAAAATCCTTTTTTTAAAATTATATCTAACACAGCATTACCAATGCTCATTGCTAAAGGGTTTCCTCCAAAAGTACTTCCGTGTGTTCCAGGTTTCATTCCAATTGCAACTTTTTTATTTACTAAACATGCGCCTATAGGAAAACCTCCACCAATTCCTTTTGCGATAGGAACAATATCTGGATCAACATTTGCCCATTCAAATGCAAATAGTTTTCCAGTTCTTCCAATTCCACACTGAACCTCATCTAAAATAAGTAAAATTCCATTATCATCACAAAGTTTTCTTAAAGGCTTTAGACAATAATCTGGAACAACTCTAACTCCACCCTCACCTTGAACTGTTTCAAGCATGATTGCGGCGGTATTTTTTGTAATGGCTTTTTTTAAAGCCTCATGATCACCAAATGGAACTTGATCAAAACCATCCACTCTAGGCCCAAATCCTAGAGTATGCTCTTTATTATTGGCTGCAAATAATGCAGCTAAAGTTCTTCCATGAAAGGCTCCTTCAAAAGTAATAATTCTGTTTCTTTCAGGTTGGCCAATTTCAAAAAAATATTTTCTTGCAACTTTTATACTTGCCTCTGTTGCCTCTGCTCCAGAATTTACAAAAATAACAAAATCTGCAAAACTATTATCCGTTAATCTTTTAGCTAATCTCTCCTGTTCCGGAATTGTAAAAACATTTGATACATGCCACAACTTCTCAGATTGTTTTTTTATAGCTTCTACTAAATAAGGATGACAGTGGCCCAATGAATTTACTGCAATGCCCGATACAAAATCTAAATATTTCTCACCTGCAGTTGAGGTAAGGTAAACTCCCTTTCCTTCAGAAAAAGAAACATCTCTCCTTTTATATGTGCCTAATATTGAACTCATGAAAATTAGCTTTTAATTCTATAGCCTTTTTTAAAAAGGATATAACATATTACCCATAAAGCTAAATTGATAAATGTTAAATAAAAAAATCCTAATATAACTGATCCATCAGCTTGGCCTAGAAAACCATATCTAAATCCGTCAATGGCATAAAAGAAAGGGTTAACATGACTAATGAAATAAAATACTGAATGTAAATTTTGTATAGAATAAAAAGTACCTGACAAAAAAGATAGGGGAACAACAATAAAATTTGTAATTGTTGCCATATTATCAAACTTTTGCGCCCACAAACCTGTAATAAATCCTAAACATGCAAGCATTGAAGATCCAAGTAACGCAAATAAAATAATTATAAAGATGTTATAAATCGGGATATGAGCAAAAGGTATCATTACTAAAATTGAAAATAATCCAATAATTAATCCTCTAGTTATTGCGCCGAGCAACATCGCGCATGTTACCTCCATTGCACTTAATGGTGGATATAATATGTCAACAATATTTCCTTGAATCTTAGCGATCATTAATGAAGAAGAAGTATTTGCAAAAGCATTTTGCAATATCTGCATACAGATAAGGCCCGGTAATATAAATACACCGTAATCATGACCTAAAACATTGTTTCTATTTAGGCCTAGAGCCACAGTGAAAACTGCTAAGAAAAGTACAAGAGTAACTATTGGAGAGAATACTGTTTGTATCCAAACATTTAAAAATCTTAAAATTTCTTTTTTATAGAGCGTGTAAAAACCAATCCAATTTATGGACATCGCCTTAGGAACTCTAATTTTATAATCTTTAATTGCGTTCATATTTTTAAGTATTATTAAAATATACAGATAAATGTGGATAAATTTATGTAAATTAAATAAATCACTGATTCTTCTGCATTTTTTTAACCTATATATGGTATAATTTACTTTAGCTTAGACTACATATAGTATTTAACACGTCTTTATGGGATGGACACCAGAAAAAACTGAGCAGTTAAAAAAACTTTGGAACGAAGGTCATACTGCAAGTCAAATCGCTGCAATGCTTGGCGATGGAATTTCAAGAAATGCTGTTATTGGAAAGTCACACCGCTTAGGACTTGCTAGCAGATCTCATTCTAGAAATATTTACATTCAAAAAAGTGAAAATAAATTTCATCACAAAAATAGTGTTCCATTAAAAAGATTAAGAAAACCTCGAGGTCTTAGAGCTATTGTAATTGAAAAAGATTTTGAACCTGAAAATCCAACCAGCTTAGAAAATTTAAACGAAAAAACTTGTAGATGGCCAATCGGTCATCCTGATGAAGCTAATTTTTACTTCTGCGGAAGAAATCCCATGGAAGAAAGAGTTTATTGCAAATTACACGTTCTTCATGCTTACCAACCTAAAGGGTGGAAAAATGAAGAAGAGGATAAGAATACAAAAGGAACAGAAGAGCTTCCAGAATTTTTTGAAAAAAAAATTAAGTCTGCTTAATTTAAATATCTAAAGAATACCCAGAAGATCTTACAGTTCTAATAAGCTCTGGCAAACCTTCAATATTAATTGCTTTTCTAAGTCTACGAATATGTACATCTACCGTTCTAGCTTCTACGTTAATTTCATTACCCCAAATATTATTTAGTAGCTGCTCTCTTGAATAAACTCTTTTTGGGCTTTTTATTAAAAAATCTAATAATCTAAATTCGGTTGGCCCAACTTTTATTTCCTTATCTCCCCTAAATATTCTTTTGGTAATTCGATCAACTTTTAAATCATGAAAAATTGAAATGTCCTCTACAAGTGTAGGCTTTGTTCTCTTTAGCAAAGACTTAACTCTTAATAAAATTTCTTTGTAACTAAAAGGTTTTGTAACATAGTCATCTACACCTGACTCAAAACCACGAACCTTATCCTCCTCTTCACTTTTTGCTGTAAGCATAAGTACAGGAATATTTTTTAATTTATTAATTTTTTTAATTTGTTTGCAAACTTCTATCCCGGAAAAGTCAGGTAACATCCAATCTAAAATAACTAGATCAGGTACATTTTTTTTTATGCTTTGAATTCCCTCTTCGCCAGTTTCAGAAAAATTTACTTTATAACCTTCTTTTTCAAGATTGTATTGAAGGAGAGTAATAATTGGCTTTTCATCTTCAACAATAAAAATATTTGCTCCCATACTACTTATTTAATGAAGCAGACTTATCTCCTTTTTTTGATCTTGTTCCTTTTATTTGATCGCCTGTTATTAAAAAGTAAACGTTTTCACAAATATTTGTTACATGATCTCCAATTCTTTCAATATGTTTTGCTGCAAACAGTAAGTGAGTAGAAATCTCTAAATTGTTTTTATTAGCTTTCATAAATTTAATTAATTCATCCATTACAAAATTTACGAGTTGATCCACCTCTAAATCACTATTCCAGACCCTAAATGCAGTGTCTTTTGTTCTTTTGGAATATGAATCTAAAACATCTTTTAAATTTTTTTGAACTACATTTGCAGCTCTTCTAAAGCTATCAGCGATTTCATTTGGGACATCGAAATTTAAATGCCTAACTCTTTTTGCAATATTTTTTGAAAGATCTCCTATTCTTTCTAATTCAGATGAAATTCTCATTGAAGACACAGTTTCTCGAAGATCAATCCCCATAGGCTGTCTTAGGGCGATTAGGTTAATTACCAAATTTTCAATTTTTATATCAAACTCATTCATTAAAAAATCTTTACCAGAAACTTTATCGGCAAGATCTTGATCTCTTTTTAAAAGTGCAATCATTGAATTAGAAAATTGGCTTTCTGCCAATCCACCCATTTTAACAATTGTATTTGTTAACTCTTGCAGCTGCCCTTCATATGATTTTACAATGTGCTCTGTCATTTAACCAAACCTTCCTGTTATGTAATCTTGGGTCATTTTATTATCTGGGTTTTTAAAAATTTTTTCAGTTAAGTTAAATTCCATTAATTTACCTAAATGAAAAAATCCTGTATTTTGCGAAACTCGAGCTGCTTGAGACATAGAATGAGTCACTATAACGATTGTATAAGATTTTTTTAATTCATCAATTAATTCTTCAATTTTTGCAGTTGCTATTGGATCTAACGCTGAACAAGGTTCATCCATTAAAATAACTTCAGGGTTAATTGATATTGCTCTTGCTATACAAAGTCTTTGTTGTTGACCTCCGGACAAACTTGTTCCTGGCTGATTTAATCGATCTTTAACTTCTTCCCATAAGGCTGCCTTTTTTAAACTATTCTCTACAATCTCATCTAGTACATTCTGACTTTCTGCTAGCCCATGAATTCTTGGGCCGTATGCAATATTATCATATATACTTTTTGGAAATGGATTTGGTTTTTGAAATACCATGCCTATTCTTTCTCGAATTTTATTAACGTCTACATTTTTTTCATTTATTTCGCTTCCATCAACTTTTATTGACCCATCTACTTTGCAAATATCAATCACATCATTCATTCGATTAAGACAACGTATAAAAGTAGATTTTCCGCAACCAGACGGACCAATTAATGCTGTTACTTTTTTTTCCATCAAATCCAAATTAATATTAAAGAGAGCCTGTTTTGCCCCATAATAAACATTTAAATTTCTGGTTGAGATTTTAATTTTATCGTTATTCATTCTATGACCATTTTTTCTCAAATTTATTTCTTAAATAAATTGCAAAAGAGTTCATTATTATCAAAAAGAATATCAAAATAATTATTGTTGCTGAAGTTTTTTCAACAAAACCTCTTTCTGCAGATTCTGACCATAAGTAAACTTGAACGGGTAATACGGCTGAAGGGTCTAGCGGAGTTGAAGGGACAACGTTAATAAAAGCAACCATTCCTATTAAAAGTAAAGGAGCTGTTTCTCCAAGAGCCTGGCTAAGACCAATAATTGTTCCAGATAAGGTGCCTGGCATTGCAAGCGGCACAACATTATGCATCACTGTCTGTACCTTCGAGGCGCCAAGAGCAAGTGCTCCTTCCCTAATTGATGGGGGAACCGCTTTTAAAGCTGCGCGGCATGGAATAATTATTCTTGGTAATGTCATTAAAGCAAGCACCATCCCCCCAACTAATGGAGTTGATCTTGGTAAATAAAAATAATTTAAAAATACTCCAAGGCCCAAAAGTCCAAATACAATTGACGGAACTGCTGCAAGATTATTAACATTTACCTCTATGATTTCAGTTATCTTATTTTTAGGAGCAAACTCTTCTAAATAGATTGCTGCTAAAATTCCAAGTGGGAAGGATAAAAGCAAACATACGAATAATGTAAAAAAAGACCCAACTAATGAGGATGCCACTCCAGCAAGTTCTGGCTCTCTTGAGTCTGCATTAGTTAAAAAAGACCAATTAAGTTTTGAAACAATCTTATTCTTTGAAATTAATTCATCATAAATTTTTAGTTGAAAATCTGAAAATCTTCTTCTGTCCTCGGGAATATCCCTTGGAAAGTTACCCTTGTAAACCTGATCTAGATCATCAGAAAGTGTTAGAGAAACTTCATAACTTTTATTTAAAACATCTCTATTGTTTAAAAAAAACTTTTTAATCTCAAGTTCTGCATCAATACTGACAATATCTATTAATTCAGCTTGCTTTAATTCTGGAGCAGATGGAGCAAGAGCAAGTAAAGCATCCTTTAAAATTTCATCAAAGCTGGCTTCCCTAATTTCTTTCTCAGAAGAATTATTATTTAGTCCTAATTTTTTTTGGTCAAAGTTTACATTTAATAATATTTCTGTTTTTAAAAAAGCACTGGAGCCTTTGCTAAAAATATTAAAAATTAATATAAATAAAAACGAAATTGCTAAAAATATTGATAAAATTCCATATAATTTAAATCTTTTTTCAGCGTTGTAACGTTTTTTAAGAAGCGCTTCTTTTTGAATGTTATTCATACTTCTCCCTAAATTTTTTAACAATATTAAGTGCGATAATATTTATTATTAGTGTGAAAAAAAATAATGTGATTCCAAGAGCAAAAGCTGCCTGGGTTTTTGGATTGTTAAAAGATTGGTCGCCAATTAAAATTGTTACAATTTGAGTAGTAATTGTAGTTGATGCCTCAAGAGGATTAAAGGTTAAATTTGCTGCAAGACCAGCTGCCATAACCACAATCATTGTCTCTCCAATAGCCCTTGAGATTGCAAGCAATATAGAGCCAACGATTCCTGGCAGTGCTGCTGGTAAAACAACTTTTTTTATCGTCTCAGATTTTGTTGCGCCAATTGCTAAAGATCCTTCTCTTAAGGATTTTGGCACTGCATTGATAACATCATCAGTTAATGAGGATACATAAGGAATTATCATAATTCCCATTACAACACCTGCTGCAAGTGCGCTTTCTGAGGAAACGTCTAGGCCAAAATTTTCTCCAATAAGTCTAAAGAAAGGACCAACCGTAAGTGCAGCAAAGAACCCGTAAACTACTGTTGGAATTCCAGCTAAAATTTCTATTAGTGGTTTAATAATTTTTCTTAATTTTCGTGAAGAATACTCTGCCATGTATATTCCTGAAAATAATCCAATTGGAACTGCAACCGACATTGCAATCATTGCAATAAAAAAAGTTCCCCAAAATAATGGTACTGCACCAAAAACATTTTCAACATCTGCGGTCTGAACAGATGCATCTCTAACAAATGCACGTCCGGGAGCCCAGTTTGTACCTGTAATAAAGTCAAAAATAGAGACAGATGTAAAAAACTTAATGCTTTCAAAAAGTAAAGAAAGTACAATTCCAAGAGTTGTAAATACTGCAATTGCAGCACATGAAAACATCACAACCCTAATTACTTTTTCTACACTTTCTCGAGCTCTTATATTTTTTAAGATTTGAGAATATGCAAAAGTTAAAGAAAATATTATTACGCTTAAAATAACTACTAATTTAGAAAGTTCTAAAATTCTATTAATACTTAAGAATTTTTCAGAATAGGGAATTAGATTTTCTGGAATAGTACCTGTAAATTTTTTTTCAGCAATTGCTCTGATTTCAGAAAAAATTAAATTTAATTTATTTTCATCTAATAAAGTATCAGTTTTAAAATCTGCTAATATAAAAATTTTAATTAAGAATAACTCTGAAAAAGACCAAAAAAATAATATAATTAAAGCTGGAAGTCCGCACCAAGCTGCAAGGTAATAGCCATAATATTCTGGTAAAGAATGGAATTTTTTTCCGCTAACTCTTGAGGTATTTAAAATTTTTGATTTACCAAAAAGATAACAAGAAAAACTAAATATTATTATTAGGGTTAAAATAACTAAATTCATATACTTTTTTTTTACTTTAACCCTAACTTTTTTAACCTGGAGCCATAATTAATTTTGGCTCCAGGTTTAATTAATTAACTAAACTTTAGTTTTTCATCGCGACTAACTTAGTAGCAACGTCTCTAACTTTTTCTTCTGTTTCTTTAGCGTTTGGAACTAAACCAACTTTAAATAAATAGCCAGTTGAACCAACTGCTGTTTTTCCAGTATATTCTGCTAAGAATTCTTTAAATCCTGGAATTACAGACGCGTGTGCTTTTTTAGCGTATAGAAATAATGGTCTTGCAACAGGATATGTATATTTTTGTATCCCTTCAATTGTTGGAGCAATTCCATCAATTTTCGCAGCCTTAATTTTATCTTTGTTTGCAACTAGGTAACTATATCCAAAATAACCAAATGCATTTGGAGAAGAGCCAAGTTTTTGAACGATTAACGTATCATTCTCGCCAGCTTCAATTACAGCAGCATCCTCTCTGTATTTTGTACAATTTTTTGGATCTGTTAATTTTTTAAAAGCTTCGTCACAACCCTTGCTCATTATCAAATCGTCCCACGCATCACGTGTTCCAGATGTTGGCGGAGCAACTAAAATTTCAATTTTTATAGCTGGTAAGGATTTATCAATCTCATTCCAATTTTTATATGGATTTTTAACAAGCTTACCATCAATCACCACATCATGTGCAATTGCTTTCCATAGTTGAGCTTTTGTAAAATTAGCATCTTTACCTTTGATTGAATGAGCAAATGTTAAACCATCGTTACCGATAGGTAGCTCAATAATTTCTGTGACACCATTTT
>Ga0255215_1000207_pt1 | contig 17072 bp, 19 predicted proteins | sample Miss_Law_RepC_8d_FD_183033 | JGI IMG/M metagenome (GOLD analysis project Ga0255215, IMG submission 183033) | Freshwater microbial communities from Mississippi River, Louisiana, United States - Miss_Law_RepC_8d | ecosystem: Environmental > Aquatic > Freshwater > River | place: USA: Louisiana... | reverse complement strand
CGGCGTGCTGACGTCAGCCGCAACAGTTTCGACGATTTCGATTTCCATGTCCGTGGCGGTCATGTGCAGGCCGTCGCTGTCAGCCTTCATCAGGACATTGGAGAGAATGGGAATGGTATTCCGGCGTTCAACCACACCTTGAACATGGGCCAGCGCTTTGAGCAGGGCGCCGCGATCGATCGTCAATTTCATGGTTTTCCCTCCGGATTTGAACCTGTGGCCGATATAGCACGATTCCGCCAGTGTAAAGGGAGATTCGCCACGCGAATCGGCGGGATTTTCAATTGTCTGAGCTGACCTTCGCGCTTGGCGAACAGGGACTGGCAAATGGCCTGTCGCCTATTTGCTGTGCAGCTAAGTAGGCGGCATATTCTGCGGTTAGGGGGCTATGCAACGGCGGGGTTTAATCACGCTCCACCAGCCGGCCTGACTGATGACATCCACGCCGCAAGGGGCCGAGGCAAACAGGTCAGCCGGTAAAGGGCTGGCGTGCATGATGACGAAATAGTCATAAAGGCCAGCGTCCAGCGTTTGCCAGTCAAATTTCCGGTAATCGTCATTCATTTTCCACAGCTGGTCAGCCGGTAGCGGCCCGGCAAACCGCACCATCATGGGGCGATAGACGGCAAAGTTGAAGTCAACCCAGCCTTGCCGCTCGGCCTGATACCAAGCGGGGATTTGTTCAAGGCGATAGCCGCCCCATTCGCTGAGCGTGAATTGGCCATCAATCAGGTTGAGGATGCGCTGACCGTTAGGAACCGGGGCCATAGCTTGTTTGAAGTCAGCCATTTCGGCCTGAAACTCCCAATAGCGCTGGGCTTGAATGGCCAGATGAGCCCAAACCAGTGCCATCAGGGCGGCGCGTGCAATCTGGCTGCGCTTGCGCTCGGGCGCGGGAGCAATCAGCAGGGCAGCAAAGGGCAGGATGAAGGTTGAAAAGCGGTGATAGACAAAGCCCACGCTGGCAAAGCCGCTGGGCACCGCAAACCATGTCAGCATAACCGCAATAAACGGCACGGCGGCGGCGCGGTGGTCGCGGTTGCGGCGGCCCAGCAGTGGTAAAAGCAGGGCAATTAGCACGCCAAGAAAAGCCAGTGGCTCCGGCCCGGCGCCGGTCATGGTTTTCATCATGCGCTCAAAACGGCCGCTGAAGTTGAAGGTGATATCACCAGCATCGGGCTGCGGGTCCAGGATTAGCAGCATAATTGTGTGCAGCGCGGGTAGTAAAACGCCAGCCAGCGGCGCCAGCGCGGCCTGCATCAGCCGCTTGATGTCTCTATAATGATAAAATAGGCCAAATAATGCGGTGAGCAGAATGGTAAAGTAAAAGGCCAGCCCGTGCGCGGCATAGAGCAGCGGCAGGCCCAGCGCCAGCTGACGGCCATCTTTAACATTGGGGGTGGCCGCATAACGGTCGATCAGTGGCAGCAGCGCCAGCACCAGGGCGGTCGCCGCCATGAATGTGAAAAAGCCATATTGCCAGGCAAAGCCAAACCAGCTGGGAATAAGTACCCAGCGCAGATAGGGGGCTGCGCGAAAATGCGCCAGCGCGCGCGTGCCAAAATGGACATAGCCGAGAAAGCCCAGCGTCATGACGCATTTAATGGCCAAGGCCACCGGCATGAGAAAGCTCAGCACCAGTGCAGGCAGATAGCCCAGCCAATAAGGTGAGAAAAAGTTGAGGCGCACCAGCTCATGCCAGGGGGAGATGCCACGCAGCAGGTCCTGTGCGGTGGCAATCTGGGCGGCGTGCTGGGGCAGGTCAAGCAGGGGTAGATACCAAAAACCCCAGATCAGCCCGAGCGCAGCCAGTACACTCAGGCGAAACGGCAATTGATCATTCACAGCTGCTGCTCGATGATGAAGCGCGGGCGACGCTTGGTCTCGGCATAGATCTTGGCCAGATAGGTGCCGATGATGCCCAGTGCCATCAGCTGCATGCCGCCCAGCAGGTAAATAGAGACAATAGTAGAGGCCCAGCCCGGTTGCGTGCCGCCCAGAAACAGTTTTTGGAAGATGGTCCAGAAACCCAGGAGCAACGCAATAACCGAGATGAGGAAGCCTGCAAAAGTAATCAGCTGCAGCGGTACAGCCGAGAATGAGGTGATGCCATCCAGCGCCAGCGCCAGCATGCGGCGCAGCGGATATTTGGTGGTGCCGGCAAAGCGGGCCTGGCGGGTATAGGGCACCCGTGCCGTTTTAAAACCCAGCTGCGGGATGATGCCGCGCAGATAGAGGTTCACTTCGCCATATTGGGCGAGCGCGTCAAGCGCTGCGCGGCTCATCAGGCGGTAGTCAGCATGGTCAGGGATCACTTCAACCCCCAGAAGTTGCAGCAGGCGGTAATAGATACGGGCGGTGCCACGCTTGAATGGCGTATCGCTCTCCCGGTTGGCACGTACGCCATAGACTATCTGCGCGCCGGTGCGGTGTTGCTCCAGCATGGCGGGGATCACGCCCAGATCATCCTGCAGGTCAGCATCAAGGCTGATGAGCACCTCACCAGGTTCGGTCATTAGTCCGGCCAGCAAGGCATTTTGGTGGCCGCGATTGTGAGCAAGCTTAATGCCGTGAAAGCGGGGGTCAGCCGCTGCCTGCGCGGCAATTAAAGCCCAAGTGCGGTCTTTAGAGCCATCATCAACAAAGGTCGTGCGGATGTCGCGTGCCAGCCCGTGTTGCGCCAGCTCATCCATAAGAGCGGCCAGCCGCTTGGTGGTTTCCGGCAGAACCTCTTCCTCGTTATAACAAGGGATAACAAAGGTTAATGCTGGGGGTACTGCTGGCGTGGGGAGGGGCTGGCTCATGGCGCGCATCTTGCCATTACATTTCATGGCCTGAAAGAGGCGTTTTTAAGGATTATATGCTTGATCTGACGGGGGGCAGGTTTGCTAGGGTGCGGCTATGAGATTACGCAGTAACCGATTTGTCAGCCCCTCCAATTCTCCCTTGTTCAATGGCTGCGCGGCCTTGCGGGTGGATATGCCGACCGAAATGGCTTGCGCGCAGGTTGCCGCCACTGTGCAGGCCGGGCTGGCCCCGCAGACGCCGGACACCAAACAATCGCTGTCAGTTTCACCGGAAATGACGTTTCTGAAAACTGCGCCGGTCCTATCGTGCCGTGAGCGCCGGGTGCTGACCTCTGCCCTTATCATGCGTGAGATCTATCGCGCCGAGCTCGACGGCATGAATAAAGATAAAAAAATCCGGCTCGACGAGTTTAAGAGTAATCGTGAGGCCGCACTCACATTCTGGACTGGCGGTGACAATATCCTCTCGCAGGTGCTGAATTATTTTATTGGCCCTGAAAAATTTGCCACGGCCATGACATTCGGGGCGCAGGATGATTATCAGAAAAAAATGCAGCAGATTGATGATCAGCAACGCCCGCGCAAACGTGAAGTGAGTGATTTTGCCTGCGACCGGGAAGAACGCTACCGGGCGCGGTTGGCGCAGGCCAGCCCCTATGCCAAGCGCCTGTTTAACGAGATCAGCGTGACCGGCCGCAGCCTGACGCATTTTCCCCCGGCTGAGATTGCGGCTGCGCAACAGCTGCCTGCTTTACCGGCTCGGCCCCGGTTCTAATGGTCGGTTTTAATTAACGACATAAGAGAAAAACCCCCGGAGGAATCCGGGGGTTTGGTTGATATTGGCTGTTTTTATGCCGGCTGATTGTTATCGATTGGTGCTTCTTCAGCCGGCGGCTCTTCAGGCGGCGTATCGTCAACCGGCTCTTCTTCAGCCGGCGGCTCTTCTACGGCCGGCGGTTCTTCCGGGGCGGGTTCTTCTACAACCGGCGGCTCTTCCGGCGCAGGATCGTTTACTTCATCCGGCTGGCTGGGCTCTTCAGTTTCGGTCACTTCCGGCTCATTGTTGTCAGGCGCGGCATCATCACCACCATCATCACCGGCGGCCGGAGCAATCTGGTTGAGCGACTTGGCATCGTTATCCGCAACATCCTGCATTGGATTGATGATGTTGCAGACAGTACGCTGTTCATCGCTCAGCTTGCTCAGCGTTTCCTTGCGAAAGCATTCGCCGCTGTTCATCGCGGTCGTAAAACGCAGCGAGGCGCTGTTGAGCGTGTCCTCGGTAATGGGCTGACCTTCAATTTTGAGCAGCTGAACTTCGCGGCTGTCTGAAGACGTTGCAGGCGTGGCGTGAGCCGTAGCAGATGCCAGCACAGTGGTAGCCAGCAGGGTAATGAAAAGGGAACGACGCATGTAGATCTCCATTTTGTGAGGCGCTATGTAAACGCGGGCTGACCATAGGTAATTATGTGGGCGATTGCTATCAAAAAATCTGGCAAAAAATCTGGCAAAAAATCTGGTTAATACGCGGGTATTTTGTGTGGTGCATGCAGGTTATTGCAGCGTATTGCTTCCGACCGGCTTGAAGTTATGCTGTTTGATCTCGGCATAAATCTGCGCCACCTGTGGATTACCAGGCAGGGCGCGGTACAGCTGGTTAGCAAGTGTGTCACTCTGAACCGGCTGCAGATGCGCAACCTTGGTGAAAAATTCCGCCACGCTAGGTAGCCACAGAGATGCACTTATCCGTAGATAGCCCTCATCACTAAAAGCACGCTGATACATAAGCGTGGCGGCCTTGGCCAGCTGCCGGGCTTGAGCCAGTTCATTTTTATATTCAGCAGCGTGAGCGGCAGCGGACATGTAAGTACAACTTTGTACGCTGAGCTGTGTTAAGGCATAAGTTTGCAAAACGCTGGGGGTTTCATCATCGGTCGGGCCGGGGCACAGGGCTGCACGTGATTGATCAAGAATGCAGCGATACGCGCGCAGCATATTGGGGCGGTCCAGCTGATCAGCAATCCGGTTAAATGCGCCAGAGGTCTGGAGCAGGTCGAGTGTCTCTGGTATCCGCGACAGCAGATGTGCATATGAAACGGAAATGACGGGATCGGCGGAAGTGGTCGGCTTTGTCATGATGGCCGCAGGCTAGGCTTTTTCGCCCGCCCAGTGCAACGATAAATCAGTTAAAATCAGAGGGCGGGTGTGAGGTGACGCGGCCAGCTATAGACGACGTCATCAACCGGTTGCCCTTTAAAACGGCCATTTTGCGGCAGGGTTGCGGTATGGCTAAAACCGGCTTTTTCCAGTACACGGCGGCTGGCGCTATTGTGGATAAAAGCAAGTGCTTCCAGACGCTCCAGCCGGGGCCAGTTTGTAAGGACATAATCGGCATAGGCTATCAAGGCCTGTGGAGCCAGCCCCTGACCGCGTGCTGAGGCGCCAACCCAATAGCCAAGCATGGCGGTCGTGCTGTTCTGATCGATTGGCTCAACAATGCCAATACTCCCGACTAATCTATCGTTAACGACGATGCCAAGATTAGTGTAAGGCGCGATGAGTGCTTCTTGCCGGCGGCAGAAATCCTGTGCGTGGGCTGGCGTATATGGGTGGGGAAAACTGTCGCCGACATTGGCGGCTAACTCGGCATCTACGCAGTGCTGTAAGACGTCGGCAGCGTCACGCAGGCTGATTGGGCGCAGGGCTGCGTTATTGTAGGAAAGCGCGATCATGGCAGTGCGGGCGACTTGAGCTTCAGGCGGTGGGTGTGTGCGGTGGTGAGCAGCAGGGCGGCCATGTCAACGCAGGCGCGCTCCATTTCCTGACGGCTGGGGTAATTCTCAAAATGGTCGGTGGCTTCCATGGCCTTGCCCATCCGGCCTAAAATGGGGCTCATGGCAAAAGCAGTGTCCTGTCCGGATTGAGGTGGATTGTTGAACGGCGGGGAGCTCAGCAGGCGGGGGCCCACATCGATATTCATTACATTGGCCATCTGCAAACTGGTGTGCAGGGCATGTGAGAGCGTAAGGGCAAAGATCGGCCGGCGGATCTGCGCGCCTTGCTCCAGCAGGGCTCCGGTTTGTTGCCCGAGTTTGAGCGTGAGTGATTTAAGCTGCTCGGTCGGACTGGGCAGCGCCTCAAGCGGGCGTGACTGGCGCTGCTGCTGTTCCAGCATCTGTTGCCAGGCAAGAAGAGGGGGCGGAATAGGCGTAGGACGTGGGCGGGCCATGCCCCAGCATAGAAAACAGCCCGGCCTAACGCAAACAAGAAAAGTGTATTAGCCTAGCAGGCGAATGTCCGGGGAAAAGGGTTCGCGTGAACCCTTAACCTTCCAGCATGCGGCGGAGCAAATCGACATCCTCACCGAAGGCGGGATCACTCTGGCGCATTTCCTCAATCACCTTCACAGCATGCATGACGGTGGTGTGGTCGCGGCCCCCGAATTTGCGGCCGATTTCCGGCAGGCTGCGCGGCGTGAGCTGCTTGGCCAGATACATGGCAATCTGGCGCGGGCGGGCAATGGCGCGGCTGCGGCGGGCGCTGGCCATATCGGCTAGACGGATGTTGAAATGCGCGGCCACCTGACGCTGAATCTCGTCAATAGTGATGCGGCGGTCATGCGCGCGCAGCAGGTCCTGCAGCACTTCCTGTGCGCTTTCCAGTGTGATGGGGCGGCCCACCAGCTCGCAATGCGCGAGGATGCGGTTGAGGGCGCCTTCCAGCTCGCGCACATTGCTGGTGATCTTGTGGGCGAGGAACTCCAGCACCTTGGGCGGCACCGGACGGCCCAGCTTCTCGGCCTTACTCTGCAAGATGCCCAGACGCAATTCATACGTGGTCGGGTGCAGGTCGGCCACCAGGCCCCAGCCCAAACGCGAGCGCAGACGCTCTTCCATCCCATCAAGATCGGACGGGCTCTTGTCAGCCGAGATGATGACCTGACGGTTCTGGTCAACCAGCGCGTTGAAGGTGTGGAAGAACTCTTCCTGCGTGGCGTCCTTGCCGATGATGAACTGCACGTCATCAATCATCAGGACATCAACCGAGCGGAACAGGTCCTTGAAGGCATGGGTGTTCTGATAACGTACCGACTTGATGAAGTGGTACATGAACTTTTCGGCCGAAAGATACAGCACGCGGCGGCTGGGGTCCTTGGCGCGGATATGATTGGCAATGGCGTGCATCAAGTGGGTTTTACCCAAGCCCACGCCACCATACAGGAACAGCGGGTTGAAGGTGACCGTGGTAGCTTCAGCCACGCGGCGGGCAGCGGCATAGGCCAGCTCGTTGGGCTTGCCAACGACGAAGGTGTCGAAGGTAAAGCGCGGGTCGAGTGTAGTGGACAGCTCATCGCGCGGGTCTTTGGCGGCGTTGAGCTCGGGCAGGCTGGTGCCAATGGCCGGGGCCAGCGCCGGTTTGGCGGCAATTTTGGTGCCGTCTTCACGGGCGGCTTCAGCGGCGACACTCTGGGCGCTGGGGGTGCTGGCGCTTTGCAGCAGTGTGACTTCTACCGACTTGATGGCCGGGTTCTCGGCGTTCCACAGGCTGCGCAGACGATCGGCATAATTGGTGCGTACCCAATCACGTACCACGCGGCTGGGCACGCCCATGACCAGCTCGCTGCCTTCCATGTCGGCCAGCGTCAGCGGACGCAGCCAGTTGCGATAGGCGGCTTCACCCACTTCGTCTTTCAGACGAGCTTTGACGCGGGCCCATTGTTGTTCGAGTGCTGCCAGATCAACCATAACCGCCAAACTCCAGATGCTGATGTGAGAAACCCAACCCTTTGTTCAACCGCACTGCCTGAATATTCAGTGCAGACGCGGCGGGGGGCTGCTACAGCCTGGCGGACGGTGCGTGCTCATACTCATGTGAGCCGCAATCGCAGATGTAAAGTGAGTGGTCATGCCCATAACCCTGTTGCGCTTATTTGTATTGATTGCCTGAACTGTAGGAAGTGCAGCGCGGGAAGTCCACAGCGAAGCACCAGCCAAAAAAAGAACGCACGAAAATGACTCAGTTTGACGCATGGCAAACCTCTCCCGCGCGCGCACAAAGGCGCGCGCCAGCACAACCCGGTTGTTCAGACTAAATTTTTAGATGGATCGAGTTCTTACTTGTCGATCTTCTTGATGCGGGCGCTCAGACGCGAGATCTTGCGCGCAGCCGTGTTCTTCTTCACGACCTTCTTGCCAACAGCCTTCTGGATAACCGGCTGGGCAGCCTTGAGGGCTTCCTTGGCGGCCTTGCCGTCACCGCTGGCAATCGCTTCTTCGACCTTGCGGACGAATGTGCGAACGCGGCTGACGCGGCTACGATTAACGGCAGTCTTTGTTTCCGTCTGACGAGCGCGCTTAACGGCTGACTTATGGTTGGCCATGGAACTTGTACCCTCTTGCTTGTTGTTGGTGCTGCTGGTGAGCGGCACGCTGTTGTTGAATTCAGTGGGCGGTTTATAGCCCTGTGGAAAACCTCTCGTCAAGCGCGATCAGACTCGTTTTTTTCTGACTGCCACTGCTGTGACCGACTCGCTGACTTGACTCTCTTTTTCGTTTATCACAGCGCAGCTCAGACATAGTGAAAATGAATCACAAAAATGAGCTGAAGGTTGATTCGCGAATCAATCTGATTCGACGGGATGAATCTGCGTTTTTTGAGGAGCTGCATGTGCTGTTTTTATGTGGATAAGCTCTCTTATCCACAGGGGGGCTCATGCGCAAATTGATCAATGATGCAAGGGGTTTTTTAGCTAAAAAAATTTTTGGCGATTAATTTTTTATCAGCAGCAGATTGCACATTTAATGGACAGATATTGGTGTGATTGATCGCTCACATAAAAGACAGGCTGATGAGATTGTGTCATCAGCCCGTCATGTTGTCATGATCTTGATTGTGCGTGCGTCTTACAGACGGATGCGGGCGCGCTGGAACAAGCCGTTGAGTGGGGGGCCGTTAGGCTGGGTCTTGGACTGTATAAACGCCCCGCTCCCTTGCGACTTAAAGTTGCTGACGGTCTGCTCGATGGCCGTGGCCACTGCCTTCTCTTCTGGGGTCGCGGGGCCGTGAGGATTGCTGGCCGCATAGACGCGCATGGTTGAGATTAGAATGTCCTGTCCATTGACCTTTACGCCGCCTTGCTCATGGCTGCTGAACGCAACGCTGGGCGGCTTGCCCATCAGCATATTGGCTTTAGCGGCAATCGTTTCCTGAAAACCGCGATGGTTGCTGGCAAAATATTGCAAATCTTGACTGGTGATGGAAAAGGGCTGCATGTACTGCCTTTCAAATTTTAAAATGTGAAAAGTGATCGCCGTTTCGGTGAGAATGTGTACGCGATCTGGTGGGGTGGGCGCAATTGAATAGCGCTCAGAATTCGATATAATCGTTTGTAAATTCAGGAAAATTTTAGATAAAGCCGGGTGTTTCTGTTGTGTGGGCCGAAAAAAGTCATGCGGCTACTCAATTGTTGAAACTCATTCGCTGGATTAGCCAATTCGTAAAGTTGTTCCCTGATGCTAACCGCATGTTCCGGCAGCCCCGCTCAGGTTTTATCCGTTCTTTCAGGTGCGCCTTCCGGCAGCGCCAGCGCGGCTTTAATCTTATTGAGGCGGCGATTGTGCTGGGCGTGGTGGGATTGGTCATTGGCGGTATTTGGGTGGCAGCCAGTGCCGTGATGGCCAAACAACGTCAGAGTGAAACAACGCGTGGCGTATTGCAGGCAATCGAAGCCGTGCGCAAAAGCTGGCCCGCCGGGGCCTCACCCGGCGCTGCGGGGAGTACGCCAGGACTAGGAAACTATAATGCGTATGCGATTTCGGCCGGGATATTTCCAAGTAACTGGGTGAGCGGCAGCACAATTCATGACCCGTGGGGTAAACCCATTATGTTTGACTATGGCGCAACCGGCTGGGGCGGGGCCTACGCCAATTTGTGGGTGTTGGAGCTGAGCAATATAGATCAGGCGGATTGCTACAATATAGTACCTGCGTTGATTAAGGGGATGGGCCGCGCTAATAGCATTCAGTCAATCTGGGTGGGCGAGGTAGGGGATACCAATAGCGGCATCTCAAGCCCGGACTGCAGTTACTACAATCCCACCAAGATCATGATTTTCCTGAATAACTAGCCAGCTGCGTGCGCTGCAAACGACTGATTTTTTCGGACTTTGGAAAGTCAGCCTGTATGGACTACATTCCCTTGCGTTAGTTGGTAGAATTGGCGTAGCAATGATTCCGCAACAAATTTGCTGGAGGTTATGATGGCGCAGAATGAAGAGAATGGCTTTTGTGCGGTGGATGCAGGGGCCGACAAAACCATGGCGGTCGTCCAGCGGTTTGCCAACATCTCCGGCCGTGGTGCTGCGGTTTTTCTGCGTAGTGCGTTTTTGAAGATTAGCTCGGCAGAGTCTTCAGCCCAGCCAAATGACGTTGCGCCGCGCTCGTTCAAGGGGACGGATTTTGAAGGCGCAGGCATTCATGGTGCAGTTGCGCTGCTCTCGCATGATAAGCTGGCCGGTGACCGTCAGTTTCATCAGCAGCTGACGCAGGAAGCAACGCGCATGCCGCCCGCACAGGCAGCCCGGTTTGCCGGGTTTTGCGCGCTGGCGCTCTCCTGCATGAGAGGTGCGCCTGGGATAATTGAGAAATCCCGCCATGCCCGTCAGAACGATATCGCGCCGGTGATTGGTGATATCTGGCTGCGCAGCATGACGGCGCTGCCCGCCCCAGAGGCTTATAACCTGCTGACCCAGCCAGACCATTCTATCTGGGCGATGGCAGACCACCCGGCCATGCATCAGCGCGTGGGCAAGCTCTTTAAAAAGCTCGAGCTGCATTTACCCGTTCAAAATCAGCCGCATCTGGTCAGTATGAAAGAGAGCCTGCGTTTGGGCTGATCGTGGTCGTCACTCTTGAGATATCTGATGAAAGTAGACAGAACTATCAGTCAAAATTATTTGATGATGTTAAAGGCTAGCTGAATCTGATTGCGGCTGGTTCTGCAGATGTTGCTGTCAAACCTATAGCCTGTTGTTCCAAACGCTGCGTTTGGTACGCTGTACACACCTTCGAAACCGCCTGTGACACTTCCAAAAACAGCACCCTGCAAAATTTGACCATTTGAGTCACCCGATAAAATAGACTTAATGCGGGAAGCCATATTCCAACAGACATCTTGTGGCAGTTCGTCCATTTGTACTGTGAAGACTGTTCGGGTTGAGGAAAACGTATTATTGAAGTTATAGGCATAGAATTGCATGACATCGGATTTATTCATCTGCATATAGCCGTAAGTTGCACTATAGGTGTAGCCTGGTAGGGGGCCCACAAGGCCATAGGCTAGCCTATGAATCCAGGTCCCTGCTGCGGTCGGAGAAACATCAGAGGCTGTTAGAACAGATTGTAATGCTTGTCCGACACGGAACATGTCTTTTAAGTATTGATCTGCTTTTTGGCGCACATTAAATACTGAGGCTGCAGTCCAGATACCTGCGATAACAAGACCAATCACGCCAAGTACAATCGCTGACTCAATTAAATTAAAGCCACGCCGCTTGCGATTATGTTTATTTGCAGAGAAAGGGGGCATCAATTAGCTCACAAAAAGGCAGCTTATTCTTGTGATGATATAGTTGGAAGTTATGCGGATTTCAATCTAAACATTACCTTGCGGTGGTTTTAAGGCTCGTGAATGTGTTCTAATAATCATTCATGTGGGGAGATAGTTGATTATGCTAAAGATATGGTTTCTTCTTAACTGGCTGCAGGGTGACGGCCGCCGCGCGGCCTTGTGCAATGCTGCAGGTAGCTTGGCGCTGCTGTGCATGGCGTGGTACTCAGAATATGTGCTGCGTTTGTTGCCGTGCGAGCTGTGCTTTTGGCAGCGCAAGCCGCATCTGCTGATTGTTGCGCTGGGTGTGTTGGGCTTTTTGGTACGTGCGCCCAAATGGCGGGCGGCTGTATTGGGGATGATTGTGCTGGCGGCGCTGGCCAATGTTGGTATCGCCTCCTTCCATGTAGGGGTGGAGTATCATTGGTGGGAAGGGCTGAAGACATGCTCGGCGCCCACAGCCATTACCCGCACCTTGGAAGAAGCGCGGGAGTTGATTTTTAACAGCCATGTGGTGGCGTGCGATAAACCGGCCGCGATCATTCTGGGGCTGTCGATGGCGGGGTGGAATGCCCTGATCAGTCTGGCCATGGCGATCTGGGCCGGGTTTGGCCTGCGCCGGAGCTTATTGGCCCAATGAGTATAATCATCCGTCGCGCTATGCCGGCTGATGCCGCGCTGCCGGTGGAGATGATCGCGGCGCTGGCTGCTCATCATGGCGATCACGCGCAAGTGAGTGCCGACTACCTAATCGAATATGCGCTGCTCAATCCGCGAGAGTACGTATTTTTGCTCGCTGAGCTGGATGGTGTGGTTGCCGGCTTTGCCGATTATAATATCTTTGTCAATTTTGTTGATGCGCGCCGCACAATCAACCTCGATCTTTTGTATGTACAGAAAGGTTTGCGCGGTCGTGGTGTTGGCAAGGAGCTGACCCGAGCAATCATGCGCGAGGGGTTGGCGCTTGGGTGTGCTGAATTCAGGATTGGCGCCCGTAAGGATAATGCGGCGACCGTTGCAATCTATCGCGGTTTTGGTTTTGCAGAAGAAGATCGCGGCCCTTCTCTGCGGTTTATCGCAAACGAAGCGTTGATGTATCAGTTGGTGGGTTAGGTCGGCTGTTTACTCGCCCAGCTCGGTATCCCAGTAGAGATAGTCGCGCCAGCTTTCATGCAAGTGGCCGGGCGGGAAGAAGCGGCCATTTTCCTGCAGCTCCCACGCGCTGGGGGCATAAGGCTCGCGCAGCGGATGCATGCCGCATTGGTGCGGCAGCTTGTTGCCTTTGGTGACATTACAGTCCGAGCAGGCCGCCACCACATTCTCCCACGTGGTTTTGCCGCCGCGTGAGCGCGGAATAACGTGATCAAAGGTCAGGTGATGGGCCGGGAAGTCGTCCCCGCAATATTGGCACTGGAATGAATCGCGCAGGAACACATTAAAGCGGGTAAAGGCCGGGCTGCGGCTGACGGCAACATAATCCTTGAGCGCAATCACGCTCGGCAACTTCATGGAAAAGCCGGGCGAATGCACTTCAGTTTCGTATTCGGAGAGAATATTCACGCGGTCAAGGAACACTGCCTTGATCACATCCTGCCATCCCCACAGTGAGAGCGGCAGGTAGCTCAAGGGACGGAAGTCCGCATTGAGCACAAGGGCTGGACAGAGTTCAGGGGCGGGCGCCGCCATGATGACCTTTCCGCGAGTGCCGGGTGCCAAACCGGTCTTATGCCTATTAAATAGGCTATTGGTTAATAAAATGGTAACGTTCAGGCCATCCGGGCAGGTTGTGGCAAGGCGTCAAGGTAACGTGCTGATAAAGTGGGGCTTTTGTCTGAATCAGTCCAAGGCGCGTAGATGCCGCAGGCCGTGCAGAAAGCGCTGCTTTTTATCCTCCGGCCAATGGGCTGGCGCGGTGGGGGCGCTTTTGGGAGGGGCGGGCTGGTCGGCATCCGCCTTTTCCATTTTGCGCAGATGCTCAAGGGCAATGCGCACGCGCTCACGTTGCTCCGGGCTCCAGCGGGTGCGGCTGCTGCGGCTGGTTTGCGGCAGGGACTGGCTGAGCAAGCGTTCGGCCGGCTCTGGCAGCAGCGTGAAAAAGCGGTGCAGCGGGCGGCTGATCAGCCACATGGCTCGGGTGGCACCATCTTTAAGGTGATGCAGCGCGCGCCCGGCCAGTGAACCGAAGGTCTGATGCGGCTGATGCCATACTGGCGCGGGTGCGGGCTTGTTGGCGTCAAGCCGCACCGGCTTGAGGGCCCAGAGCCGCTCAAACAGGCCGATGCTGATACGGGCTACATGCTCATCCTGCAGATGGGTCATACCAAATTCCGGCAAGACCAGCCGATGATGATGCCAGATGCGCAGCGCCTGCCCGATCGCCGGATTCACCCAGTGCGAGCTGGCCTGCGGCTGGATTTCAATACCAGTCACCATCAGATTGCCAAAGCCGTCATCGCCCCGGCGGATCAAGGAGCGCGGATTGAACAGGTCATGCGGGCCCAGCGGCTTGTCCAGCTTCTTGGGATGTAGATGTGTCAGGCTGAAGCGTAATTGTGTGGGCTTGTTGTACTGCACGCTGCGCAGCAGGCTGCCATCGGCCTGATTGTGGCTTGCCGCAGCAGCTGGCGTGGTGTGCAATGTGACCGGCAGCTTAAGGCGACGCATGACGAATTTGGTGTGCTCTTGCAGCAGGCCGGGCACGGTATCGTCTTGATTGATGGCGGCATAGAAGATTGGCGCAGTGGTGGGCGTGATGTTGCCCTTGCCAAACAGCTCCGGGTCATAGGTACTGCCACACAGAAGGGCAACGGCTGCCAGGTCAGGCCGCTCCAGTGCCACCTGAAAAGCGGGGGCGCAGCCCTGCGAGAAAGCCAGCAGATGAACGTCTTTTTCCTGCAGGCCATGCTCGCGCTTGGCCAGGTTGATCATCTCATGCAGATGGCTGATGCCGACACTCAAAGGCTCGCGCAGCTCCGGCCGTGGGTTGCGCCGGCTCTTGGGCAGTTCATACCAGACCCGGCTGTTCTGTACCTTGCGCAGTTCATCTTGTCTGGGGTGCAGCTTGACGGCGAGTGGATGCTGCTTTGGATCAGCAAAGAACGGCGCGTTGAGCGCATAGATAGCGGCTTGCGGCTCTTCTTCACGGATGGCGCCCCGGGCTAGGCGCATCATGGCGGCGGCAGAATGGCTCATGCCATGCAGCAGGATGATGATCTTCTCCGGCTTACCGGTCAATGGCAGTGCCCGGTGATAGGACAGCGTTTGCGGCGCTGGCATTTCGTAGGGTTGCTCGGGTGTCGTTTCCGGCCCGGCATCAGAAGTTGGCGCAGAGGTGGTAAGGGCGTCAGGCGTTGGGGGCGGCGCGCTGGCAGGCTTTGCCGCATCGCTGCCAGCCAGAAAGCCGTTCATGTAAAAATGGTGATGCCGCACGCGCCCAACTACCTTTATAGGCCACCCTGTTGTTTTGTTGGAGCCAGTGTAGCGAACAAGCGCGGGGAATGCCAGTTTTACTCGGCTAATTAAGCAAGGCGGGCGGCCAGAAAACTGGCGGTGCGGTTAATACCTTCATCATCCACATTATGCCCAAGAAACGGGCGGGTTTCCGTCTCTACCGCAATGCCGCATGTCGTTAAGGTTGCGGCCGCCATTGGCAGTGCAGCATAGGGCACCACCGGATCCATCTGGCCATGCACCAGCAAAACCGGGGGGCGGCTGGTGATATCGGCGGGCAGGTGCTCACCGCCAACCAGCGCGCCCGACAAGCCCACCACGCCCGCCACCGGCCCTTGCAGGCGCGGGGCCACATGCAGGCTCATCATGGCGCCTTGCGAGAAGCCAACCAGTGCGATCCGGCTGAGCGGCAGCTCAAATTCGGCGCGGATATCGGCAATCATGCGCTCAACGTACGGCGCGGCGCTGCAGGCGCCCTGCCACATATTGAACGGGGTGCGGTCGATCAGCGAAAACCACTGGCGGCCAAACGGCGCCATATCGCAGGCAAACGGCGCATTGGGGGAAATAAAAATGGTTTGCAGTAGTTGGCCTGCCAGCAGGGGGGCCAGCTCGATCAGGTCATCGGCATTGCTGCCCAGTCCATGCAAAAGCAGGACGGCGCTGGTGGGTTTGGAAGCGGGCTGGAAGCGGCGGGCGCCGTCCCACAGATTGGTGTCAGTCATCCCTGTGCGATAGCGCCCGGCACCGCTTTTGTAAATGCGCTATTCGCGTAGCTTGTTAGCGCAGGGCGGGAGCAGCGGGCTGGGTGTTGGCCGGCTTGAATGGCTCAAAGCGCGGTTTGCCGAAATTGCCGGTGACTGTGCTGATCAGCGTTGCACCTTCAACAATATCGCTGGGAGTGCGGTCGGCCTCGCTAACTTCAGCGAGCGGACGGCGCACAGTCCAAGTGAGGGAGTAGCCCCCATCGACATTCTGGGAAACGAACATGTTCTTGACCGAGTCCAGATCGCCGCTTTGCATGGGTTTGCCCATTTCAGCTTTGCCGGTCAGTTCCATAAAGGCGGTGTAGAGCTGGTTGGCGGCGCGGGCGCGGGTGCGCTCCCCAGCGAAATAGCTTTCAGCGTCGACATTATCCAGACAGACCTTAATGCCAAAGCGGCCAAGGGCCGAATTGTCCTGGACCGGCATGGTGCTCACCACGCCCGGCTCACACTGCGCAATCAGCGGTTCGCGGCGCGGCGCAGTGACGGTGATGGTGGGCAGCACATTATCAGGGACATAGCGATTGATGCTGGCATTGCTATTTGCGGTGGTGGGTCCGGTCGGCGCAGGCTGTGTGGGCGCAGTTTGCGCTTGGGCCAGTACAGTAAATGCGGCCGAGGTCGCAGCAATCAGATGAGCAAATTTAGCCATTTTGAAAATCTCCCGGGCCATACCGGCCGCTGATATGGCGCTACCATATCGTTTTGCCGGGGGGATCGTCAAAATGAATCAAAGTTAACGCGAAGGCTGCAAGGCACGGTGCGGGAATGGGGGCTGGGCATATGCTCTAAGTCCCTGCTATATATGGGGAATGTTGTTAACCACCCGCTTTGCACCCTCGCCAACCGGTTATCTGCATCAAGGCCATGCGCTGTCGGCGTTGTGGGCGGCACGGCTGGGGCAACGCTTTCTGCTGCGGATTGAGGATATCGACGCACAGCGCTGCAAGCCTGAATACACAGAAGCGATCTATGAGGATTTGCGCTGGCTGGGGCTGCATTGGCAAGAGCCAGTGCGTTGCCAGAGCGCGTATATGGACGATTACGCGGCTGCTCTTCATAAGCTGCAAGCGCGGGGCCTGCTCTATCCGTGTTTTTGTACGCGGGCGGATATTGCTCGTGCGGCGGGCGCCCCACAAGGCGAGGGGGTTAGCGATCATGGCCCGATTTATCCCGGTACTTGCCGCCAGCTGCCAGCAGCCCTGCGTTGTGAGCGGATTGAGCGCGGTGAGGCTTATGCCTTGCGGCTGGATCTGGCCGCCGCATTGGTACAAGTGGGCAGCGCACTGCGCTGGCATGATCGTGGCCAAGGCTGGCAGCAGGCGCAGCCTGAATTATTCGGGGACGTGGTACTAGCGCGCAGCCTGCGCGGTGTGAAAGGAGCGGGGGCCTTGATGCCCGCTTCTTACCATTTGTGTGTGGTGCATGATGATGCCTTGCAAGG
>Ga0255215_1000198_pt1 | contig 17363 bp, 18 predicted proteins | sample Miss_Law_RepC_8d_FD_183033 | JGI IMG/M metagenome (GOLD analysis project Ga0255215, IMG submission 183033) | Freshwater microbial communities from Mississippi River, Louisiana, United States - Miss_Law_RepC_8d | ecosystem: Environmental > Aquatic > Freshwater > River | place: USA: Louisiana... | reverse complement strand
TACCAGTTTTACCCGTATCATCGTGGTGCTGTCGTTCCTGCGCTCGGCACTGGGTGTGCAGCAAACCCCGCCTAATCAGGTCATGATCAGTCTGGCGTTGTTCCTGACCTTCTTCATCATGGCGCCTACCTTCAATCAGGCGTGGACGGACGGCATTGCCCCTTACATGAACGAGGATATTGAAGCGCCGGAAGCCTTCCAGAAGGCCTCCACGCCTTTTCATGCCTTCATGATGGCGCATGTGCGCGAGAAAGACCTGATCCTGTTCATGGATATGGGCAAGTATGACGCTACCCAGATCAAGCCTGAAGCGACACCGCTCGTTGCGCTGGTGCCGGCCTTCATGATCAGCGAGCTGCGCCGCGCTTTTGAAATCGGCTTCCTGCTGTTCCTGCCGTTTCTGATTATTGACATGGTAATCGCCTCCATCCTCATGGCCATGGGTATGATGATGCTGCCGCCGGTGGTGATCTCCCTGCCCTTCAAGATTGTATTCTTTGTGCTGATTGATGGCTGGCACATGCTGGCGGGCTCACTGGTGGCCAGCTATGGCACCGGCACGCCCACTGTTGCACCCACACCGTAACTGCATAATCTTTTGTTCTGAAAGGTCACTGCCATGCTGTTCCGCCCGCCCCGTGGCACCCCGGTCGCCCGCAAATTTGCCACCAGCGCCGCTTGCCGCGCGCAAACCCGTATTGAGACGGACGGCCTGGGTCAGGTGCTGTTCCCCCATCTGACCGCGGATGAAAAAGCCGCATTCAAGCAGCTGCGCGTTCAGACACTTGAGAACCCCGGCCAAGCCATTGCGCTGCCGCCGCTATGCCGTCAGGCCCTCGCGCGTATCATGGCGCCGATCAACGCCCGAATTGATGCCGAATTGCTGCGGGAACGCCGCCGCCAAGCTGCCGCTGCGGCACGCAATGCCAAGCTTATTCTGGACTAAGCGGGCACTCTAGCCTTTCGCTGGCGCGGGGGCTGCGCTATCTAATAGGTTATGTTCTCCTGGCTTAAACGCAAATCGGCGGCTATGGCGCCTGCCCCTGCGCATGTACCCAGCGGCATACGCATATATGCGTTTGGCGATGTGCATGGCCGTCTGGATTGCCTGGAGGATTTGCTGACCCGTATCAAAGCTGACGCGGCTGACTATACCGGCCGTAAAATCGTCATTGGTCTGGGCGATTATATTGATCGCGGCCCGGCCTCCAAAGGTGTGATCGACCGCTTGATGCAACCATTAGGTGACGGGCTGGATGGTGAGTTTCTACTCGGCAATCACGAGCAGGTGTTGCTCGGCCTGTTTGAGGAAGACCGCAAAGGCGCCACCTGGCTGACCTATGGCGGGGTTGAAACCCTGCTGAGCTACAACATTCAAATTCCGGCCGGGGGATTTACGCCTGAGCTGGTCAGCCATGTGCAAGAACAGCTGCGCGCGCATTTTCCGGCCGATCACCGGGAATGGCTGCTGCAGCGCCCCACCCATCTCACTTATGGCGATTATCACTTTGTGCATGCCGGGGTAAACCCGCAGCATCCGCTTGACGCGCAGAGCGATGGCGACCGCCTGTGGATCCGCCATGCCTTCCTTGATTACACCGGCATGCTTGAAAAGGTGGTGGTCCACGGCCACACCATCAGCGAAGAGATTGAGATTCGCCCCCACCGCATCGGTATTGATACCGGCGCTTATGCTAGTGGCCGCCTGTCGGCTATTGTGCTGGAAGGTGAGAATCGCCGAATCCTGCAAACCGACCGACCATAAACCGTCAATAAACCACTAGCCAAGCCACAAACATATGCGGCTAACCCGAATCTATATATATCAATACATGACGTAGCGTAATTCGCTTATCATTTAGCAAAAAGGCATTGACCGCTACCGCAGCGCACCATAGTATATGCATTGCAGCAAGCGATTGCTGCAAGCGCTTTCAGGATATTCTGAGGGCGTTTCCTCCCCAAAAACTTTAATGGCCGCGCTTGTCGCGGCCTTTTTTTGCAATCTTCCTTATTGGTCAGCCCAAATCACCCCGCCCCACCAGCCAAAAAGCACCTACGCCGATCCTCAGACCGCATCTCACCTGACCGATGCAAGCCTGCATCGCTCCCAAGGATTCCAACTTTCTTACCTGAAAGAGGGCGACGTTAATCACTCACTAACTTAGTTGTGATGGTTTATGTAGTTGCGGGAGACGTTCTAACCGGTTTTCAGGACTGGTACGTTTTCAGTTTGCCGGATATTTTCACTGCCGGTTCAATGCGGAGGAGTTTTATGGATTACAAGGTACGCAAGACAGACACCACCACTGAAGTGCTGCTCAGCGGGCGTCTGACATTTACGGATCACGAACAGTTCCGCAGTGTCATGGCCCTGTTTGATGAGCCGGTGAAGGGTCAGAAATTCGTCTTCGACCTGTCCGGTCTTGAATTCGTGGATTCAAGCGGCCTGGGCATGTTCCTGATCGCCCGCGATACCGCCGAGCGTAACGATTGCAATCTGGTTCTGCGCGGTGCGCATAATCAGGTGCGTCGCATCCTCGATATCGCGAAATTCGGCACCATCTTCAATATCGAAGACTGAGGAGCCAGCCCATGGCTTCCTCCGTTGCCCTCCTCTACGGCGACGGCGTTCCGCCCGAAACGCTGCAGAAGGTTGCTGCCCAGCATGGTCTGGAGCTGGCTCCCGCTGGCACGCATCCCAATGGCCACGCCACACAGAATATCCTGATGATGGGCAAGGTGGATGCCACGCATCTCGCCCCGGCCCTGTCCGCGCCATATGACGCCTATATCGAACTGATCGGGGACGGTGCCCAGCTCAATGCCGAAACAAACGATGGCTTGAGAGACGGCAAACTGTGTTTTTCGCTCGCAACTGACACTGCCTATCAGATGGATAGCGCCGCCATGATCTGCGACGCGCTAGCGGCACGCGGCATCCTCAGCCCTATGCGCCGGCCGGATGTTGAGCTGTCCTTACACGAATGTCTTTCCAACGCCGTGGTTCACGGCAATCTGGCCCTGCAAAGCAACATGAAGGGCGATATCGGCAATTTTGCCAAATTCGCCCAGGAACTGCAGCAGCGCATGGCCTCGTCCGAAGCCAAGAAGCGCGTGGACGTCATCGCCTCGTGGGATCATGAATTCCTCGATATTTCGGTGATGGACAAAGGCGATGGTTACGACGAGACCAAGCTTCCGGCCAACATTGATCCGTTTGCTCCGGCAGGCCGTGGTCTGGCGATTATCCGTTCGCTGACTTTGGCCATGAACGTGACACACGGAGGGCGCGTGACCACCCTGCGCTTCCTGACGTGAACGAGGCTGGCTTTGCATTAGAAAGCATGGCCCCCGCCGGGGACATGAACCTGCAGCTGCGCCATGCGCGCGTGCTGATTGTCGATGACAGCAAGTTCAACCGCCAGATCCTCGCCCGCTTTGTCGGCTGGGCCGGTGTGACGGAAATTGAATTCGCCAGTGATGGTGTTGAAGGCCTTGAAAAGGTCGAGAGCTTCAAGCCTGACCTCATTCTGGTTGATTTTGGCATGCCGCGTATGGGCGGCATTGAGATGACGCAAAAGCTGCGCCAGCGCCCGGAGCTGGTGGACATGCCCATCCTCATTCAAACCACGCTCAATTCTGACCAGCAGCGTGTGGCCTGCTTCAAGGCGGGCGCGACGGACATCCTGTCCATGCCGGTGAACCCCGGCGAGTGTATGGCCCGCGTGCGCCTGCACCTTGAAAAACTGCTCCTCATCCGCGAGATGAAGAAATTCCGCGAACGTATCGAAAGCGAGCTGAAGCTGGCCCGCTCGATGCAGATGTCGCTGGTACCCGACGACCGCAAGGTGAAAAAGCTGTTTGATCCGCGCGGGATCGGCATTGAATATCTGTTCGAGCCCTCGTCTGAAATGGGCGGCGACTTCTGGAACGTGTTTGAGTACAGCGATACCGCGCTGGCCGTTATCAATGTCGACTTCTCCGGTCACGGCATTGGTGCCGCGATTAACACCTTCCGCCTGCATACCATTATCGACCGCACCCCCATCAAAGGCCGCCAGCCGGGTGAATGGCTGACCGAGATCAACTCGGCCCTGAAAGACGTGCTACCGATGGGCCAGTTTGCTACCGCCTTTGTCGGCATTTTTGATACCGCCACCAACATGCTGACCTATGCGGGCGCGGGTGCGCCCAGCCCGGTCTTTGGCAATCCGGATGGAACGGTTGAATTGCTTGATACCAGCGGCCTGTTCCTGGGCGTGAGCAAGCGCACGACCTATGATGACCGCACCAAGCCCTTCCCGGCTGGCTCGTTCCTGTTCACTTACTCGGACGCGCTGATTGAAGAAGTGGTGGATGGCCGCAAGGAAGCATTAGGCGAAGAAGGCCTGAAGGTGATTGTTGAGCACATCGTGTCCGGCAAGCCGGACAAACCGATGAAGCTGCTGACCGAAGAATTCTTCGCCAATTACCGCCGTCCGCCCTTGGGCGACGATCTCACCTGCATCTGGATTTCGCGTTAAATAACGCCGGACATAACATTAGAGTGTGTACTCAATTCGAGTATGCATACTCTTTTGGCTATATTCACGCACTGATATCCACAAAGCAGCAGGATGTAATTGCTTTAACACGCAACTTTTATCGCGCGTTGACTCCTATGGGCAATGAATTACCGTTCGGCTAGCAGGAGAGAGAATATGGCTTTCGTAAATGAGTGGCGGATAAATGATAAGGGGCTGAAACGCCTAGTCACAGTTGATGCGTCGAGAGATATACAGCTTATATATCGACCAGGGTCTCCAGAAATCCCTCATCAGATGGAAATGATATGGGGAAATAAGAAAATAATGATTGATGTACTGGATGATACTAGGTTTCTAATTAACCCTAAAAGAGATGTCGTATGGAAGATTTTACAAGTGCATATCGGAGACGATCTGTTGCCTATGAGGGAGGAAATCACCAATATTGTTAATGATGCACTGGAAGTTAGGGGTAGCTGCGGCCAGCCAGAAAAAACTAACTCAGTTACAGTCGACTTCTCAAAAACTCAATGGGGATATAAATGACGACGGCTCTAGAAGCAATTAATAGCATAACGTCTAGGTATGACCGCCGAACAACTCCGATCGCTAGCTAGTGATGTCAGCGCGTCCGTAGGTAATGGCACACTTCTTTTATATAGTGGTGGCGTCGGACCTATGCAGTCGAATGGGTTTAACCAATTTAGTGCTGGGTCAATTGCGACTGCTTTGGCAAGTGGTACAAATGTTTACACTGTTCAAAATACTGAAGCACATGCTTTTCTAATTAGTGAGGAACTATAGCTTGTGCTTCAGCTGAGCTATGATCTGCGTAAACAGATAAGCCTGTGGCCCCTGTGGCTCGGCCAGTGTAATGGGCAGGCCCGCATCACCGGTTTCACGCACGCGCAGATCCAGCGGCACCTCACCTAAAAACGGCACCCCCAGTTTGGCTGCTTCTGTCTTGGCGCCGCCATGACCAAAGATATGCGCTTCATGGCCGCAATTGGGGCATTGGTACAGGCTCATATTCTCGATGATGCCGAGGATGGGCACATTCACCTTCTTGAACATTTCAACACCGCGCCGCGCATCCACCAGCGCCAGATCCTGCGGGGTGGACACAATCACCGCCCCTGCCAGCCGGCCATTTTGCGCAATCGAGATCTGCGCATCACCGGTACCGGGCGGCATGTCCACAAACAGCACGTCCAGCTCACCCCAGGCCACATCACGCAGCAATTGGTTGATGGCGGAATGCACCATCGGCCCACGCCAGACCAGCGCCTGATCGGGGCTGACCATAAACCCGATCGACATCACCTTGATGCCCTGCACCACCGGCGGGATCATGTTGCGCTGCTCATCCAGCGGCGGCTGCCCGGCATGAAGGCCAAACAGGGTGGGCACTGACGGGCCATAGATATCTGCATCCAGCAGGCCCACTTTAAGCCCGGCCTGCATGGCGGCCGCGGCCAGATTAGCCGCGATGGTGGACTTACCCACCCCACCCTTGCCGGACGCTACCGCAATAATTGCCTTCACCCCCGGTGCGGCAGGCTTTTGCGCGGGCTTTTCTTGTGCTGCGCCATGGCCATGTCCCTTGGCGCCTGCGGGCTTGGTCGCCGTGACCACCACCTGCACCCGGCTAACACCGGGCAGCGCTTTGATTTCAGGCTCAATCGCGCGGCTCAGGCTTTCGGCAGCGGCAATGCGCGCCGGCTCTACCTCCAGCACAATCGTCACCACGCCATCTTTCATATGAACCCCGCCAAGCATGCTGGGCGGGACTTGCAACCGGTCAAGGGCGGCGCGGATATCGTTTTCGGTCATTTTATTCCCCCAAAAAAGGGTCACGGAGACTAGTCGAGAGCTGATTCCAGACGTATATATGCCTGCCAGCGTCAGTTGGCCAGAATCTATAGGAAAGGAAATTGCATGTCCTGGAATCAAGGTGGCGGCCCCTGGGGAAACCAAGGCGGGAATCAGGGTGGCAATAATCAGGGCAATCCGTGGGGTCAGCGCGGCGGTGGCGGCAATGGCGGCCCTGATGGTCCTGACCTTGATGAAATGCTGCGCCGGAGCCAGGAGCGCTTTCGTAACGCCTTTGGCGGCGGCAGCCCCAAAGGTTCGGGTCTGCTCGTTGCCCTCGCCGTGGTGGCGGTTATTGCCCTGCAGGGCATGACACAGGGCCATTTCCTTGGCTTCTACCGGATCAATGACGGCGAAGTTGCCGTGGTTCAGCGTTTTGGCGCCGTGGTGCGGCAGGAGCCGCCCGGTCTGCGCTGGCTGGTGCCGCTGGCTGAAAAATATACGGCTGTCTCCACCTCGCGCATCAACCGCGTAGAGCTGGGCGTACCCGCACAGACAACCAGCACCCGCAATCGCGATAGCAGCAACGACAATCTGATGATGCTCAGCGGCGATTCCAACATGGTGGACGTCCAGTTTACCGTGCAGTGGCGCGTGAGTGATGCCGTCAAATTCCTGTTCAACATGCGCAACCCCGACATGACCCTGAAAATGGCGGCCGAAGGCGTGATGCGCGAAGTAATGGGCCAGAACCAGATCATGACGGCGATTGGCTCCGGCCGCGAAGCCATCCGGCAGGATGTTGAAAAGCGCCTGCGTGAGCTGATGACCACTTATGATGCCGGCATCAACGTTGACAGCGTGCAGCTGCAGCGTATGGAAGCCCCGGCCCCGGTGATTGATGCCTTCATCAAGGCACAAAACGCCCAGCAGGACGCCAACAAGGCTGTCAACATTGCTGAAGGTTATCGCAGCTCGGTGCTGCCGCAGGCCCGCGCCGAAGCCAACCGCATGCTGGAAGAAGCCCGCGCCTATAAATCGCAGGTGGTTGCTGGCGCACAAGGTGACGCTGACCGCTTCACACAGGTCTATAACGCCTACAAGCAGGCGCAGACCACCACCACCACCCGCCTCTATCTGGAGACGATGGAGCAGGTATTGGGCGGCGCCAATAAACTGGTGCTCGATGGTGCCACCGCTGGCAAGGCTCTACCCTATCTGCCGCTGGACACGCTGCGCCGCGCCCCTTCTGCCTCTGCCCCGGCTGCTGCTGCAACCGCGCCCGCAGCGTCTACCCGTAACAACTCTGGCAACAACTAAGGAGAGATGAACATGACTCCCCGCCTGATAGCCTCACTGGTTGCACTTGGTGTTGCGTTTGTTGTGGGCAGCAATGCCCTGTTTGTGGTCGATCAGCGTGAGATCGTTGTGATCCGCCAGTTCGGTGAATATGTCCGCTCGATCAATGAGCCGGGCCATGACGCCCCCGGCCTGCAGGTCAAGATCCCCTTCGTGCAGGAACTGGTCCGGCTTGACCGCCGCGTGCTGGCGCTTGACCCGCCCTCCACCGAAGTGCTGATGGGTGAAGATAAGCAAAGCGCTACTACACAAGCCAATCCGGGTACGCCCGGCAATGACGAAGCCGATCAGCGCCCGCGTCTGGTGGTGGACAGCTTCGTGCGTTACCGCATTACCAATGCGCGTGATTTTGTCGTCACCGCGCAGAGCGAGGACCGTTTGGTTAGCCTGCTGCGCCCGGTGGTGGACGATGCCGTGCGCGGCGTACTGGGCCGTTACAGCCTGCGCCAGCTACTGTCCGAGCAGCGCGCCGCCATTGTTGGTGAAATTGCCGCCCGTGTGAATGAAGTGGCAAAATCCTCCAAATACGGCATCGAGATCATTGATGTGCGTATCCGCAAGGCCGACTTCCCTGACCGCGCCCTGCAGGCGGTATTTGACCGCATGCGCTCCGAGCGTGATCGCGTTGCAGCCCAAACGCTGGCTGAAGGTGAGCAGCGCGCGCAGGCCATCCGCGCGGCGGCTGACCGTGAGCGGGTCGAAATTCTCGCCGATGCCCAGCGCGATGCGCAGAAGCTGCGCGGTGAAGCGGATAATGAGGCCATCCGCGTGATGGGCGACGCCACCAGCAAGGATGCCGCGTTCTATGCCTTCTATCGCTCGATGCAGGCTTACCGCACCGCGCTGAAGGGTGAGAACACCACGATGGTTCTCTCGCCGGACAGCCCGTTCCTGCACTTCTTCGCAACCGACAAGCCGTAAGCGCACCATGACGCTGGACGATCTCTGGCGCGCCTTGGCGCTGATGGCGGTATTTGAGGGCGTGGTCTATGCCATGGCCCCTGAACAGATGAAGCGTATGGCCCGCAGCATGCAGGATATGCCAGCCGACATTCTGCGCATGGGCGGTTTGATGGTGGCCTTCTTGGGTGTCGCCGCGCTATGGTTGCTGCGCGGCTAACACCGACCAGTCAAACATATTAGCGGAACAGTTTGCGGAAATTCTCGCTCAGGCTGGCGCGCTGCTCGGGCGATAGAGTGCCCACCACATCCACCATCTGCTCATGCACCTTGGCCTGCATGCCGCTTTGCAAGGCCCGCTGATTGGCCAGCGCCGCGCGCAGCTTTTCGGCATCATAGGGCTCGGCCTGCAGCGCGGCTTGCACGTCCTTACGCGCCTGCATGACCTGCTGCATCTGCGCCATCATTTCATCGCGATGATCTTTCATCGACTGGGCAATGGGTGCGCGCACATCCTCCGGCAGACCGCGTAAAAATGCCCGGATGCCGCCGCGCATCGGCCCTTCATGGCCAGCCTCACCCGCCGGTCCCGCTGGACGTTCCCCCTCTGGCGGCCCATCGGGCGGCGCGCCCGGCCCAGGATCCATCAAGCGGTCCATGAATGGCGGCGGGCCCATATGACGCGCGGCCAGCTCGGCACCTAAAAATGCATTGGCACTAAGCGACAGCGCCAGCGCCGCGCTGAGCCCGATCACGGTTTTTTTCATGCCGTTCATTGCCATTCCCCCACCTCGCCCGGCGCGTAGGTCAGCCCCGGAATATCGTCTGTTGTTATGGATGATGTTGTGCTAGTCACTGTACTATAAGCCGTGAGCTGCGTGCTCCAGCCGCTATATAAGCCCGCCATCAGCGAAGCGCAAATAGCCCCGCCTGCCATGGCCCGCTGCCAACCGGCAAACAAGGCCCAGAAATTAAAGGGCGGCTCGGCCACCTCCGTGCTTGCCAGCAAGATACGGTCAAGCAACGCGCGCGACGGTGCCGCCGCCGGCTGAGCCAGTTGCTGATCTATAAACTGCGCGGCCTGATAGATCTGCCAGACCTCACCTGACTTGGACGCCAGCAAGGCTTGCGCAGCCACGCGCTGATCGTGCGGCCAACGCGACAGGTCAGCGCCATACAGATCGAGCAGATCCGAAAATTCATCCTGCGTCATGGTGCCCTCCTTTCAGCATCATCTCGCGCAAGGTGCGGCGCGCCCGCACCAATAATGACTCGTACGCCTTGACGGTAATATCCAAAGCGGCGGCGGCGTCCACATCGCTCAGTTCGGTCTGGTAGGACAGCGCAATCGCTGCGCGCTGGCGCTCGGGCAATAACGCTACCGCCTGCGCGAGCGCCTGCGCGCGCTGCTTCTGGGCCTGCTGCTCGATTACCGACAGCGCCGGGTCTTCCTGATCGTAATTTTCGTCCAATGGCAGCGGCTTGGCCTTGCGCGCCACATCCAACGCGCGGTTGACCGTCACCCGGTACAGCCATGTTGCAAAAAGCGCTTTGCCCGGCTGATAGGCCTGCGGATTTTGCCAGTATTTGATAAACACGTCCTGCGCCACATCCTCGGCCTCGGCCCGGCGCATTAAAATTCGCTGGGCCACGGCAACCGTACGCGGCAAGTGCAGCTGCACCAATTGCGCAAAAGCGGCCCGATCTCCCGCACTGACCCGCGCGGCCAGCTCTTGCGAGTTGAGGGGCGAGTTGAGATGATTGGGGCAAGTGGGGGCGGCCATGGAAGCGACAGACATCATGCTCGTCGTATCGGGTTGACGCGCTAACATGACCTGCTTTGCCTCTCATGACCAGCCCCTGCTCATGCGTTTACTCGCCGCCACCATCGGCCGGCGGTTCAGGCGGGGCATCGCCGCCACCTTGTCGGCCCCCATTGGGCCCGCCACCTTCAGGGCGCTGCGGACGATCCTCCTGTGTCAGCTTCCCGTCGCCATTGCGGTCCATCTTGGCAAAGCGCTCATTGGCGCCTGCCAGAAACTCGTCCTTACTCACCGCGCCGTCACCATTGGTATCCAGCCGCTTCATCATCTCGCCGCGATGGCCAGCCATACGGCCACTCCCCATGCGGCCCTCCATCTGGCCTGCCCCCGGACGCTGCTGGGTCTGTTCTTCAGCCTGAGCCGGAACCGCCAGGGCCAATGTGGCCCCAATAACTGCTAATGCCATGATTTTACGCATTTTCCCCTCCTTAGTGGGTTGCTGTATATTTTTTACGCGCCAGCCGGGGGCGCCCTGCGCCGAAAAGAGTCAAAAATCAGAAACATCAAAATTAGGAAAAATTGTATTTACTTTGGCGGCGATTTCTGGCCAATTTACCAAACCGCTGCCGACCTTCTAAAAAATCAACAACAGCGGAATTTGGGCAACTTTAAAACGAGATATTGGTGCATCATGAACGAAAATGAAACTGGCCTGCCGGAAACGGTTCAGCATGAGGACAGCCGCGACAAAGTTCGTGGCCGCATTCCCAAAGGTGCCTGGTCTTATGTACGCGGCCAATACGAGCTGGCTGGCCGCACCTATCAGGAAATCGGTGACGAGTTCAATTGCACCCCCAGCGCCGTCTTTTATGTCGTTAAACAGGCCCGTGACCGCGAAATTGAACCGTCGCTGGAGCGCCCAAGCGAAGACATGATGCGCGCCGCCCGTGCCGGTGAAAAGGTTACTGGTGAGAAAACCGCCGGAGAAAAAATCAGCGAGCGTGCGACGAATGATTTTTCATGGGCCAGCCGCAAGGTGCGCGACGTTACCGCCCCCGCTCAGCCCTCGCAGGTAGAAAAGATGGCAGAGCAGGCCAATGCCATGCTCACCAACGAAACCTGCAAGCGCCTGTTTGACGCCACCTCCAATACCATCGTCAGCTTTGTTGGTTTTGAAGCCGCGCCGGACAACAACAGCAAGAAGATGGCCAAGGATGCCATTCACGAAGTGCGCCGCGCTTTGGCCAGCCTTGAACTGAAGATTGAGATGATGCCGCTCAGCGCCCCACAAGCTGCCGCGCCGCGTATGCCGGAAATCGCCTGACCGCGACAAATCGGTACCCAAGTCTTTAAAACCCTGCCCGGCCCCGTATATCAAGGTCGGCAGGGTTTTTTATTACCCCTCACACAATCAAACCCTCAGGCGTTATGGTTAGCAAAAATTCATCTAAAATTTGGCGTTTATCAGCGAATCGGTAATCACGTTCTCCACGCACACTCAATATCCCTCAACGTAAATTCTATTTTTATCCTTTTCTGATAAATGTTAAATGTAAGAGCAATCAACTCTCTTAACGTGCGGGATAGAAAAACATGAAATTCTGGCGCCCTCTGGACGACCGTGGCAACATCATCGTGATCTTCTCACTGATGGCAATTCCCCTGATCGGGATTGTGGGCCTTGCGGTTGACTCAGCCCGCGCTTATTCGGTCAAACAGCGTTTACAGGAATCAATCGACGCAGCTGCACTTGTCGCTGGCCGCAACTTTAATGATCCGCACCGCGACCAGATGATCAAGGATTACTTCTACGCCAATTGGCGTGATGGCTATATGGGAACAGCAAAACCCACCTTGGTCTTTAACTCGGTTGAAGCATCGCGTGAAGTTAATGTAACCGCGTCGGTCACCATGCCTACCCTGTTCATGCGCATGTTCAAGATCGACAACGTCAAGGTTGGTGCGCTCACCAGCTCGGTCACGGGTCTGACCTATTTGGAAGTAGCCCTTGCGCTTGATAATACCGCCTCCATGAGCACGATGATTGGCGCTGAACGCCGCATTGATGCCATGAAAAAGGCAGCGAAGAACTTTCTTGATACCCTGTATGACGGTGAAGAAGTGGTGCCCCAAATGTGGGTCTCGCTGATTCCCTTTACGTCCATGGTCAATGTAGGCAACCAGCACACATCCTTCCTCGCGCCTAACTCTACCAACAATATTGTATGGGATTACCCCAAGAATACGACCAGCCAGAACAGCTGGCGCGGCTGCTTGTTTGAGCGCTCATTCTATATTGAAGGCGGCTATGCGGGCCGTGATATGACTGACGATAACCCCGCAGTTGAAGCTTTCTGGCCCTATCACGTTACCCTGCCGCACTGGGAAACGTATAACGGCTGCACCGCACAACTAAAGCCGTCTTTTCTGGCACCGGCAGTGCCCGGTCCTCCAGCGCCGGTACCGCCACCTGGACCTCCCGCACTCCCATGCACAAAGGTTGGCGATAATGGCAGTGAAGTCCCCTGTAAAGTTCTCGATAATTCCTTGAGCTTGCCACAACAAGCTGCAGCTCCGGTTGATAGTGCAATCATTCCAGCCCAATCGAATATGGGATCTTGCCAATATGGGCAGGTGCTCTCACACGCTTACAACAACATCACTAAGCTGGACTTGTATCTTTATAAACCAGCTCTTAGCTATCAGACTGTTGAGGGGTTTACAGTTCAGTACCCCTCTCCGGATGGTATCAGAACAACCGGCTACAACGCAGCCTATCCGGCTCTGGCGACCAACCGCCCGACACCGTCTGACCTGACCACACCGTATACCGCGTCTTATCCAAATGGTAATTCCAGCGGCGCCACCACAGTTGCCATGAGCACCACCATACCCTACGTCTATGGCGTTTACGATCTGGGTGATTACTACCCGGTCTGGAAAGTTTACCTAGATGGTGTCACGCTTACCAATCCGTCGACAGCCACATCCGTCAACGGCTTCAAGATTCAGGGCAGCAACAGCCTTCTATCCTGGACCGATATTGTAACAACGAACTATACCTTCTCGACCACCTCACAGAATCTGCAGGCGCTGGCCTGGGGCAATGCGAAGATGTACCGTTATGTGCGCATTGTGCGTGATACTGGCAGTAGCCCGGCTGATGCCGGTACGGCCCGCGTAAAAATCAATGCGGTACGCATCATCCGCCCGGATACCAACAGCGTTTGCTGTAATGCCGATGCTGTTCCACTATATTCCACCACGTCCTATGCTCGGACTGATGCTTGGACCATCAATGGCCGCTGGATTGCGCCATGGCCAAATGCCACGAACCCGATTTTTGGTGGCTGGGGTAATTCCGGCTGCGGCCTCCCTCTGATGCCATTGACCGCCAAGAAGTCAGACTTGGTCGCTAAAATTGATAGTATGGACATCCCGTCGTCGGAAGCGATTGCCTATGGCGGCACCATCATCAATCAGGGGCTGGTTTGGGGTTGGCGTACCCTGTCGCCCAACTGGCGCGGCTGGTGGAAGAACAGCAACGGCACCGATATCGATGCCACCCTGCCGCTGGACTACAACAAATTTGGCGGCTCCAAAGCTGTGGTCGTGATGACGGACGGCCTCAACCTGATGCAGGATTGGTATGCCAAGCGCAGTGACGGCCAATCTTGGTTCCAGCGCACCGGTATTAACCTTGCGCCAGTGACTGATAACAATTTATGGAAAACATCTGGCCCAACCGCATTTGACGATAATGGCTGGGCATCTGTTGATAATTCAGCCTATGGCATCCTGCGTCATAATGACAGTCCTGCTGAGCTGAATATCTATTCAGCGGGTACACGCGCATGGAAAACCGGGGTTGCCTTCTGCCGCCTGCGTCAAGCGGCTGGGTTTGAGCCGGTACTCAGCGTCTGGGGGTGCCGCGAATATGACGGCATGATCCGTAATAATAACAAGCCCACCCCGCAGCCGCTTTACTCAAACAACAATGAGTTTTCGAAGAATCGTACAATTGCAGCTGCCATGAGCGGGCCGTATTATGACGAGCTGATGTCGCGCCTGCTCAAGACCTGTACGGCGATGCGTAATAACAATGTGCGCATCTTCTTCATCCTGTTTGATGTTGCCAACAATCCTGTGAAGGATAGCGCAATTGCTTCCTTCAAGACCTGCGTTGGTAATAAGGGTGGTGTGTTTGATGCCGCTAACTCGGCTGACCTTGACGCCGCCTTCCAGGAAATCGCCATCAAGCTGCGTATGCTGCGCTTGCAGCAATAAATAGCTGGGCATCTGCTCAAAACAAAAGAGGGGGCACTTGCCCCCTCTTTTCATTTCAGGCGTCAACGTTGGCACCACCAGACTAACTACCGCCTGCACGCAGCACCGGGCCCCCCACCTGAGACGGCACCACACCTACAGATCGGCAAATAGCCAGCAAGGCTCAACGCGCAGCCCACCCTACAGGGCCAACATCCAGCCATACACACAGGCGAACAGCAGGCTCATCGCCAGGGTTTCACGAATCTGCTTCCAGCCAAACTCAATCGTATGCATTTGTTCCCCCTATGTTCTATTCCACAGACCCGGTTATGACAGAACAGAACAAGAACGTCAAGGGGCGAATTGAGGGGTTTCTTTCGCGGTTTGTTCACCGAGTCAAATCCGATTCGCGCATTGATTTAATTAGATATTTTTGATCGAAATAAAATTGCCACTTTGTTCTCGTATGCGAGTCGGTAAACACCGCCCCACAAATAATCGCGGCAAAGCCGGCTCATGCGTAGTATAGCGGCTGCCATGAACGCGCCGTCGCCGCCACATAACGCCCCCAACCAGCCAGTGGGGGAAACGCCAGAGGAAATGCCAGAAAAGCTTCCTGATGAGCCGCCTGAAGATGCGCCCAAAGAGCTGCCTTTAGACCAAGCGACGCCCGCCGCGCCCGAGCCCCTGCCTGAGCCCACGCCCGAGCCCACCATTGCCGAAAAGCTGGCCAGCAAACTGGCGGCCCGGCAAGCCGCATTGCAGGCTCAGCAGGAAACCGCGGCCGCCTCACCAGCAGGCAGCGCAGAGCCGCTCCCCGCTGCCGCGCTGCCGCCATCTGCCCCCACCCGTGTCCCCGCACCAAGTACAGCACGCGCGCTTAGCTGGAACCTGCGCCTGCTTGGCCGCTGGCTACGCCCACGCCTGATCAATTTGAGCGTTTGGGTGATTGCCGGGTTGATCCGCCTGAGCCTTGCCATCGGCCGCTTTATATTCCTGCACCTGCCCAGCAAGCTGGAAATAAGAGAGCGCAGCGCGCAACTCGCCCGCGCGTTGCACAGCCTGCTCATTCACCTCAAAGGCTGGAGCCTGTGGCAATGGCGGGACATCAAACAAAAGCGGGACAAGCGGTTGGCCGTGTTTGGCCTGTTCGGCGGCTTTCTGATTCCGCTGATCTTGTTCATCACGCTCAGCCACCTTTTTCCGCCGGAAGATCCGGTGGCCCCGTATATTGATAACAGTGTGCCAGTTCCGGCTGCCGACTTTATTGACGCCTCCCCCAGCGAGGATCTAGTCACCGAGACAGCCCCCATCCCCACCGGGCCGGTTGCGCTTAGCCCCGCCAATTTCAGCTTCGAGCTGTTTGCCCGCCGCAGTGACGACGGCCACCTGCAACTACTCAGTCAGGTGGCGCAACATTACATGAAGGAATGGTACCCGCCGGGCACGCCAGCGGTGCAGTTCATGCGCTTCTTTGGTGAGGTCATGCAGCGCGCTGGCAGTACAGATGAAGCCACCTTAGCCGCCCGTCAGCGCTGTTTGAGCATGCCGGGCCTGCGCGTCTTTACCGAGCGCACGGTGACCTGCACCTATGGCCATGCCTTGCCGCAACCCTTGGCGCGTGGCGAAAGCCCGCAGGCCCGCATTTTCTGGATTGTTGCGCTCAGCTACGACCGCGCCGGCCGCATTACTGACCTTCGCATTCATGCCCGCCTCACCCGCGCGGCGCTTTAGTTATTCGGCTTCATCCTGCACGCTGGCAGCCGCCGGTACATCCGTCTTGCGCACCAGCACCGCGCCAAAGAACCCGTCGGTATCATGGCGGGCGGGAGTCAGCTCCAGATAGCGGTGACCGTTCAGGCCGCAGGGCAGCAGCTCAAACTCGTTGCCGTGATTGTTGAGGAAAACTTCCACGCGCTGGGCGTTTTCCTCGGCCAGCAATGAGCAGGTAGCATAGACCAGACGCCCGCCCGGCTTCACCAGACGCGCTGCGCTGACCAGAATATCTTCCTGCGTGCGCAGCAAATTCTCAAGGCCGGGGCCGAGCAGACGCCAGCGCGCATCCGGGTTGCGGCGCCATACACCCACACCAGTACAGGGCGCGTCCACCAGCACGCGGTCAAACTTGCCCTTGTGGCGCTTGACCCAGGGGTCGCGCTCACTGGTCAGTACGCGGGTTTCGATATTGTGAACACCAGCGCGGCGGAAACGCTCCTGCGCGCGCTCCAAGCGGCCTGCCATCACATCACAGGCAATGATGCGGCCCTTATTGGCCATCTGCGCAGCGATTGCCAACGTTTTGCCACCGGCACCGGCGCAGAAATCCACCACCTGCTCACCGGGTTTGGCATCCATCAGCTGGGCCACCAGCTGGCTGCCCTCATCCTGAATTTCAATCAGGCCTTCCTTATAGGCCTTGCTGGCGGCCAGATTAGGGCGGCCCTCAACCCGCAAGCCGAGCGGCGAATGCTTGGTTGGTGCGGTCTTGATACCTTCAGCCGCCAATGTCTCCATGGCAATCTCGCGGCTGGCTTTCAGCGCGTTCACGCGCACATCCACCGCTGCCGATTGCTGCATGGCGCGCATCTCGGCCTCAAAGGCATCACCAAAATGGTCACGCAGCTGCTGCTCGGCCCAGGGCGGACATTCAAGGCGCACGCTCACCGGCATTTCCGGATGCTCGATCGAGCGGCCTTCCAGTTTCTTGAACTTGTCGCGCTCATCGTTTGAC
>Ga0255215_1000195_pt1 | contig 17494 bp, 20 predicted proteins | sample Miss_Law_RepC_8d_FD_183033 | JGI IMG/M metagenome (GOLD analysis project Ga0255215, IMG submission 183033) | Freshwater microbial communities from Mississippi River, Louisiana, United States - Miss_Law_RepC_8d | ecosystem: Environmental > Aquatic > Freshwater > River | place: USA: Louisiana... | reverse complement strand
TCTGGTGCAGGCGCTTGACCGCTATGTGATTGATGGTCTGCGCCATAACCTGACCTTTCTGGCCGCGCTGGTGCGCCATCCGCAATTTGCCAGCTTTGATTTTTCAACCGGCTTTATTGGCGAACAATGGCCGGATGGCTTTAAAGGCGCGCATCTAACCGAGGGTGAGTTGCACCGCGTGTTGGCGGCAACGGCGCTCTATCATGCGCAGATTCATTGTAAGCAAACAGATCTGGCGCTGGTCGCGCAGATTGCCGGTCACAGCCATCCACTGACCGTGCATGGCGCTGATGTTCAGATTGGCGCCAAGCGGCTGAGCACGCGCATCAGCACACAGCCGGGCCAGCCGCTGGTTGAGGCTGTGGTGGAGGGCACTGCGCTGGCGCTTACCATTCGCCCGCTTGCGCTTGGCTATAGCGTGCGCCATGCCGGTGCAGAGATGGTGATCAATATGCTCAGCCCGCGTGCGGCTGAGTTGATGGCCAAGATTCCTGAAAAACCGGCGCCGGATCTCTCGCGCTTTCTGCTCTCACCCATGCCGGGGCTGCTGCTGCGCCTTGAGGTTAAAGAGGGCGAGCCGGTCAAGGCCGGGCAGGTGCTGGCTGTGGTTGAAGCCATGAAGATGGAAAATGTGCTGCGCGCCCCGGCCGATGCCGTGGTGGCGGCCATTAAAGCCAACGCTGGCGAGAGCCTGATGGTGGATCAGGTCATTCTGGAATTTGCCCCACAGACACCGGCTTAATACGGTTGTTTGGCTTAGTGAGCGTTACGCACTGGGCCGTCCTGACCGGTGTCAGCTATTCCATTCATCTCTGGCGCGGTTACTGGGCCAGATGTTACTGGGCCTGATGTCGCTGTATTCTCGCCGTCTGATTGGGCGGCTGTACGCATCGGTGCGGTGCCGCTCATGCCGAAATTCTGCTTCACATTCTCTGGCAGTAGATAAGCAAATTTGTTAAAGCCAAACACCAGCGCGGTTAGCAGGGTGAGCCAGATCACCACATTGCGCAGGGCGTTTTGCTGGCGGAACAACATGCGGATAAGCGGAAAGAGCAGGATCAGGAAAGCGATCCCGGCGATAATCTGAATCCAGCTATGCTGTCCCATGTATGTCTCCTGCAATAAGCTGCCCTATAAATAGGTGGGGCAGGTGGCTGAGAAAAGGGGTGTGATCCCGTTAGCGTAGGTTTATTCAACCCAGGCAATGCGCAGAATGTTGGTGCTGCCAGAGGTACCAAATGGCACGCCTGCAGTAATCACAATGCGCTCGCCCTTTTGCGCAATGCCAACCTGCGCCACGGCTTTAACGGCATGTTCCACCGTCTCGGCAAAAGTTTTCAGCTCCGGCAATTGCAGCGCGCGAATACCATAAGCCAGCGTGCAGCGGCGCATGGTATCGGCATTGCTGGTCAGGCAGAGGACTGGCACGTCCGGCCGCTCGCGCGAGGCCTTGAGTGAGGTTGAGCCTGAGCTGGTATAGGTTGCAATTGCGGCGGCGCCAATGGTCTTGGCCACGTCCTTGGCGGCGGCGGTAATGGCATCCGAGGCAGATTCCTCATGCTCCAGCTTTTGTGCATCCATAATAGAGCGGTAAAGCGGGTCGCTTTCTACCTTGCGGCAGATGCGGTCCATGATGGTGATGGCTTCAACCGGATATTCTCCGGCTGCAGTTTCGGCCGAGAGCATGACAGCGTCCGTGCCATCATAGACGGCATTGGCCACGTCCGACGCTTCGGCGCGGGTGGGGGTGGGCGCGTTGATCATGGATTCCAGCATCTGCGTTGCCACAATCACCGGCTTGCCAGCTGCGCGGCACAAACGCACCATCTGCTTTTGAATGGCGGGAACTTCTTCCGGCAGCATTTCAACGCCCAGATCACCGCGCGCCACCATCAGCGCATCCGACAGCTCAATGATGCGTTCCAGATGCGTAACAGCCGAGGGTTTTTCAATCTTGCTGATAAGCCAGGCCTTGTTGCCAATCAGCTTCTTGGCTTCGCTCACATCTTCTGGCCGCTGCACGAAGGACAGGGCAATGAAGTCCACCCCGATCTGCAGCGCATAGGCCAGATCCTTCAAGTCCTTTTCGGTGAGGGGGGATAAGCCCAGCACTGTGTCGGGCACATTTACGCCCTTGCGGTCAGAGAGCTTAGTGCCAGCCATAACCGTACAATCAGCAAAGTCAGGGCCGCAGGCATCCACGCGCAGGCGTACTTTGCCATCGTCCAGCAGCAGGGCGCTGCCCGGCTTGAGTGCCAGCAGAATTTCAGGATGGGGCAGATGCACGCGCTGCTCGTTGCCCGGCGTATGGTCAAGATCCAGCCGGAATTTCTGGCCAGCGGTGAGCGCAACGCTGCCAGCGGCAAAGGTGCCAAGGCGCAGCTTGGGGCCCTGTAGGTCAGCGATCACAGCGAGCGGGCGGCCAACTTCCTTCTCAATCTCGCGGATGGCGGCAAAGCGTGCGCCATGCTCGGCATGGGTGCCGTGGCTGAAATTAAGGCGGAAAACATCAGCGCCGGCGGTTACAAGTTTGCGGATCATCTCCGGGCTTGCGCTGGCGGGGCCGAGGGTGGCGACAATGCGGGTAGCTCTAAACTTTTTCATGCGGGCATTAGCTCTCTTTTGCCCGAGTCTGTCAATGCGCCGCCAGCTAGGGGCGGCCGTAAAAATACGTTGCGCTGCGGTGAAAGCCGCTTGTGTTGGCCGGGCGAAGCCGCTTAAATGCCAGCATAATAAGCAAAACAGAATATGAAAAACAGGTAGGGGCATCGTGGCAGGGATTATCCGTAATCAGGCACAGCTGGCTTTTCTGGCGCTGCGTGATCCGGCGCTGCTGTTGTCATCCGGGCATAAGTCTGAGGATATCCAGCGCGTGCGTCTTGCGGTGCGCTATCGACCGCCTTTGGCTTATGGCTCGCGCGAGGAGCAGATGATGCAGCATGTGCTGTTCGGGCGGGAGAGTGCCGCGCTTGAGCAGCTTAAAGCTGGCGGTTTTAATCTGCACTCGACAGATGAAGTGGGGCGGGGCTACCTGCATCACGCGACGCAGATGGGAATGCTCAAACTCTCAGAAGAATTGATCCTGCGCGGTGTGCCGGTTGATGCACAAGCAGTTACGGGTGAGACGCCGCTGGCCTATACCATCAGCTGTAATGCGCATGCATCCAAGCCGCTTAATCACTTGCATACCACCATGGAATTGTTGCTGCACTATTATGCGCGCACTGACCTGCCGGATATGCAAGGCACTCTGCCGGATACCTATGCCGCCCGGCATGGCGATATTGCAGCGCTGCACCTACTCAAGCCCCAACTCAAGCAGTTTGCGCCTGCCAGCTTGCAGGCAGCGGTTTTGCGGTATCACCCGCAGGCGGTTGGTTATTTACTGTGGTCTGGCGTTGATCCGCGCGGGGAAGATAAATACGGTTATTCCCTGCGCGAGCGTGCGCAAATCACGGCCAATGGCAATAGTACGCAGGCGCGCGCCGCAAGCGAGATTGTGGGCAAGCTGGCCCGGGCTGAAGTGATTGCCGATGCACGTGAGGTAGCCGGCCTGCCGGTTGCCGGGCAGGATCTCATAACCCATGTGTTTAACAATATGGAGGCGTTCTGCCAGGTGGCGTCTCTAGCTATGATGGCGTCTGACGGCGCCAAGCTGGATGCGGCGCTGGATATTTTGGGCGATATGCAGGATATGCCGCGCCCCGAGCCGCGCAGCGCTGTCATGCGCTTGCACCATGCTGCCCAGCAAAATCTCTGGGTTGGCATCGTCAACGCTATTGAGGATGGCGCGCCGGTAGACGGGCAGGACCATCATGGCCGCACGGCTTTGCATCGCGCCATTATCAATAATCAGCCCGAAGCCGCATCCTATCTGCTTGAGCAGATGCATGCTAATCCGAATGTGCCGGATGTGCTGGGCATGACCCCACTGATGTATGCCTGTCTGTTTGGGCGTGAAGGGGCTGTGCCGATGCTGTTGACGCGCGGGGCCGATCCGCTGATGAAAAACTGGCAGGGCCGCAGCGCTCGTCAGCTGATTGCAACATTCATGGGCGACTTGCCGCCGCCGACGGCTGCCGCCAGCATGGTGGAGGCCACGTCCCATCTGGCGCTGATGCTTTTTTCAGCAGAGCAGCATTGGGTGACGGCCGCTTTGCGTAAAGCTAGAAGTAATCCACAATATTCGTAAGTAAAAAACACCCCGCCGGTAAGGGCAGGGTGTAGTTTACTAACAACACAACCAGAGGAGAAAATAACTCTTACGCGCTCATTTCCAGAGCGGGCGTCATCACGCGGCGTACCGCACGGCGGCGCGCACTGCGTTCCTGATTCAGGGAGGCAGAAGCCAGTTCCTGCAGCGCACGGCGCAGCATCAGCTGTTCTTTTGCATCTTCACGGTCGGTGACGACCATGTCCGACAGACGGTTTTCTACCATGTCGATGAGAAGTTCGATGGACGGTTTGGTCAGGCTCATGTTCGTTACCCCGCAGTAATGTTAATCACCCTTAACTACGATTAGATTGCACCAATACTGGCTAAGAAATACTGAATCGCATAAAGTTTTTTGCGATTATTTTGGGTGATTCTGTGGATAACTTGGGCTGGATTCAGTGAATTGAAATAAAGACATGAATCTTTGGAAACGATTATTAAGCGAATCGATTTTTTTATTAACCATGACAGAAATAATTGGCGTTAACGCACGTTTATGATACTAAGCCCCCCACGCTGGATGCATGGAGACGTGGCCGAGTGGCTGAAGGCGATGGTTTGCTAAACCATTATACGTGTTAAAGCGTATCGAGGGTTCGAATCCCTCCGTCTCCGCCAGCGAAAAAAGGGGCTTCCGCAAGGGGCCCTTTTTCGCTGGGTGAGTGGGAGCGGTGAATGGACGCTGGGTTTGACCAGACAGTCCGGGGGACTGTCTGGCGCGGAGCGTAGCGCAGTCCGAGCATGGCGAGGATGAAAACAAACCATGAGTTTGTTTTCACAATCCCTCTGTTTCCGTCAGCAGATCTGCTAATAGTTTTTCATGACGAATTCGCTTTCATTGCTACCTGACAGAATTCAACGCCCGGCAGGTGTGCGGGTTTATTTGCAGCTGCTCAAGCCAGATCAGGCGAAGGAGCTGTATGCCGTGACAAATGATCCGGCTATAACTGAGACAGTTTCGTTTTTGTCTTATCCCGTTGATCCTCGTTTTGCAGATGAGTGGATTGCCAAAAATGCTGGTACGCAGGAACGTATCTATGGCATTTTTGCTCTGGATGGTCAGCTTGCCGGGCAACTAGGCGTTCACCTTGCTGCTCAATCAACAGCTGTTGAATTGGGCTATTGGGTGGGTAGCTCATTTAAAGGTCAGGGGTTTGCTTCTTCGGCGTTACAGCTCGTTGTGCAGGAATTGCGTGAGATATATCCGGCTCTGTCTGTTTTTGCGGAATGTCGCCCAGATAATGCAGCATCGCTTAAGGTTCTCGCTAAATCAGGTTTTGTTCCGACAGGTGAATCTGGCAAACGGCAATCACGTATTCGGCTCGAGCCAAAATTTTGAGAACTGTTTGATCACAGGAGGCCTATATGCCAATCAGCAAACTTCTTGAAGGTTTCGCGTCATTCCGTTCGACCTATACAGGCGAGGGGAGTTTGTATGCTGAGCTGGTTGAAAAGGGGCAATCCCCCGAGACGTTGGTGATTGCCTGCTCTGACTCGCGCAATGACCCAGCGCTGCTCATGCAAAGCCAGCCCGGCGATATCTTTGTTGTGCGCAATGTGGCCGCAATCGTGCCACCCTATCAGCCGGACAATCACTATCATGGCACTAGTGCCGCTATCGAGTTTGCGGTCAAGGGGCTGAAGGTGCGTAACATCGTGGTGCTGGGCCATGCGCTGTGTGGCGGCGTGCGCGCGCTAGCGCATGATGATGGACAAAACCATTTTGAGTTTCTGGATAATTGGGTGCGCGTGGGCATTGCCACACGTGATGCCATTATGTCGGGCCTGAAGGATGCCGATGAAGCGGTGCGTCTGCGCGCGCTTGAACAGGCCATGATTTTGACCTCGCTCAATAACCTGATGACCTTTCCGTGGATTGCGGCGCAGGTTGAGCGGCAGAAGCTGCATCTATATGGCTGGTACTTCGATATGGGTGCTGGCCAGTTAATGGATTACGATTATACGCAAGGCACCTTCATCAATGCACAGGCCCGGCCCGACTGGCTGAGCGGAGATGTAACGCATACGGGTGAGTGTTGCGCGCGCTTTGCGCAGAACTTCGCGCAGAATTTATCGCGTAAGTCCGTAAAATAAATTCATCAGCGATAACAAGAGCTCGCAGCATGTGCCTGACCTTCTGGCCGCGTGAATGGTTGCCTGCGTGTGAGATGTGCGTAGGGGCGCCTCTATACAAATGATTTTCCGCCGCTAGCGTTTGGCTCTCAACCACAGCTCGAGGAGGGCAACATGAGTGCACAGAATGCAAAGACGGTGAAAGATGTCATGTGTCAGCAGGTCATGTGGGTGGCACCATCCGCCAAACTGACGGATGTCGCACGCAAGATGCAGGAAGCGGATTGCGGCAGCGTATTGGTGGCCGAGAATGATCGTTTCGTGGGTGTGATTACCGATCGCGATATTGTGCTGCGGGCCATCGCCAAGGGGTTGACCCCGGCGCAGACCGAGGCGCGTTCCGTCATGAGTGACAGCGTGCTGTATTGCCGCGAGAGCGACAGCATTACCGCCACTATCCAGAATATGGCCAAGAATGGGGTGCGCCGCCTGCTCGTGGTTGATTCGGCCAAGCGTCTGGCAGGTATTGTCAGCTTGGGTGACCTGGCTGCCGCTGCGCAAGGTGAGAGTGGCGCAGCTTTGGCCAGCATTTGCCAATCCAGCGTAAAAGCTGCGGCCTAAACGCGCTTTAATGCAGAACTGGCGGTTGGGCAGCTCGCCCAGCCGCCTTTTTGCTTATGTCTTAATCAAACGGATAATCAGGACTAATTCCTGTGCGTATTGATAAGCGTTGTGAAAAGCGGCCATATGCAGTAATTCCGAGGGAGTTTTAACTGGTAGAATCCCATGCCGCATCAGCTCATCCTCGGAACCCGTCCCAGCAAAATGGCCGTCATGATGGCGCAGACCGCCAAGGCGCGCCTTGAAGCGGCTTATAGCGGCCTGACGGTAGAGGTGCGCACCTATGCCTCGACCGGTGATACCAATCAGGGCGATCTGAAGAAGATTGGCGGCAAAGGCGCCTTTGTGAAGGACCTTGAGCTGCGCCTGCTCAGTGGTGAGATTGACTGCGCCATTCATGCGCTCAAGGACGTGCCGGGTGATGTGGACATGCATCCCGACCTTGAGATGACCTGCTTTTTTGAGCGCGAAGATCCGCGCGATGCACTCATCATGCGCGAAGGTTTAGCGCTGCCGACCGATGGCGCTGGTTTGACGTTGGCCACATCTTCGCCGCGCCGCAAGGCGTTTTTGCATCGTCTATACCCGCAGGCCAAGATCATTCCGCTGCGCGGTAATGTTGATACGCGCATGCGTAAACTCGCCGAAGCGCAGTTTGACGGTATGGTGCTGTCATATGCCGGCTTGCACCGTCTGGGCCTGCAGAGCCATGCAAGCCATGTTTATTCAGCCGAGGAAATGCTGCCCGCCGTCGGGCAGGGCGTGATGAGCCTGCAAGTGCGCAAGGCTGACGCCCAGAAATGTGCGTTCCTCAAGGTGGTTCATTCCAGCTCGACGGATCGGGCAGTGTCGGCCGAGCGCCGCCTGCTGCGCGTGCTGGAGGGTAATTGCTACGCGGCGATTGCGGGGCACTGTATTGAAGGTAACGGCATTCGCCAGCTGGAGGCGTGGGTATCTGACCCTGATGGCCGTGAATGGCTGACCACCACCTGCCAGCAAACCAGCGCGGATGATCCGGCCGCGCTGGGCGAGCAGGCGGCGCGTGAGCTGCTGGCACGTGGTGCGCGCCGTCTGATTGATGCAGAGCCGCTTTCTTCCGTCTCGTAATCACGCGTAAATCCTGCGTTTTGTCCATGCCGCATTTGCATGGCTGCATTCTGCTTTTTCCGTTTGAATTCATAAGCGCGTAAATGGCGGCGCTAAGCTGTGTGTAAGATATAAACAGCACAAACGCGGTGTGAAATCTGCGACATTCTGGCACTTCAACGGCGGGGCTAACCGGGTCTAAGCCGCCTGCGTTGAAACGTCGAAGAAGAAGGCCCCTTCAAGGGAAGGGGATAAGGAAAATGAGAACAATCAAGATTATTCCGGTTACTGATACCCGTTCGTCTATTGATCCGCGCATTACGCCCCAAGGCAACCCGGAACTCGATACATTCCTGACCCGCTTTGCCCATGAAACCCACCCTGAGATTTATGATTGCCGCGCCTGTCCACAAGAGCAGAGCAAATGTCCGCAGCAGCTGATTGATCAGGGCCAGTCCGGCCGGGTCAGTACATTGTTTAACAGCTGCTCGGATTCCCGCGCGCATCAGGGCGTGCTGTTCCGCCCGCAGCCAGGTGACATTTTCTCAGTCGCCAGTCCGGGCGCGTTTTTAGCGCCGCATCGCCGGGGTGAAAGCACTGCAGCCAACTGGAGCGCAATTGAATATGCGGTGGGCGAGCTGGGCGTGAAGGATCTGGTTCAGTTCGGTCATACCGAATGTGGCGCTATGGGTGGCTTGCTGGCAATGGCTAAAGGCCATCAAAGCCATCATCGTTATCTGCAGCATCTCTTGAGCGAGTTTGCTGACCTGCCGCATCAGGCTTTTGCCCTGTTTGCTGAAAAGCATGGTCGTGCGCCGAGTGCGGCTGAGCATCGACGTGCCTTGGAATATCATGGCGTTCGCGTTGCAACCCAGCGCATGAACGAGTTTGTCCAAGACCTCTATCCCCATGCTGGTGTGCGTGTGCATGGCTGGATCTATGATCTGCGTGAGGCCAATATTTTTGCTGTGCAGCCGGATCAGAGCTTTAAAGCCATTACACATCTGCCGCGCCGGGCCGACTATGGCACTTTGCCGGGTGATTGCGCACAAGGGGTGGAAGAGGTCAATAAGCGGCTGGTTTACCGCCCGGTGGGCACCAGCTGCGCATGCCCAACATAAGGCCGCTTCTTAGTCTGGCTTGAAGGTGAGGGCCGCGCCGTTCATGCAATAGCGCTGGCCGGTCGGCTCCGGGCCGTCCTCAAAGACGTGGCCCAAATGGCCGTTGCACTGGGCGCAAAGTACCTCGGTGCGGATCATGCCGTGGCTGCTGTCTGTGCGGGTCACAATGGCACCGGGCAGCGGCTCCCAGAAGCTGGGCCAGCCAGAGCCGCTCTCATATTTTGTCTGGCTGGTGTAAAGCGGATGGTTGCAGCCAGCGCAGAAGAAGTTGCCACTGCGTTTTTCGTCATTCAGCGGGCTGGAAAAAGGCCGCTCAGTGCCATGCTCGCGCAGGACATGGAACGCAAGGGGCGACAGGCAGCTATCGTGAACCGGTTTATTGCTCATGCTGCCTTATATAGTGGTGTTAGTTATTCGGGCAAGGTGATGGCGGGCACAGGGTCAGTATTCAAGGCATCCGTCACCATCTGATTGATCTTGTTGGAATCCGTGACATTGGTGGTGCGGCTTACTTCTTTGCCATCACGATAGATCATGATCATGCCGGGCTTATCAACATAGAGTTTGAGGGCGTCATCCGGCTGCGCGTCAATATCCAGTTTTAATGCGCTTAGCTGGTCAAATTTATTGTCATTCAGCAGGACTTCGAGCGGAGGCTCTTGCTGCGTGCTGATGGGGTCGCCCATGCGTGACGTGAAAACGATAAAGGGGGCACCCGCCTTCATGTTCTCGATGAACTTGTCGAGGGTGAAAGGCTGGATTTTGATTTGGGGCGTTTTGTTGGCAACACGAATCACCGGCTGGTTCAATTGTTGCTGCGGGAGCGCGTGTGCAGCTGGCATCGGATGCGCGCTTGCGGCGACCGGTATCATCAGCGCGGTCGTTAAAATTAAAAGAGCTGCGGTTGTCATTCTGCCTCATCCTTTGTTCGGGTGCTTGCAGTCATGCATTCTCGCGCTATTGTACGGCCTGATTGTCGTAGCTTTCAAGTGCGGAGTGCTCTGGGATGAAAAAGCTGTTGGCCCTGCTGATGATTATCGGCGGTTGCGTAGGCGCGTGGTGGGGGGCTGAGCAGCTACTCTCCTGGACGGCGCGGCAGGCCATGGCTCAGCTGTCGGCCCGTTTACCGGCAGGCGCCAGCCTGACGTATGCGGATATGCAGACCAGTTTGCTGCACCGTCAGGTTGTTTTAAGCGGGTTTAAGGCGGCGAGTGGGCAGGAACTGGCCATTACGGTTACGGCAGATCGTCTGGTGATTTCGGGGCTGCCATGGGTCAGTCAGCATGACATTAAATTAGGGCATGTTGAGCTGGGTAATCTGACAATCACAGGCCCGGTGAGTGCCAGTGCGCAGTTTGTTGAGGTTGACCAGCCGGGCTATCACCTGCTTGACCAGTTGCTGCAAGGGCGAATTGACTGGAAAGCTGGTTCATTCGCGGGTTTAACCGCGCGTCAGATTCAGATTCAAAAGACCGTGCCCGCCCGCACAATTGCTGCTGATGAGGCCGTATTGGGTGGGTTTAAAGACGGGCTGTTGCAGCAGGCCGAACTCAAGGGGCTGGCAGCATCGACGCCGGATCCGCTCTATGGCGAATTTAACAGCGTAAAAGTTGCAATGCTGAATGCGCAGATGGTGGCGGTGGATCGGTTGATGGACGGCTATGGCAAGATCAACCTGTTTGCCCCCTTTGCGCGCGCGGCAATCCAGTCGGCCACGGCGACGGATGTGATGCTGGGTAAGAATGGTGAGGATAATTCCTCGCGCGCTTCAATCACGTTTACCGCAGAGGGTAATGCCAGCGGCATTACAACCAGCAGCCAATTATCAGGCACGGTGAAGAATATGCCGGTTGCGCTTATTCCGGAGGAGTGGCGCGGCTTGCTAACTAAAACCGGTTATGAGGATGTGAGCGGCACGTTTAATCTCGTGACCCAATATGATCCGGCCACGCGCCAGCTGCATGTGCAGCCAGCATCGGTCGATCTTGAGAATATGCTGAGTCTGACGCTCAGCGCCGGGATTGGTAATATCCAGATCGAGAATTATGTATCGCCCATGCTGGCTGCAACACAGACCATGCCCTCGTTGCTGGTCAATGCCGAGATCAGCGTGCGTGAGCAGGGGCTGATTAAGCGTTATATCAAGGCAGAAGCAGACCGGCTGCAGATTGCTCCCGCCGTTTATGTTGAACAGCGCATCTACGGCCTGCAGCCTGACACCACTTTAACCGGGCCCGGGGCGCAGCGGATTAGCCAGCTATATAAGTCTATTGGTAGCTTCCTGCTCAATCCGGGTGAGCTGACGGTTTCCATTGCGCCAGCCGAGCCAACAGCCTTTTTTGCCCTGTTCCTGAATTTGCGCAATTGGGGTGATCTGGCCGAACGCGTCAATTTAAAGTCGCAGAATCGGCAGATTTCACAGCCCTAGGTGGTCAGGCGTAACCCCCTAATTTTATTACCTTTAACCTTTTGCAAGGCCCTTGCTCTTGCCTAAGGTAATGTCTAGACTGCCTGCATTGAACGGGCATTTCATATCTGGGGATTATCATGAAGTTTTATCCTACCGAAAAGGTCGCGATTTTTATTGATGGCGCCAATCTCTATTCGGCGGCGCGCGCGCTGGCTTTTGATATCGATTATAAAAAGCTGCTGGAGTTCTTCCAGTCGCGCTGCAATCTGATCCGCGCGACCTACTACACCGCGCTGCTGGATGATCAGGAATATTCACCGATCCGCCCGCTGGTAGACTGGCTGGATTATAACGGCTTTAGCATGGTGACCAAGCCAGCCAAAGAATTTACGGATTCCATGGGTCGCCGCAAGATCAAGGGCAATGTCGATATCGAACTGGCCGTTGATATGATGGAAATTGCAGACCGGATCGATCACGCTGTCCTGTTCAGTGGGGATGGGGACTTCCGCTCGCTGCTGGAAGCCGTGCAGCGCAAAGCGGTACGTGTCACCGTGATCAGCACCATGCGCAGCCAGACCCCGATGGTGGCCGATGAGCTGCGCCGCCAGGCTGATACCTTCATTGATCTGGTGGATCTGGCGCCTTATATCAGCCGCCCGCGCCGTGAGAATGCGCCGCAGACTGAAGTTGAGGAAATGGAAGGCGCGTAAGACCTACGCGCTTTTGTGGTTAAAGAGGCGGCTTCGGCCGCCTTTTTATTTTGGTAAACAGCTGGTTAAGATTGCGCTGTTTCAAAGGGATACGCGCACCGATTCGGTGTCTGTTCTCGTTAAGATTCACCGTTTAGTAAGCAATTTGGGGCATGTTGAGGGCAAGCGAGTCTAATTCGCATTATTGCAGTCAGGATGTTTTGGATGAATATCGATCTCATTGCCAGCAACCGTGTGGCACCGTGTATTGCACACGATGCGCCATTTGCTGCAAACCCCATGTGGGTTCGCTACGAGACGGGGGCGCGCCAATTATCCATCGTGTTTGACGATGGTGAAGCTCGTGCGCTGGAAACCCCGGTGAATGACCAGCTCGCTCAGCATCTGAAATGGGCGCGCAAGATCATGCTGGTGCGCTTGCATGATGGTCGCCCGGTTGAGGGCTTTGAATGTCATTTGCGTAAATATGATGAGGCCGGTCATGAGCTCGCCACTGCCTAACCTTGATGGCTATTGGCAAGCCTTGAGTGCCAGCCCCGTTGTACAGACCCTTGAAGGTCAGGGCGTGCAGCCTAAGTTTGACGAGGTCAAGCCAGCTGCGCCCAGTGTGCAGTCGCCGCGCCTGCGGTTTGACAACAACATCTAACTGTAGACCGTAACGCCGTTCTAACGGCTGAGATTGCGGGCCAGTGCGAGTGGTGCAGGTTTGCCAACCAGCACCGCGCGATAGACCGATACGGCTTCGTTCACCCGCATGACGTAGTTGCGTGTTTCAGCAAACGGGATCATCTCGATCCAGTCCAGTGTACGCCACAGGGCCGGTTCCTGTCCGCTCGTGCTGGCAAAAGGCAGGCTGGGCTGCGTGGGGCTGCCAAAGCGGCCAACCCATTCCTTGGCGCGATTGGGGCCGGCGTTGTAGCCAGCTGCGGCGAGAATATACGAACCGTCAAAATCATCCAGCAAGCCCTGCAGATAGGCGCTGCCCAACTGCACATTATGGCCGGGATTATCCTGCAGCATGGCGTCGGTATGGCGGCGGATGCCCATTTTACTGGCCTGACGGCGGGCGGTGGCAGGCATCAGCTGCATGAGGCCCAGCGCGCCAGCGGGGCTGCGGGCCTGTGCATCAAAGGTGCTTTCCTGCCGGATGATGGCGTGGATCAAAGCCGATTCCGGCTGCTGCGGTACGCGCATGCGCAAGACCGGATAGCCTTCACGGCCGATAGCAAAACCCTGTGCGCCCAACCGCTTGGCCGCAAAGGTAGCGATTGCGTGGTTGCCAATACGGTCAGCCAGTTTGAGGGTGAGGGTGGCTTCGGCCTGCGTTTTGGCGGTGTTGGCCTGCGCCAGCGTAAAGGATTTAACCAGATCATCTGCACCGAGCTGATGCGCGAGCAGCGCCGCCTGAACCAGCGGCTTGTTATTAAACGCGGTGCGCTCTGACGCAGCAGGGGTATCGGCCACGGGCGGTTCAATATGTACCTGCGAGCTGAGCTGCAGGGCGGCAATCTGGCCATAGAAGGTGGTGGCGCTGGTGTTAGCCGCAACCTTGTACCATTGCTGCGCTACATCCGGCTTGCCGCTGGCGGCGGCGGTGCGGCCCAGCCAATAGGCGCCGCGTGCGCGCGAGATCAGCGCGGTGGAGCTGTTATATTGCTGCTGAAAATGCGTCCACGCTTTTTCGGGGTTCCCAACAAAGCGCAGGGCAATCCAGCCGGCCATCCATTCAGCATCGCGGTAGGTTTGCTCACTGTCGGGTGTCAGGCCATGCGCGCTGGCGACTTGATAGGCTAATTGGCCTTGGCCTTTTTCAATCAGGTCGCGGGCAATAGAATCCCGCACACGGAACAGATAGGCCGGGTCGCCATGCGGATGTTCCGGATGCTCGTTGAGCAGCTGGGCAGCCTTTTCCGGCTGATCGGCATAATCCAGCCAGCGGGCATAGTCATAGATAAAACCACTGTCCTGACGGGCGGCGGCCGGAACGGTTTTAACCAGCTGTTCCATGCGCGCGCGCTGTGTAGCGCTGACTTGACCGCGCGGTGTAGCCCGGATTTCCTGAATGATCGCAAAACGCACTTCATTAGCGGCGCGGCTACCCTCGCTTTGCGGGATGCTGCTCAGCAAGGCGCGGCGTTGGGGCAGGTCAGACGCGCCATAGCCACCGGTCATGATACGGTCAATGCGGGCTTGAATGTCGGCGCCGCTGATCTGGCCGCGATAGCGGCTCAGCACGTCGCGCTGCTCACTTGGCTCTAATGTGGCCGTGCGCCAGAAAGTGCTGATGGCCGTATTGGCGGCCTCAGCCTGACCGGTCTGGCGCAGCGCCAGCACATACGCATTCAGCCCGGTAAGCGAAGTGGGCGGATTGGCTTTAAAGAAACTGGCGACCAAACTGGCATCTTCATCGCCCTGCAGCACTTCTTCGGCGCGGTTGGCTAAAATCTGGCGGCGCGGCCAGTCTGGGTAGCTAGCCAGAAAAGTGGCGTAATCTTCAAAACTGGCGCTATTGTCCGGGCGCTGCAGGTAAAGCCACTGGATCATGGCGGCTGCCGCCGGATTACCGAGCTGGCGCACTTGCGAGAGGGCCAGCGTGGCGCTGGGGCTGTTGACGTTACTGTAGGCAGCGCGCAGCGTGGCGAGCTGATTGGCGTTCAAATCGGCCTGTGCGGGGAGGGGGAGGCTGATAAGAAAAGCCAATATAAATGAAGAGATAAGCGGGGAGTGCTTGCTGCCCGCGCGCGCGCGCGCTACAACCGAAACCATGTCCAAAGAATTACCGATGCCCCGCATGTTTACTGGAGTCCTGACCGCGCTGTTGACGCCTTTCAAAGGTGATGCAGTTGATATGGCAGCGTTTGGCCGCTTCGTCGAGTGGCAGATTGCACAGGGCATCAATGGTCTGGTGGTAAATGGCACCACCGGCGAGGCGCCAACCCTGAGTGACGCCGAGCAGGATGCGCTGCTGGCTGAAGCCCTGAAAATTGCGGCGGGCCGCGTGCCGGTCATGGCTGGGACTGGCAGCAATAATACCCATCATGTGATTGAGCGTACCCGCGCTGCGGCCAAGGCCGGCGCGCAGGCTGCGCTGATTGTCACACCCTATTATAACAAGCCGACTCAGGAAGGCCTATATCAGCATTTTAAAGCCGTGCATGATGCAACTGACCTGCCGATCTTTATCTACAACATCCCGGGCCGCTCGGTGGTGGATATGAGTGTGGAAACGCTGGCTCGTCTGGCTGCGCTTCCGCGCATTGCCGGCGTGAAGGACGCCACGGCTGATCTGGCGCGTCCGCTGCGTGTACGCACGGAAATCGGCCCTGACTTTATCCAGCTGAGCGGGGAAGATGCCACCGTAGCTGCGTTTTATGCCCAAGGCGGCCATGGCGTGATTTCGGTTACGTCCAATATTGCGCCGCGCTTGTGTGTGGATTTACATCAGGCCTGGTTGGCGGGTGATCTGGCGGGAATGGCAGCGCTGCGTGATCGCTTGATGCCGCTGCACGCCGCCCTGTTTTGCGAAAGCAGCCCGGCGCCGGTTAAGTATGCAGCGTCGGTTCTTGGTTTGGCGGCGCCAGATGTGCGCTTGCCCTTGGTTTCAGCGTCTGCCGCCGCGCGTAGCCGGGTGGATGACGCCTTGCAGCAGGCGGCCATTACGCCGGTTGCCCTTAAAGCCGTATCGTAAGAGAACAGTATTATCCTATGTCGAACCCTAAAGAACATGATCCCGAGCGCTACAAGCTGGCGGCCCAAAACCGCAAGGCCCGGCATGATTACCTCATTGAGCAGACCCTTGAAGCCGGTATCGAGCTGAAAGGGACAGAGGTTAAGGCCCTGCGTGCGGGTAAAGCCCAGATTACGGAATCCTATGCGACCGAAAAGGGGCGTGAGCTGTTCTTGTTCAATGCGCACATTCCCGAATATGGCCTGGCCGCCAAAGGGCAGAGCCATGAGCCCCGCCGCCCGCGCAAGCTGCTGCTGCACCGGAATGAGCTGAACAAGCTGATCGGCGCGGTGACTAAAGACGGCATGACTGCCGTACCGCTGGATATTCATTTTAACGCGCGTGGCCGGGCCAAAGTGACTCTGGGGCTGGCGAAGGGTAAGAAGAAGGCCGACAAGCGCGAAGCCATCAAGGCGCGTGAGTGGGAGCGCGAAAAAGCCCGCGTGATGAAGAATAAGGGACGGGATGAGTAGGCCGTGATGGCTTTTATTAAGTACTCGTCCGCTAAAATTGCCTAACGTACTGATGACAAATGGTTAATTAACCTTAACTTTGTGTTGCAGCCTTGGCCTTGCCTGTTCTATATTGATCAGACCGATTTAAATCCTAACCCGTTGGAGTATCATCAATATGGCCCGCGTTACCGTTGAAGATTGCGTACAGCTCGTTCCCAACCGCTTCGAGCTGGTCATGATGGCCGCGCAGCGCGCCCGCGATATTCACGGTGGTCAGGAAATTCTGGTTGATCGCGATAATGACAAGAACCCGGTTGTGGCTCTGCGCGAAATCGCTGAAGAGAAGGTTGTACTCGACAATCTGCGTGAAGAGCTGATCCAGCGTCACCAGCGCCCGGCTGAAGTTGATGCGCCGGAAGAAGAAATTGTTGAACTGATGGCTGGTGAAACTGGTTATCAGGGCAATGCGGTACCGGAAGGCGAAGCGCTGCCGGAAGGCATGAGCATGGAAGGCGACGATGAAGACGACGCCGATGACATGATCGGTGGCGATGACGCCGCTGACGATGCTGCCGACGAAGAGTAAGCCCGCGTTTTATTCGGGTTTTAAATTGGCCCCCATAGGGAAGGAGACTGCTATGCGTCCTCGTGATGATACTGATTACTTCGCAATTATCGAAAATCACGCTTCCCGCCATCTTGTTGTCAGCTTCGAAGAACTGGCTGGCCCCAAGCCGCCGCTGCTGGCTGTCCGGCCGCTGGATAATGGCCGCCTGCAGCTCGCGGTGACGCCAGCCGCTGTGAAGGATGTTATGGCTGGCTATAATATCGGGAAAACCGAAGCTGTCGGTATGCTATCCAAGCGCCCGGTTGATGCGCTGCGTGTGTTGGATCATCGCCATTCTGGCAAAAAGCTGGGCTTTGAGCCGAAGGAGCTGGCCCAGCGTTTGAAGGCGCTGGACGCAGACCGTCGTTCACGCAACCTGACAGCCTGATATTCTCGGGGGCAGATCTGGTGATCTGCTCTCTTGCTGCTGATTTTAAATTTCCTTTTATGCGGATTGCGCTAAAT
>Ga0255215_1000189_pt1 | contig 17795 bp, 18 predicted proteins | sample Miss_Law_RepC_8d_FD_183033 | JGI IMG/M metagenome (GOLD analysis project Ga0255215, IMG submission 183033) | Freshwater microbial communities from Mississippi River, Louisiana, United States - Miss_Law_RepC_8d | ecosystem: Environmental > Aquatic > Freshwater > River | place: USA: Louisiana... | reverse complement strand
CGCCTTCAACGACGTGTCCGCTTACATGTACGATGTTCCCAATGGCTTCTGTCACAATTCACCTCTTGCCCACCCCTGCACTTTGCCTGCAGGGGGTGACAATTTGGTTAATTTTCTGCTTGAGGTCGGGCGGACCACACGCCACAAGTAAGAGATGAGCCAGGATATCGTCGCTAGCCCTTGCATTAATATATGTCAGTTGTCAGCTGACGGATTGGTGTGCGTGGGATGTGGCCGGACCCGTGAGGAAATCGCAGATTGGCTGCAGGCCAGCGCTGCCCAGCGCCGCGAAATTGTGCAAATGGCAGCCGCGCGCAAGGCTGGTTATGCAGCGCGCAAATAGTTAATACTGATTAATTTCTTGACTTTCAGTAAGAATTTGGTAATAATTTCAACCAATCTGCCACGGTTTGAAATTTTACCTGGCTGCCATCTGTGCAGGCGCTTCGCATATCCGGCGAAGCAAGGGTAAACTTCCAACGGCAACCAATTTAAGCCGGTTTATTCGGCAAAAGGTGGATTTGATGGTGCGAAGCTGGGTAGAAAGCCGACGCCGGGGTCTTGAGGACCCGCTGACGAACCTGACGGCTTCGGCTGCAGTGGCTGCGCCGGTTTCTGTATCTGGGTCTGCATCGCCAGCAGCAGCGCATCCGGCCCAATCGCCTTATCAGAATAATGCGCAGTCTCATTATCCGGCTCATCAGGCCGCAACGCCGGCGCTTGCCCCGCAGGCGGCTGTGCCGGCCCAGCCCCGGTTAGCGCCGCGCGCGCAAGCGCTGGTCAGCGTTATTCGCGGCATTGGTGCGCCGCTGCAGTCAGCCGTGAGTGAAGTGGCGGCGGGTCTGCGTGATCGCGGCCAGCCCATTACCCAGACAGATGAAGCGCGGGCCTATGCCCAGCTGGTGCAGCAAGTGGTTTCCATCGGCCGCACCACCTCATCCACACTTGAAATCGGCCGTGATGCTATTGCCCGCTGGAATGGCGAGCCCCTGCGCTGGAGTGTGATGGAAGCGATCAGCGATATTGCTGGCGCGCATTTCCGGGCCACCGGGCTGCTGCAGCCCAGCGGCATTGTGGGTCAGATTGTGGCAGCGGTTGTGCAGATCGCCATTGATGGTGCCCGCCGTGAAGACATGATGCCCGGTTTGGGCAATGCCACGCAGGCCCGCTTAGGCCTTGATATGCTCAAGGCGACCCCGCCGGTGGTACATGCCATTACCCGTTTTGCTTTTGGCCGCAACCCGCTGGTGCTGGTCACAGAAGTGGCTTGGGAGCTGCAATACAAGGCAGTTGAATGTACGCGCCGCTTGCTTGCGGCCGGCTCCACACTTGATGAGTGGCATGCCGTGTATGGCGCCTTTATTGTATCGGCCGGTCAGCTCTATGCTGAATCGCATTTTGCCGAAGCTGAGCGCTTGTCGCGTCTGCCGCAGCATGAGCGTAACGCCATGGGCGCTGGCGAGCTGTCGATGACCGCTGTTTGGGATGCGTTTGACCGTAAGGTTGACCTGCTCGCCAATTTTGCCGGTTATATGGCCGTACCAGCAGAGAGCGGCACGGCGTCAGCCCATGCGGCTGCGCCCGCCCGCATTACGTCGTCCGTATAAGGCCCGTAAGGGGATCTATGAGCAACACAGTCTTGGCAGCCTGCATCTTGATTGCGGCGCAGACCTATCAGGTTCCGCCGGGGGTCATGCTGGGCATCTTGCAGGTTGAAGGCGGCCGTGTTGGGCAGGAAGTGCCCAACACCAACGGCTCACACGATCTGGGCCTGATGCAGATCAACACCATTTGGCTGGAGGCCCTCTCACGCAAATGGAATACCGACCGTTCAACCGCACGTAAGTGGGTGCGGGATGATCCCTGTGTGAATGTGGCTGTGGCTGGCTGGATCCTGCGTCAGCGCATCAATTATACCGGTGGCTTGTGGACGGGGATTGCTGGTTATCACTCCCTCACGCCTGGCATTGGCAGCCGCTATGCTACGCGCGTGCGTGATGCTATGCGCCGCTATAACCTTACCGACCGTATGGACCTGATCGCCGTTAAGTAGGCAGGTTGCCTGCTATGGTTAACTCATCTAGTTTAAAGACGGGTGAGGTTAATAATGGCTGTAAGTAAAAATAGATCGTCCACATCAAGTCGGCACGGCTTCTCGCTGATCGAAGCGGCCATTGTGCTGGGCGTGATCGGTTTGGTCATTGGCGGGATCTGGATTGGCGCTGAAGCAGTCAATCGCAACCTTAAGATGAATAACACGGTCAATGGCCTCATCAGCGGGGTGCAGGATCTTCGCCGCCTGTATAAAGATGTAACAGCGACTGATTTAATTGCAGCAAACGGCCATGGCTATGTTGGCGCTGCAGTATTGGAAAGTTCACCCGGTTATTCAACTCGCCCTGGCCTGACTTTTGACCCGTTCGGGAATGGTCTTGACGTTCAGATCCGCACCACAGCGGATGGTGATGCCATCAATGTCAGCTACTATGACGTTTCGCCCGACTTTTGCATGCAGATGGTGCCACGCCTGTCTGGCCAGAATATGGCTGATGAGCTGTACTTTATCATCATGCCGAATACTGACTTTATCGCGCCGCCAGCTGTGCCAACATTAGCGCAGTGTACCGGCAGCGGGTCTTGGGCCATCCAGTATTTCTTCAAGAAATAGTGCAGTTCCGTTGCGCCTTCCAACAAAGCGGGCTACCACATAGGTATGTCCCGCCCGCTCACTTTGCCTGCTCTTGCGCTCGCGCTGCCAGCTCTGCTGGCGGCCTTGTTTTTTGCCAGTCAGCAGCCTGAGCATAATCTGTCCTGGCGTGTGATGGATGAGCGCCAGATGCGGCAAACCCAGCTCGGCGGCGATTTCCGCCTGTTCTGGGCGCAAGCACATTTGGCCGCGCAAGGCGAGGCCGCCCGCGCTTATGAGGCGCAGGCTATTGCCGCGCAGGTGCCCGTTGCCGCCCTGGGTGATGCGGTGACCGTGCGCCCTTCCTTTTATCCGCCCTATTACATGCTGCTGCTGGAGCCGTTGGGCCATCTCAGTTTTGGCTGGGCCTGGCTGGTTTACAGCTGGGGTGCGCTTTTGCTGTTGGTGCTGAGTGTTGTGCTGGCCTTTCCGCGCCGGCTAGAGATGCTGGTGCTGGCGTTTGGCTTTGGCGGTGTCTGGATGACGCTCAGCTATGGTCAAAACACATTGTGGCTCACCAGTTTGTATTTGTTGTTTACGGCTTTTGGTGCCCGTCATGCGGCTGTTGGTGGTGCGGCTTTGGGGCTGGCTTCGTTCAAGCCGCATCTGGGCATTCTGGCCCCACTGGTTTTGCTGCTGCGCCGCCAATGGGCGCTGCTTGTTATGGCCGGGTTGGTGGTTGGTGCGCTGGTTGCGGCGAGCTGGTGGCGCTATGGCGAGGGCAGCTGGCTGGCTTATCGCGACGTGATGATGGCGCCGGTGCAGCGCCTTGGTGAGTTCAACAACGTCTCAGCGCACCATCTGGTCAGCCTGTATGCGGGCCTGCGTGCGCTGGGGGCTGATATGCAGGTGGCAGTTGTCGGGCATGGTATGGCGGCTGTGCTGGCGCTGGGCTGCTTGTGGATGATCTGCCGCGCTACAACTGACCGTTTGTTACCCGGCGCGGCGCTGGTCACCGCCGGACTTATTATTACACCGCATGTTTATGCTTATGACCTGGCCTTGTTGCTGGTGCCGCTGCTGGTGCTGGTGCAGCGCTGCCAGAGCCGGGGCTGGGGCGTGGCGGATATCTGCATCATTGTGCCGGTTTATATCGTGCCGTTTTTCATTACGCCGCTGCAGCACCAATTACGCGCACCGCTCATGCCATTCATGCTGCTGGCGTTGCTGATGTTGCTAACGCAGCACGCCCTTCACGACAGGACACATCATGAAGATTGAGGTCAATTTCAATATCAATTATCGCCGGATATTGATGCTGGTGGGTGTGGGCATCATGCTGGTGGCGCTGGCCATGTTTGCGGTCGACATCTCGCGGCAGGAAAATCTCAATCACTATCCCGGCCACCCGCTGGGCGGTGATTATATGCAGTTCTGGGCCTGCGCCCGGCTGGTGGTGCTGCACATTGCCGAAGGCGCCTATCAGATGGAATGGCTGACGCGGATGATCGCAACGGTCAACCTCTCCTATGCCGATCACACCCATGGCATCTCGGTGCTCAACAACCCGCTCTATTATCCGCCGGTCTATCTGCTGTATCTGGCACCGTTTGGTTATCTTCCGTATTTTGCGTCATTCCTGACGTTTTTTGTCAGCACCGCAGCGCTGTACTTTGTGGGTTTGGGGCAGTTGTGCCGCAGCCAGCGCTGGCTGCTGGTGTTGATGCTGGGCTTTGCCGGGGTCTGGATCAATCTCGTGTCTGGCCAGAATGGATTGCTAACAGCTGGCCTGTTGGCGCTGGGCTTGGCCTGGCTACCGCGCCATGCCACGGTCGCGGGCATTTTCTTTGGCTTGATGTGTTTTAAGCCGCATCTGGGCATGCTGATTCCGTTTGCGCTGCTGGCGGGCCGTGAGTGGCGCGCCTTTTTCTTTGCTGCGGTGACGGTGATCGGGCTGGTGTTTTATTCGCTGGCTGTGTTCGGGCCGGATGTCTGGTTTTTATCAACCATCGGCAGCCAGTTTGCCGTGAAGGTGCTGGCTGAAGCTGCCTATTTATGGAAGCGCATGCCAACACTTTATGCCCTGCTGCGGTTGCAGGGGTTTGATTTTACTTTTGCGCTCGCAGCCCAGATCCTGCTGGGCGTGCTCACCAGTGTGGCGGTCATGTGGGTGTGGGCCAAGAGCCGCAATGGCCGTCTGCGCGGCATTGCGCTGGCCGCCGGTATGCTGCTCGCTACGCCGTTTGCTTATGATTACGATTACGCCATTTTAGGAATCTGCTTTGTCTTGCTGGTGCAGGAAGGGCTTGCCGGGGAGAAGGGGCCGCTTTGGTACCCGCTTGAGCGACTCGGTCTGGCGCTGGCGTTCGTCTGGCCGGTTCTGATTAACCGGATTGGCGGGCTGACCTATGGTCTGACCGGAATTTACTCACAGGTTGGCTTTGTTATGCCGCTGTTTCTGCTGCTGTTTGCCATGCGGCGGGTGCAGGCAGTTGTAAAGGTTGCAGAAAAACCTGCAGCTACGCTAGAACAGGCGGCATGAGCAGCGCCGAAAGTCTCCCCGCCGAGGGCGGTAAAATCACCCCGATGATGGCCCAATATCTGGCCGTCAAGCAGGCCCATCCCGGGTTGCTGCTGTTCTATCGCATGGGCGATTTTTACGAGCTGTTTTTTGACGATGCGGTGGCAGCCAGTCAGGCCCTTGATATTGCGCTGACGCGCCGCGGTCAGCATCAGGGGCAGGACATTCCCATGTGCGGCGTGCCGGTGCATGCGCATACCACTTATGTGGCGCGCCTGATCAAGGCGGGCTTTCGCGTTGCCATCTGCGAGCAGACCGAAACACCGGAAGAAGCTAAAAAGCGCGGCAGCAAGGCGCTGGTTGAGCGGCGCGTGGTGCGTATCATTACGCCCGGCACGTTGACGGAAGATACGCTGCTTGATGCCCGCAGCAATAATTTCATCGCCTGCGTTTTGGCGCAAGGTCAGGGGGAGTTGGCGCTGGCCAGTTGTGACCTTTCCACCGGCCAGTTTGAGGTTGAGACTTTCGCTCGCCGCCAGCTGGGTAACGCGCTGGCCCGCATGAGCCCGCGTGAGCTGCTGCTACCCGATACCTTGGCGCAGTCTGACGATATCCGCCCGATGCTGGATGAATCCGGCATTGCCATCACCACATTGCCGCTGGTGCGGTTTGATGCCGGCAATTGCCGGGATCGGCTGCTGGGCTTTTATGGTGTGGCCACCACTGATGCCTGGGGCAGCTTGAGCATTGGCGAGGTTAGCGCGGCTGGCGCACTGCTTGATTATATCCTGCTGACACAGATTGAAGCGCGCCCGGCCTTGTTGCCGCCGCGCCGCCAGCTGGCCACTGGCCGTCTGGAGATTGATGCCGCCACCCGCCGCAATCTGGAGCTGGTGCAAACAGTCAGTGGTGAGCGTAGCGGTAGTCTGCTCAGTGTGATTGATCAAAGTGTGACCGCTGCTGGCGCCCGCCTGCTGGCGGCGCGGCTGTCGGCCCCGCTGACGGATGTAGCGGCGATCAGCCGCCGCCATGATTCTGTCGCCTTTTTCATGGCCGATGAATCGCGCCGTATTCAGTTGCGCAGTGCCTTGCGTGAAACGCCGGATCTGGAGCGGGCGCTGGCGCGTCTGGCCTTGGGCCGGGGCGGCCCGCGTGATCTGGCCGCCATCCGTGATGCGCTCATGGTTGCACAGCAGATTTATATCAGCCTCAGCCCCGCGCCGCTGCCGGATGAGCTGAAGAGTGAAGTTGATTGTCTGCAGGGTTTTACGTCTGTCGTCGATGAATTGCGGCGGGCGCTGGCGGCTGAGCTGCCGGTGCTGACGCGTGATGGCGGTTTTATTGCTGGTGGCTATCATCCGCCGCTGGATGAGATCCGCCTGATGCGCGATGAAGGCCGCCGGCTGATCGCCGCGCTACAGGGCCGTTATGCGCAGGAGACGGGCCTTTCAACCCTCAAGATCAAACATAACAATATCATCGGCTACCATGTGGAAGTGTCAGCCGCGCAGGCCGACAGGTTGCTGGCGCCGCCGCTCTCGGCCAACTTCATCCACCGTCAGACCATGGCGGGGGCCGTGCGCTTTACAACAACCGAGCTGGCCCAGCTTGAGCGTGATCTGGCGCAAGCGGCAACACGCGCACAGGCACTGGAGGTTGAGCTGTTCGAGCAGTTGCGCAGCCGCATTCTGGCTGTGCAGGATGATCTGAGCATGGCAGCTCATGCGCTGGCCGTGCTGGATGTGACGGCCGGTCTGTCCGAGCTGGCCGCACATCAGCGCTGGTGCCGCCCGGTGGTGGATGACAGCACAACGTTTGTCATTACCGGGGGTCGCCATCCAGTGGTTGAAGCTGCGCTGCGCGCCAAAGCAGGCCCGGCCTTTGTCGCAAATGACTGCAATTTGAATGACAGCCAGCGCCTGTGGCTGCTGACCGGCCCCAACATGGCCGGTAAATCCACCTTCCTGCGCCAGAATGCGCTGCTGGTGGTGCTGGCGCAGCTGGGGGCTTATGTCCCGGCGACTGCCGCACATATCGGCGTGGTGGATAAATTGTTCAGCCGTGTGGGTGCAGCTGATGATCTGGCGCGGGGCCGCTCCACCTTTATGGTTGAGATGGTGGAAACCGCCACCATCCTTAATCTGGCCACGCCGCGCTCGCTGGTGATTCTCGATGAAATCGGCCGGGGCACGGCTACTTATGATGGCCTATCCATCGCGTGGGCGGTGGTGGAGCATGTGCATAACATCAGCCGATGCCGTGGCTTGTTTGCCACCCACTATCATGAGCTGACCGCGCTACAGGCCCAGCTGCCTCACCTTTATTGCGCCTCCATGCGCGTGAAGGAGTGGAAGGGCGAGGTGGTGTTCCTGCATGAAGTGGGCGCCGGGGCGGCTGACCGTTCCTATGGCTTGCATGTGGCCAAGCTTGCGGGCCTGCCCGCCAGCGTGCTCAAGCGCGCGGCTTCTATTTTGAGTGATCTGGAAGCTAAGGGGAGCGCTTCTTCTTCGGCGGCGACTTTGCCGCTGTTTGCTTCGGCCGCTTCTGTTGCTTCGAGCGACCCGGCGACAGCTGATTCAACGCCAGCTTGGGTGGAATCGGTAGTCGCGGAAATAGAAGCCATTGAGCCGGACGCTTTGACGCCGCGCGCTGCGCACGACTTGCTTTACCGCCTGAAGGCGCTGACGGCTGGGTTGCCCGGCGCGGCTCAATAGCAGGCTTGGTCTTTGCCGTTTTAGCAAAAGCCTGACTTGGGTTTTGCGTCTTGTTCTTTTGCGTCTTGTCTTTCTGTATAGGCAGATCCTGCGCAGCTGGCTTTTGCGCGGGCGATTTGGGCGGTTTGCTGGCAGCTGCTTTCTTCTTTTTGTTTTTGGGCTGAGCTGGTTTCTTGCCAGCCGGCTGTGCCTTGCTATTAAAGGCGGGGCTGGCCGGTATGACCGGCGTGGTCACCGGCACCGCTGCTGTTGCGGCTGCTGGCACGGCTTGAGACGGCGTTTGCTCAGCTGTTACGGTAGCTGCCGAATGCGCGGCTTGCTCAAACAGCGGCATGGGGCCGGGTTTAGGGGCTGGGCGCAGCGTCTCGTAAAAGGTGAGGCAGGCCTCGGTCATCTCAATCCGGTAGCGCTGCTGCTCGGAATCGTCGAGCGGCCAGTCATGATATTTGCGCAAGTCAGCGCGCGCATCGGCAATCGCCTTATCAATCGTACGGTATTTGGGAACCGGAAAGCCCCGGCTGTTGGTGGCCGGAACAGTCAGGCGCTGGCGTACATATTCATCAAGCTGCTCACGCGCGCGCGGGTTCTTGATATATTCTTTGCCATCCACCTTCTCACGCTCATACAGCACAATGCGGCCCAAGCGCGCCATGCTCAAGCCATGTTCAAACAGGGCCATCTGCTCGGCGTATTTTTCGGGATTGGCGGCTTTGAGTGCGGCATCGGGCCGTTTGAACAAGGCCTGTATCTGATCGACCGCCCAGTCTTTTTCTTCCCACGGATGGCTATGAAAAAAGCCGACGAGGGTGCGCAGCTGCCCCATTTCAAACTGCGGAATGTTGAGCGACATGGCGTTATGCAGCCGGTCTTCCATCAGCGGGGTGCCGGTATCGCGCTCGTCGTAAATCTGTTCCATCAGGCGCGAGGCCCGCAGGGTGAAGTCGCGATCATTCAGGATCAGCTCATGGCGGTGTTCCAGCTCGCGGCGGATCAGGGCCTGCTCATCCATCGTGCTGACGCGCCCTTGCTGCGCCAGGGTGAGGTCAGCCTTGTCAGCTGGGCTGAGCTGTTCAGGCGGGATTGCCGTGAGCCGGTCAAGACGCGCCGCTGGAGCCAATGCCAGATCAGCCGCTTCCTGTGCGTTGAGTTTCTCGGCCGGTATTTTAGCCAGCCGCTCCAGCCGGTGATACCAGAGCTGGCCTAAACGAGCATCGCGCAGTTTGTGTACGGTAATTTCCCGCTCGGTGTAGTCGGCACCCGGCTCGGCCAGCGGGGTGGTGACCGGATCATCCGTATAGGGCCACAGCACCGGATGATCATTGGTTTTCATGATCTGGAAGGGTTTGTCACTGCCGGTGATACGCAGGGCGTCGAGCAGCTTGTTGTCACCCATGCGCAGGAACGGCTCAGGGTCGTGCACCAGATTGAAGATCAGCGTTTCCGGGCGTGACTTCTTGTGATTGGTGGCGGCGCCTTCACGAAAACGCCATTCATCCTTATGGGTCACGCTGCAGAAGGCGCTGACATAGTAGCTGGTGGCGTCCGGCTTGGTCCATTGGAACACCGGATTGCGCATGAGGAAATTGCGTACGCCGCCATTGGTGGTCAGTTCATGCAGACGCTCCCACGCCAGCGGGTCACGCTCTTTCAGGCGCTTGGCCAGTTTGACGGTAGCCAGCACGTCGTTAAGCGCGTCGTGGGCGCCTTCAAGTGAAATGCCGTTGCTTAGGCTCATTTCACCGAGCTTGAGGCTGGGTTTGTCGCCATTGCGGCCCTGTCCGCCATTGCGCTTGGGAAACACAATCTCGCTGGTAGGGTTAAAGCAATAAGCGGCTTTGGCCACGCGCATCAAATCCCCGGAGTGGTTGTTGATGTTGGTGGTCAGGTAAATATCGCCCAGTGTGCGCCACATCATCTGGCGTACCATGGCGCGGTCAAACTTCATGTTCCAGGCATAGAAGTCGATACCGCCGGGAAACTGGCGCGTCCATTCATCAAAGCTGCGCGCCAGATCATATTCGGTCATCTTGGCGTCATCGAGCGTGTTGGGGTGAATGCGCGTGGTGACCAGCGCACCGGCCGAAGGCACAATGTTGGGCTTGCGCCGGGCGCGCAGGTCAATTGTGCTCAGCTGGTTGAAGTTCTCGTCCACCGCAACGGCAGCAAGCTGAAAGACCTGATCATAGCGTTGCTCAACACCGCGTTCCTCAACCATGCCCGAGGTCTCGGTGTCGAAAAAGACGAATACACGTCCCATCCGCCCTCACTGTTCTAAGGCCGGTTTGTTCCAGCCCCTTTTGTATCGTATCTGGATAGGGGGGAATAACGCGGCTGTCGAGTCAGGACTTGGTTAACGCTGCCGATTTTTACACGTGCGGCGATTCTGGCACGCGGGCGGCGCGGCGCAGCAGGCCCAGCTGCAGAATAATGAATAGCAGGGGGTACAAACCAATTTTGTAATCTTCATTAATCGGCAGCAGGATGAGCGGGGCCAGCCAGCTGAACGCCAGCAGGGCGCGCTCGCCGGTGAGCCAGCGGGTCGACTCGGCTTCTTTCAGCCAGAGCAGCAGCGGCACCGCCAGAATCGCGAGATCGTAATGAAAGACGTGGGGGGTTGCCATCAGCATGGCGATGCCCAGGCTGGCGCCGCGTACACGGGCGCTGGTGCGGGTATCGGCCCATAGGGCCAATGTAAAAATGGTGGCCAGTGCGGTAGAGAGCGCCTGCGCCTGATAGGCATAACTGGCATCCCAACCCGTCATACGCACCATGCTGAAGGCCGAGACCATACGTGGCAGCGACAGGCTGGAATTTTCCAGCAGGCGGAACGGATGCGGAATATTGGCAATAAAAGCCTGCCAGGGGGCAACGCCCAAAACAGCCACACTCAACCCCGCAAATAGCAGGACAGATAGCCCCGCCCCGATCATGGCGGCCCAGCGGCGCCTGGCCAGCAGGGCGAGCGGCAGCAGGAGGCCTAATTGCGGTTTGTAGCTCAGCAGGCCCCAGATCAGGCCGCCGGCCAAGGAGCGGCGCTGATTGGGTTTATCGATGGCGAGCAGGCCGCCTGCTAGCAGGGTAGCGGTAATAAAGGCATTTTGCCCGCTTAGAAAGTTCAGCCATACCGCCGGGTAAGACAGCACAAACAGCAATGTGCTCCAATGTGGGCGCAGGCGGTAGAGCACCAGCAGATAAATCAGCAGCGTGCTGAGGGTGAAAATTGCCAGCGCCGTCAGATAAGGCAGGCTGCCCAGCGGAAGCAAGACCAGCAGGAAGGTGGGCGGATAATGCCATAAAGTGGTCGCGGTATTGGCGGGCACTGCCACATGGTGGGCGGCAAAAATGGTGGCCTGATCGTAAGCGCCGGCAGCATTGCCGGTATGGGCCAGCCAGGCCGCGCTCCACAGCGAGATAAAGTCCGTGCCCAGGGGCATGCCGTTAGGGGCAATCAGGTCTGCCCCGGTATCGGCCACCATATGCCAGACCTGCAGCAGCGACATCAGTAGGACCAGCGCCGCAAGCGCAAGCGCGGTCAGGTTAAAAGCCAGCCGGATCAGGTCGGGCAGAGGCGTTGAAGGGGAGGTGGGTTTATTTGTCATTTGGTTGCGCTCGCAAAATATCAGTATAAGCTCCAGCCATGAGTTTCAAGCGTGCCTTCTTCACCGTTGGTGGATTTACCCTGCTTAGCCGCTTTGTCGGCTTCATTCGCGATGTCTGCGCCGCCAATATTCTGGGCGCGGGGATGGCGGCGGACGCCTTTTTTGTGGCGCTGCGCCTGCCTAACCTGTTCCGCCGCCTGTTTGCCGAAGGGGCGTTCACCATTTCCTTCGTGCCGCTCTTTACCACTGAGCTCAAAGAAGATGAGCAAAAAGCCCGCTCGTTTGCCCAAGAAGCGCTGGCCATTCTGGTCAGTACCCTGTTGGTTTTCACCCTGCTGATGATGATTTTCATGCCGTGGGTCATGCATGTGATTACGCCGGGCTATGCAGACGATGCCGAGAAGTTCAACTTTGCGGTCGAGCTGTCGCAGATCACGTTTCCGTATCTGTTCCTTATTTCCATTGCGGCGCTGCTGGGCAGTATTCTTAACGCGCTGGGCCGGTTCGGGCCGTATGCGGCCTCACCCATTGCCTTCAATCTGGTGCAGATCGCGGCGCTGATTATCTGGAACGATAACGAGATGACCGCCGCCCGCGCGCAGGCCTGGGCAGTCACCCTCTCTGGTGTGGTGCAGTTGCTGTGGCTCATGGTGTCCATGCACCGTGCGGGTTGGCACCTCAAGCTGCGCCGTCCGCAGCTTACCCCGCGCATCCGCAAGCTGCTCAAGCTGGTGGGGCCGGGCGCGCTGGGCGCTGGCGTCATTCAGGTCAATATCTTTATCGACATGGTGCTGGCCAGCAAGCTGCCGGAAGGCGCCATCTCTTATCTGTCGTATGCGGACCGCCTGTTTCAGCTGCCGGTGGGTGTGATTGGTATTGCCATTGGTACTGCGCTGCTGCCTACGCTTAGCCGCACGCTGCGTGATCAGCCGGGCGCGCATGCCTTGCATGAGCAAAACCGCGCGGTTGAATTTGGCTTGTATCTGGGCCTGCCGGCGGCGGTGGCGCTCGGGGTTATTCCCGGCCCCATTCTGGCTGTGCTGTATGAGCGTGGTGCGTTTACCCCGGAAGTCACGCATTTTGTCGCCTATGCGCTGGCGGCCTATGCGCTTTCCATCCCGGCTTATATGGTCAGCAAGGTGCTGACGGTGGCGTTTTACGCGCGTGAGGATACTCGCTCGCCCTTCATCATCGCGACGCGCACGGTGGTGGTCAACACCACCTTCAGCATTATTGTATTGTATGCACTGATGCATAGTGGCCATGAAAACATCGCCCATGCGGGGTTGGCACTGTCCACCGCTGTCACGGCATGGCTTAATGTTTATCTGCTCACCCGCCGCCTGAAAGCACTGGGGCATTACAAGGCGGATCGCCAATTGTGGCGCAATATCGGCGGTATGATGTTGTCAGCTGCCGTGATGGGCTTGCTGCTGTTTATTGGCCATGCCCTGCTGGCCTCGTGGTTCAGTGGCTCTCTCTTTGTGCGCGCGAGTGCGTTGGCACTGCTTGGCGTCGTGGGGGCGGGCAGCTATTTACTGCTGGCGCATCTGACCGGTGCACAGCGCTTGAATGACGTATTCAAGATGCTGAAGCGTCGTCCGCCCAAAGGCGCGCCGCCGCCCAGTGTGAGTGAGTAACGCACCCGCTTACTTTGGCATAGGTGGACGCCCCGGCTGACGGGGCCGCAGAAGTATGATATTATGAGCTTTTACGGGTTTATCGCGTGCTGCAAGTCTATCTGCCCATAGCCGAAATGGCCATTTCAGCCCCCCTGCTGGTTGTGCTGGGGGTGGGGATTGGCTTTTTGTCCGGGCTGTTTGGCATTTCCGGCGGCTTCATGCTGACTCCGCTGCTGATTTTTCTGGGCGTGCCACCGGCCATTGCCGTAGGGACGCAGGCCAGTCAGGCGGTGGCTTCTTCGTTTGCCGGTATGCTCACCCATCGCCGCGCACGGAATGTGGATGTGCGCTTGGGCCTGTTCATGCTGACCGGTAGTGCTGTGGGCACGCTCTTGGGTAGCTGGCTGTTTGGCTGGTTCAAACAGGTGGGTCAGGTCGATTTCATTATCGCGCTGCTCTATGTCGGCCTGCTCGGCACCATTGGCGGCATCATGGTGGTAGAAAGCTCCCGCTCGCTCATGCGTCAGCGGCAGAATCCCTCAGCCCTGCCGCCGGCCCGTCAGGTGCCGCAGCTCTTGCAGCGCTTGCCGTTTAAAGTTTATTTCCCGGCCTCGGGCCTGACTATCAGTATTTTTGTACCGTTTTTATTGGGTATTATGACTGGCGTGACCACGGTCATCCTCGGCTTGGGCGGTACGCTGCTGGTGCCCGCCATGATCTATCTGCTGGCGATGCCCACTACGCTGGTAGCAGGCACTTCGCTGTTTCAGGTGATCTTTACGTCTGGCGCGGCAGCCACCTTGCATGCCATCAATCATCATACGGTTGATATTGTGCTCTCGCTGATGCTGATGCTGGGCAGCGCGATTGGCGCGCAGTTCGGCACCCGTTTTACCGGGCGTATGCGGCCGGACCTGGCGCGCTGGATCCTCTCACTCATTTTGCTACTGATTGCCTTCAAGCTGCTGATCGACCTCACGGTGCCGCCGATCATGCCGTATAGCTGGGAGGTGGTGTCATGATCCGGCAGACATTCCTTTTAGCTGCTCTCGTTTTGTCTGTGCGCGCGCCCGCTTATGCGGCGGATGAGTCAGCGTCAGTAGCAGCGCCCCCCGCCGCGAGCGAGATTATTGCTGACGTTTCCACCCGCCATATTGCGGTTACGGCTGGTTTTAACGGGGCCGATACCACTTTGTTCGGGGCGTTGCCGGAAAATGGTGATGTGATCGTGACCGTTACCGGTCCGGAAGCCGAAATTGTCGTGCGCCGCAAGGAGCAGGTGCTGGGCGTCTGGCTTAACCGCAATAATGTGGTGTTTGGCCGGGTGCCGGGTTTTTACTGGTATGCATCCTCGCGTCCGTTGACCGATATTGCGCCAGAAGCCTGGCTTGCCAGCAATCGTATTGGCAGCGCCCATTTGCGCTTTAACATTGATAATGCATCAGATTATGGCGACCTGCCGGTATTTCAGGCGGCGCTTTTGGATCTGCGCATGCGCGCGGGGCTATATGCCAGTGCGCCGGCGCAGGTCACGGTTATGGGCGGGCGGTTGTACCGAGCGGATGTGCATATTCCGGCCGATGCGCCGACAGGTGAGTATATTTTAACCACCTATCTTCTTCAAAATGGCCAGCTTATCGGCAGTCAGCGCACACCCTTGACCCTTCGCAAAGAAGGCACCATGTCCAGTGTAAGCGTAATTGCCGAACGCAACGCGATCAGCTATGCCATTCTCGTGCTGGCGCTGGCCCTGTTAACGGGTTGGACCAGCGCAGTGTTAATGCAACGGAGCTGACCCCATGCCGGTGGAACCCTCGCTGCGAAAAGTTCTGGTGCTGGTGAACAATCACCTCAGCACACGTGCCGCCGTCAGCTGGGCGGCACACTGGGCCATGCGTACGGGTGATGAGATCGTGCTGCTGCACGTGATCGAGCCGGAAGCGATGCTCAATATCGGCATGATTCAGGATGTGGTGCGGGCCGAAGCGTGGCAGGCGGCCGAGCGGTTGCTGGGTACCTTCTCGGGTCTGGCTGAACGCCTGACCGGGCATCCGCCAGTGCATCTGATCCGCGAGGGCCCGCTGAAGGAAACGGTGCGGGCTGTGGTGAAGGAGCAGGAAGAGCATCTCTCCATGCTGGTGCTGGCCGCCAGCCACCGTGAGAAAGGCCCCGCGCCGCTGATCGGCTATCTGGCCAGCCGCATGGGCAGCCGTGTGCGGGTGCCGCTGGTGCTGGTGCCCGGCTCACTGACATTGGAACAGATCGACGAGATCAGTTAGGATTTTTGATGTTTATTCAGACTGAAGCCACACCCAATCCGGCCACCCTTAAATTCCTGCCCGGCCGCACTGTGATGGAGCAGGGCACGGCAGATTTCCGCACGGCAGATGAAGCCGCGATTTCTCCGCTGGCCCAGAGCCTGTTTGCGGTTGAGGGCGTTACAGGTGTTTATCTGGGGGCAGACTTCATCACCATCAGTAAGTCTGATGCGGTGGAGTGGCTGCTGCTCAAACCCGCTGTGCTCGGCGCTATCATGGATCATTTCATGTCAGGCCGCGCGGTAATGACCGGGACGGCGCAAGCCGCGCATGCCCAAGGCGCTGACAGTGAGATTATCGATCAGATCATTGATCTGCTGGATACCCGCATCCGTCCGGCCGTGGCACAGGATGGCGGCGATATTACCTTTGTACGCTATGAAGATGGCGTGGTGTATCTAGCCATGCGCGGTGCCTGTTCAGGCTGCCCCAGCTCAACTGCGACGCTTAAAAATGGGATTGAGAACCTGATGCGTCATTATATTCCTGAAGTGCAGGAAGTTCGGGCCGCCTGATGTATTGGCTAGGCATTGATACCAGCGGCGTTGAGCTGTGCGTCTGTCTGCTGGCTGATGATGTTGTGCAGTTCCGTAAAACGTATGGTGAGCGCCGCCAGCAGGGTGATGTGCTGTTCCCGCTGATCGACGAAGCGCTAGCCAGTGCTGCGCTTACTCTGCAAGATCTGGCCGGGCTGGCTGTTGTTACCGGCCCCGGCTCGTTTACCGGGCTGCGGCTCGGCTTGGCTGCTGCGCAGGGCTTGGCCAGAGCGTCGGCGCTAAAAGTGGCTGGTTATGATCGCTTCATGTTGTTGCGCGGGGCGCTGGCGGGTCAGCCTGCGGCCATCGTGCTGGATTCCCTGCGCGAGGAGCTGTTTGTGCAATTGCCCGATCAGGCACCAGCCATGCTGACCGCTTCTGACATAGCTGCACAATGGCCCGGCCCGGTCTGTGGTGATGGCGCCGGGTTGATAGCGGGCCGCCCTGTTCTTGAGGTGCCAGACGCAGCCGCGCTCGCCGCACGGCAAATGGCCAAGGATGTGGTTAGCGGTGCCGCCTTGCCGCCTTTGCTCCCTTGTTATATGCGCGCGCCGGATATTACGAGCCCGGCATGAGCTGGCAATTTTCTGATATCCCGGAAACAGAGGCTGATGCGCTGGCAGCTGTGCATGCACGCTGCTTTCATGCCGATGAAGTCTGGTCAACGGCCGCGCTACGCGCCAGTTTGCAGCAACCGGATGTGATCGCCTTACAAGTGCGCGGCGCAGACGGCGCCTTGGCCGGGTTTATATTAGGCCGTGTCGCGGCGGATGAGGCCGAGATCTTGACCTTGGCGGTTGATCCTGCTTATCGGCGTCAGCAGCTGGGCCGTCAGCTGGTAACGCAGCTGATCCAGCAGGCGCAAGCGCGCGGCGCAGCGCGTTTGTTTCTGGAAGTGGCAGATAACAATCAGCCTGCTCAGGCGCTTTACGCTGCGGCGGGGTTTGTGCAGGTGGGGTTGCGCCCTGCTTATTACGCTAGCGGGGCTGGGGCCTTGTTGCTGGCGTGCGCTTGTGCCTCAAAGAAATAATCTTTTATTATCAAATACATTCCCAAAAAAGCTGTGATGGCAGCGTTGGTTTTTCTTGCGTGTGACATAGTCTTGCGTGCTAAAAGTCCGGACCATGAATCCGAACCTCAAGTTAGTGACGCCGGAAACAGCCGAGCGTCCGGTCTATATCCGCTATGGCACCATGGAAATCCGTCTGGCTGAAAATGCAGCCGAGATTGAAGCGGCGCAGCGTTTGCGTTGGCGCGTTTTCTATGAAGAGATGAAGGCCAAGCCCTCGGCTGAAGCGGCTGCCGTACAGCGCGACTTTGACCGTTATGATGATTTCTGTGACCATCTCATCGTGCTTGATGGCGGCCAGGTGGTGGGCACCTACCGCATGATCCGCCGGTCAGTGGCGCAGCTCCATGGCGGCCATTACAGCGCTAGCGAGTTTTTCCTCAAGCCGGTGCTCGATTATGCTGGTGAAATTCTGGAAGTGGGCCGTTCCTGTGTCGATCCGGGCTTCCGCACGCGTGGCACCATGCAGCTGCTCTGGCAGGGCATTGCCGCTTATGTTTTCCATTATGACATTACATTGTTGTTTGGCTGCGCCAGCCTGCCCGGTACGGACCCGGCTGCTTTAGCGCTGCCGCTGTCGTACCTGCATTATCATCATCTGGCGCCGCCTGCTATTTGTGTGCGCGCGCTGCCAGAGCGCTATGTGGATATGCGCCGCATGGATCCCAGCGCCATTGATCCGCGTCAGGGCTTTGGCAGCTTGCCGCCGCTGATCAAGGGCTATCTGCGTTTGGGTGGTTTTGTCGGCGAGGGTGCCGTGATTGACAGTGAGTTTGGCACCACCGATGTG
>Ga0255215_1000180_pt1 | contig 18820 bp, 16 predicted proteins | sample Miss_Law_RepC_8d_FD_183033 | JGI IMG/M metagenome (GOLD analysis project Ga0255215, IMG submission 183033) | Freshwater microbial communities from Mississippi River, Louisiana, United States - Miss_Law_RepC_8d | ecosystem: Environmental > Aquatic > Freshwater > River | place: USA: Louisiana... | reverse complement strand
GGCGCTTACCCAAGGTGCGGCCGGTGCCGTTGTGATCCGTGAATTTTATGACTATACCGCGCTGCGCAAATCCTACGACGCTGAAGTCATCAATTTCTTCCGCGCCCTGCCCGTCGCCATCATGAAAGATCCCAAGAGCATGACCACCCTGTTCGCGCCGGACGCGCAGGCCCTCAAGCTCACCTTCCCCTTTATGGCCTATGCCCTGAATCATGACCCCAAGCTGAACCTGCTGGCCCCCGCCAATCTGGGCACCAGCGCCGAGGTGGTTCAGGCGGTGGCAGCCCTGCAAACAGCCCGTAAAAATGCGGGTGTCAAAGACCGGGATTCGTGGCAAATAAAAGAGGCCTAGACTTATTAAATCTGTGCTATACGAAGGTGCATCATGGCTAATCCGCGTTACCAACCCATTTCTCCCTTCCCTGAATCCGGCTGGAACTATCTGGGCCAGCAGGATCTGTTTGCCTTCCTGAGTGCTGTTAACCAGCGCCCGGACCAGCTGCAGCTGAACCCGCAGACCACGCATGTGGCGTGGCGTCAGGTACCGTTTTACGAAACCGCTGCCGTTATCCGCGCAGTTGACCAGAGCTGGCAGCCCGGCGGCATGACCGTCTGGTTCATTGGCCATCAGGGCATTTTCTATCTGCTTGATGGTAACAGCGAGCCGATCCACCGAGTCAACGCCATGGCGCCGATCCGCATCAGCGATCAGAACTACATCGATTATCTCAAGTTCTTCTGCACCTTCGTCTATACCGAAGGCGCCACTTTCCGCATTATCGAAAGCCTGCAGGACCTTGAAATCTATGGCCCGGCCCCGCCCGGCTTTGATCATGCCGTTTCGCCCTACCTCAAGCCGGTTACCATTTACCAGCGCGGTCAGGATGGCTCCATTTTCGCCGAGGCCGCTCTGGTCTATCAGCATGCCCTCTATCATGTGCGCTTCCAGGTGCAGCTGGATGGTCAGGTCACCATGCTGGACGACAAGAAGGTGCCGGTTGACCTGCCCCGCCAGATGGATGTTGGCACTGCCGGCGCCATGGGTGGCCAAGGTGGTCAGCAGGGCTGGTAAGCGTAAGACAAATTAACTGGTTAATTCGGGGCGTTATGCTTGAACTGGCATAGCGCCCTGATGTATTTTGGAGCTGTATTTAGAACCCTATTGAGGGCCGCTCTCAGAGCGTTTTTTTTAAAATCTTTTGCAGCAGGTTTAAACCATGCGTTTGATGCGAACAGCTACGGCTGCTTTTTCCCTCACCTCCATCATCGGCCTGTCGAGCGGTCTGGGCGGTTGTGCTGCCCTTGCCCCGCAAAAGGGGCCCGAGCCCATCAAATTTGCTGGCGATTGCGGCGTGATGGACCCCGGCAGCAAAACGGTAGCCTTGTCGCCGGAATGTCTGCGCGCGCGTGAAGCCGTCGCCACCCAGCAGCTCAATTGCCAAACCGCGATTGAGAAGCTGAAACTGGCCGCCGAAACCAGCGAAGCCCTGTTTAATATGGGCCAAAACGAGCGCGACAAGAAGAAGATGGACGCCGCGGTAGTGATCCTGCTCAGTAAAACGGTGGAGGTCGATAGCCAATGCGGTATCAGCCCGACCGATCGCAGCCGCATCTTTGGCACCAATGTAACGGATGAGACGCTGGGCAGTGCCAGCGCGCTTGTGCGCGCAGCTCTGTATGGCCGCTGCCGCCCCGGCCCCCGTCAGGGCGAAACCACCTGCCGCACTGGCTCCGGCCCCAAATAAGCCATCTAAGTTCACAAGCTCAAACGCGGCAGGCCCTCCTCGCCGCGTTTTTTTATTGTCTGCACATATCACGCAAGAAAAAGGCCGCCGGATCACTCCAGCGGCCTCTTCATGTTTAAGGTTTTGCCTTACTTGGGCGTGCAAACATTGGACTTAACCCACTTAACGCAGGGATCCTTCTTGGCAGCCGGCTTTTTAACGACGGTCTTGGTGGTGGGCTGTGCAAACAGGCCCATCAGCTTGGCGGTCGGGCTGCCTTCAGCGGTAATCGCAGCGGCCTGATCCTTGTAGTTCTTCTCAACCACCAGCGCCATGCCAACCGGACCTTTGTTCAGCATGTCACGATCCAAGTCTACATTTGCTCGATTTTGAGCAGCGGCATTGGCCTTATCAGCCATAGCTTTTTCATGCGCCATAAACGCTTCGTAGCAGGTTTTATCCGGCTTCACTTCACTGATGGTTTCACCCTTGGTGGAGAAGCCAACATTAACAGCACCACCGTTAGGGGTTGCACCGCCAACACCGAGGCTCCAGCCGCCCTTATCCATCGCAACAGAAGTCTGGCACAGCTGAACAACGGCAGGACCACTAATGGCCGAACCGGCCACGCCCGGCAGGTTGCCAGCGACAAAGGTTGAGCTCTTGTTGTTATTGTTAAGCGTGGTGCCACCAACAGTAGTACCACCCACAGTTACGTCACCCGTCTTGGCGGCAGCCGAGGAATCACCAGCAACAGCGCTGGAATCCGACTTGGCCGCACCGCCTGTAGCATTGGCGTCAGACTTGGCAGCACCACCAGCAGCGTTGGCTATCAGATCATTCTTGTTGCTGGAATTAACACCAACACCAACCTGCGTATTCTGGTTGGCGGTCTGGCTGGCCTTCAGGTCAGCCTGATTGCTTGCAGCAGCACCCGACAACGAACCGGACTGGGCACCAGCCTGAGCGCCAGCAGCGGCACCGGCATTAGCACCAGCAGCAGCGCCTGCGCTCGGCGTATTGTAAATCGGCTGGGTTGGCGTGGTCGGCTTGGGCGGCGTGGTGGTGCCGCAACCAGTGCTGCCACAGGTGGCAAAAGCGGCGCTGGCGCTGCTCAGAGCGATACCGGCTGCAACAAACTTCAAGCTGTTCTTAAGACCATTGGCCATATTTGAAATCCTCCAAAAAATTGAAAATCGCCGGCTCATGCGTGCGGCGTGAGCTGTGTATACTTTTTTAGCAGTGGGGAGTTCAAGCAATATCGTGTCGCAGTCTGCATATTATTTCCGCAGCGCAGACCCACCCCAAACGCATGGCAAAATGCACATTTACCCGAGTTAACTGGTTAAGAGCAAAAGCCAATCATAAGGGAGAAAAATGGTGACTGCGCTGGGGATCGAACCCAGGACCTGCGGATTAAAAGTCCGATGCTCTACCGGCTGAGCTACGCAGTCACGCGGCTATCATCAAATAGCTGGCGCAACATAATAAGAAGCGCTGCAAAGGTCAATCATTTGACGCGGTACAAGCGTAAATCCTGCCCTTCCGGCAGGCTGATGGACGCCAACCAGCCCGGAATTTCATCACCCGCCTGCTGATTGGCCTGCTTACCCGCCAACTCATTCTGGCGTTTTTGTGGCGGGCGGTCGGGCATGGTGGGACAACTCAGCACATAACGGGCGGTCCGGCGCTTGATGATGTCCTGCGCGCGGGCATTACTGCTGCTGCCAAAAAACTCCAGCGCATCGAGGATGCCCTGCGTATTGCGGTGATACGGCCCGGCAATCACGCTATGGCCGGTCATATACAGGATCTCCGGCCCGTAATTGATCGGCGCCATGATGATCCCCTCCGGCAGCTCGCGCAAACGCGGTGCAATATCGGCCACGTTACATTTGGGGGGCGCCTGGCCGTCCTCCGGCATAAGCGCTAAGGCAATAATGCCGGTGAGCAGCGGCGTGAGCAGAATAAGCGCGCGCAGCGCCAGCCGCTTCCCGCCCTTTAGATTTTCCGTCAGTGCCGCCATAGCAAAGATCAGCAGCACACAGGCCAACGGCGCCGCCGTCTGGGCAAAGCGGGCATGCATGAGCGCGGCCAATGTAAAGATAGCTGTCACCCCGGCAAATGGCAGCCACGGCAATAAGGGTTTGGGCCGCGCGGCCACCCAAAGCGGCAGCGCCACCAGCGGCACGCCCAGCCACAGCAGCATGAGGCTGGCATCTTCCAGCGTGAGCGGCCAGAGCGGGCGCATCTCGCGGATCTGCAGGAAGAAGCCCTGCATCACGCGCGGATCAATCTGCCCGGCAGGTCCTTGCAGCATTTCCGGCGCAAAGAAGATGAGGCCGGCCAGAGCAAGCCCACTCCACAAAGCCGTCAGCAAGATGCGGCCCATGGCATGCGCATGGCGGGCCGAGGTTGCCAAAAATCCGCAGAAGGCCACATTGACCACCGCGAACAAGGCATGTGTAAGCGATATTTTATCGAGCTCACGGATGCTCTGCCAAGCAGCGCCCCGCTCGGCCAACATGCCAATGCTCACCATAATGAAAAAGCCCAGCGCCAGCCCTTCCAGCAGATCCAGCAGCTCATCCTTGCCGCGCTCTAGCCAGACCAGCCCGATCATGCCGCACAGGGCCAGATAGGCAAACTGCGCCTCCACCGTCACCCACAGGCCAAAGCCTGCCCACAGCCCGGCATACAGGCCCGCGCGCAGGGCCAGTTCCTGCCCCATCAGGCCGCGCGTGGTCCAACCCAGCATCAGGATAGTGGCGATCAGCAGCAGCGTCTGCTGGTCCGGCCGCCCGGCCATATTATACGCAATCATCACCGGCAAAAGCGCTGAGAGCAGCATGACCAGCGGGCGCTGCGCCGGCTGCAGCAAGGGCGCCGCCGCCCAGGCCAGCGCAAACGCCATCAGGATTTGCAGCAGTGGCGGCAGCCAGCTCCCCGCCTGATAGATGGCGTCATGCCAGGTAAAATCGGCATAGGCCACCAAGGGCAGCGCGCCCGCCAAAATCAGCACATCCAGCGGACGCGTCCAGTTGAGGTTATCCCCCAGCGGCGCGTTCATGCGCGGCACGCTGCTGTCAAACCAGCTGTGCAGGTCACTGGCCAACGCCTCAACGCGCAGCAGCCGCATATAGGAATCTGAATCGCCCAGCTGCCCCTTCAGATAGGGAGAAATGCCGGTTGCCACCAGCGCGCCATGCAGCGCGATGAAGAACAGAAGAACCAGCAGATAGGGCATAAAGCGGCGCATCATCACATATATCCTGACGGCGCGAGACTAGCCCAAGCCGCACAGACTGGCAAACAAATCGCAGTAATCAGGTCCATTTTGCGAGACAAAACGCGCATGGCAAACAGCGCACACAGGCATAAGATGGCGCCAACGGAGGACATCATGAACCAGCTTTTACAACGTTATGCCACCATCAGCACGGCTGCCCTGTTCTGCTTTATGGGGCTGAGCGGCGTTCTTATGTTTGTGGAGCTGGGCGGCTCCCTGCGTGAGGCACATGAGTGGCTGGGTCTGGTCTTTGTGGCCTCGGTCGCGCTGCACGTGCTGCGCAACAAGGTCGCCTTCCTCAAGCTGCTGACCTTCAAGCGCACTTATGTGGCGCTCGCCGCTGTGTTTCTGGCTGCTGCTTTCATGCTGGAGGGTGAAGAAGGTGGTAGCAATCCCATGCGTCAGCTGGCGCAGCAAAGCAGCCAGGCTCCCATCAGCGCTTTAGCGCCTGTGCTGGGTGTTACCACTGATGAGGTGCTTGCCCGCCTTGCCGCTGGCGGCATTAGCAACGCTACCGCCAGCCAGTCACTGCAGGAAGTTGCCAAGACCCAGAATACCGAGTTCATGCGCGTGGTCGCGCTGGCAGTCGGCAGCACGGCCCAAGGCAGTAATGATGACGATGATGAGGGTGAAAAAGAAGATTAAGCTAAATTAGGGTGGATCAGTACCGGCCAAGCGCGGCTCGATATTCGGCTCTACCCCCATAGCCAGCTTGCCCTTGAGGCGGGCCAGCACGCCGGGCGAGAGGAATGGTGTGACATCACCATTCAGGCGGGCAATTTCCTTCACAAAGCGGGAGGAGACAAACTGGTGCTTGTCCGACGCCATAAGAAACACCGTTTCAATTTCCGGTTTGATGATTCGGTTCATGCCCGCCATCTGAAACTCATACTCAAAGTCAGACACCGCGCGCAGACCACGAAAAATGGTGCCCGCCTTGTGCTTATGCGCAAACTCAATCAGCAACTCACCGAATTGCACCACTTCAATACGGCTGGCCAGATTAAGGGCCGGTTGCTCGGCGCTCACACGCGCCACTTCTTCCTGCACCATGGCCGCACGCTCGGCCGGGCTGAACATCGGCCCTTTGCCTGCGTTAGTTGCTACGCCCACCACCAGTTTATCGACCAGCCGCGCCGCGCGGATGATGATATCGAGATGGCCTTTGGTCGGCGGATCAAACGTGCCGGGATAGATACCAATACGCATATGTCTCTCCCCTCATGCTCGCCCGTTTGGGCTGGTTATGTAGATGACTAGGCTAGTACGTCTGGCGCCTTGGGCAAGCGGCGGATAGCGCCAAGGCCCGGCAGCGGCTGGGCGCCGGTAATATCCTGATTGTAACAGGTCTGCAGCGCCCGGAAGAAAACCGCACTGCCCGGCTGCACGCCGTCCAGCTCCAAGTGAACCGCTTTGATGGCAGCCTGCGGCTGTGCGCGTGCGCGCGTCACCAAGGCTGAAACAAAGATCTGCTCGGCCGCACGCGGATGCGCTACGGTAAAGAACACAGCACGCACCAGCCCCTCAGCCTCTTGCGGCTTGTGAGTTTGTGCCAGCTGGCTGGCCAGTGCATAATTCTGCTGAAATGGCATCAGCACGGGCGGCAAGCGATACTCTTCTGCCAGCGCCTTGACCATATGGCCACGCGCCGTGGGGCTGTTAAAGGCGTGCGCCGTTTCCAGCAGAGTGAAAACCGCCGAGGCCTTGGCCTGCCCAGCCCGCACTGTGGCCTCCGTAAACGAAGCGACCATGTTCTTGTGCAGGGCAAGCTGGCGCAGGCTCATTCCTGCGCCTCGCCCTCAACTACCTCTGTCGCTTCGCCCTCGGCGATGGCGGCCACGCTGACCACCTCTTCTTCCGCGCCCACGCGGAAGATGGTAACGCCCAGCGAGCTGCGCGAGCAGATGCGGATATCTTCAACCGGACAGCGGATGATCTGACCACCAGAAGTGACCAGCATCACCTGATGCTGCGGTGTGACCGGAATGGTAGCGACCACAGTACCGTTACGCTTGCTGTCCTTGTTGTTGACAATGCCCTGCCCACCACGGCCGGTGATGCGGTAATCGTAGGCCGAGCTGCGCTTGCCAAAGCCCTTGCTGGTCACGGTCAGCATCATCTGCTCGGCGGCGGCCAGTTCGGTATAGCGTTCGTCCGACAGGGTGATATCGCCAGCGGCTTCTTCATCCCCGGCGCTATCATCTGCATCATCCGGCGCGGCCGCACCATCCACCGCACGGCGGGCAGCGCTGGCCATCTTGAGATAGGCACTGCGCTCTTCGGCCGAAGCTTCGATATGATCGATAATGGCGAGCGAGACAACCTCGTCACTGTCCGCCAGCTTGATGCCGCGTACACCGGTTGAGTTACGCGAGGCAAACACGCGCACGTCAGAAGCAGCAAAGCGAATAACCTTGCCGTTACGCGCAGCCAGCACCACGTCCTGATCTTCGCGGCAGACGGCTACGCCAATCAGGCGCTCGCCCTCTTCTTCCAGCTTCATGGCGATCTTGCCATTGGCACGCACATCCACAAAGTCCGACAGCAGATTGCGGCGGACATTCCCGGTGGAAGTGGCAAACATCAGGTGAAGCTTGTCCCAGCTGGTTTCATCCTCAGGCAGGGCCAGAACGGTCGAAATGGTTTCGCCATCCTGCAGCGGGAAGATGTTGACCAGCGCCTTGCCACGGCCCTGCGGCGTACCCAGCGGCAAACGCCAGACCTTGGTCTTGTAGGCAATGCCACGGGTCGAGAAAAACAGAATGGGCGTATGCGTATTGCTGATGAAGATGTCGTGAATGGCATCCTCATCCTTCATTGCCATGCCCGAGCGCCCCTTCCCGCCACGCTTTTGCGCGCGGTAGGTGGCCAGCGGCGTGCGCTTGATGTAGCCGCTGGCGGTCACGGTCACCACCATGTCCTCACGGGCGATCAGCTCTTCGATATCTTCTTCGAATTCGCTTTCGGTCAGCTCGGTGCGGCGTGGCGTGCCAAACTTCTCACGCACTTCAATCAGCTCGGCGCGCATGATTTCAAGCAGACGCTCACGCGAATTGAGAATGGTGATGTATTCTTCAATACGGCCAGCGATTTCACGCAGGTCATCACCGATCTTGTCACGCTCCAGCCCGGTCAGGCGGTGCAGACGCAGGTCAAGAATGGCGCGGGCCTGCACTTCGGTCAGGTAATAATTACCGTTGGCATCCACCTTGCTGTCGGCCTCATTGATGAGGGCAATCAGCGGGGCAATGTCAGCCGAAGGCCACGGCGTGCTCATCAGCTGTTCGCGGGCGGTGTTGGGGTCCGGCGCCTTGCGGATCAGCTCGATCACGGGGTCGATATTGGCAACTGCCACGGCCAGACCAATCAAGATGTGGGCACGTTCACGCGCGCGCGCCAGATCATAAATGGTGCGCTTGGTAATCACTTCTTCGCGGAAGTCCACAAACGCGCCCACCATGTCCCGCAGGGTCATGGTCACAGGCTTGCCCTTGTGCAGGGCCAGCATGTTGATAGCAAACGAGGTCTGCAGCGGTGTGTACTTGTAAAGCTGGTTCAGCACCACGTCCGTCACGGCGTCGCGCTTGCACTCAACGACAATGCGCATACCTTCGCGGTCGGATTCATCGCGCAGGTCAGCAATGCCGTCCACGATCTTCTCACGCACCAGCTCGGCCATGCGCTCAATCAGGCGCTGCTTGTTCACCTGGAACGGAATTTCGGTAATGATGATGGCTTCGCGGTTACGGATTTCTTCCGTATGCGTGCGGCCGCGCATCAGCACGCTGCCACGGCCGGTATGATAGGCCTGACGGATACCGCCCTTACCCAGAATAAGGCCCGCTGTGGGGAAATCCGGCCCGGGGATGAATTCCATCAGGTGATCGATGGAGATTTCGGGATTGTCGATATAGGCCAAGCACGCCTGAATCACTTCGTACAGATTGTGCGTCGGGATATTGGTGGCCATACCCACGGCAATACCGCCTGCGCCATTGACCAGCAGGTTGGGGATGCGCGAGGGCAGCACGGTGGGTTCCTGCTCCTGCCCGTCATAGTTGGGCTGGAACTCAACCGTCTCTTTATCAATGTCTTCCAGCAGCGCTTCCGCAGCCTTGGTCAGGCGGGATTCGGTATAACGCATAGCGGCGGGCGGGTCGCCGTCGATGCTGCCGAAGTTACCCTGCCCGTCGATGAGCGGCAGGCGCATGGAGAAGTCCTGCGCCATACGCACCATGGCTTCGTACGCGGCGGCGTCGCCGTGCGGGTGGAATTTACCGAGCACTTCACCGACAATACGGGCCGATTTGCGGAACGGCTTGTCGCTGCTATAGCCGCCCTCTTTCATCGCAAACAGGATACGGCGATGCACCGGCTTGAGGCCGTCACGCGCATCAGGCAGCGCACGCGACACGATCACGCTCATCGCGTAATCGAGGTAGGAGCGGCGCATTTCCTCTTCGATGGTGATCTGCGGGCCGAGGGCGGGCGGCAGCGGTGTAGCTGTCTCGGACATGTTTTTCCTATACGAATCAGAGGGTCAAAAATTCCGTGTCTGATCTAGCATTAACCGCCTGATTCGCCTAGCAAAAACACCGTTCTAGCAACGCCTTTTTATCGTGATTTTTCAAGGCGTTATTTTTAGCTCCCATTGACCGGCCATGTGCGCGGCGCCCCTATGCCCAGCAACTCCCGCCCGCATACGGGGAAAAACATTCCAAATAAAAAAAATGCAGAAAAATTGAACAGCCGATTACGTCATGTTTACCGCAACTTATCAGCGATTCCTGCGGGTTTGTGCGCAGATGCGCTGCACTGCGTTAACGAATGTCCTATACTTCAGATGAAATAATCTGTAATAATGAAATTGGCAGTAAGGTGTTGAGTTAAATAAATAATTTACGTTTCATTAACAAACACCTTCCGCCCGGCCCGGGCGGCAAATAATGGGCAAATAGTGGAGACTTCCTGTGAAGGCTCCCATCGGAGGTGCGTTATGAGCAGGATGTTCAGCAGCATCGCCAAAGCTGGCCAAACGAGCCTGATGGCTTTGGCACTTATCCTTACCAGCGGCTGCGCCGGTCATGCAGATGATGAGGTACGCACCCGCTTCCTCTGGGGCCCGGTCGAGCGGGACCTGACACCCGGCATGGGCACCCCCACCCCGTCTTTTGATGACCAATCGCGCGCCGCCCGCCTGCGTGAGGAGCTGCTGGCCCCGGTCAATCGCTATGCCCCGTCGGATAAAGACTGGCGCTATGTACGCGGCACCGATAAAGGCCCCACCATCTTTGGCGCACGCCTGAGCTTTAAAATGGAAGGCGGCGGCACGGAGCTACGGCTAGGCGCGGTCAAGCGCGGCGCTAATCGCACCTACGGGCCGCAATTCATTTTCGGATTTGGCGGGGAAAAATAAGCCTGATCGCGTCAGGTGTTGTCGGCAAATATTTCTGGCAAATATTTCTGGCGTATGACTTGGGCGTTAAAGCGTGCCGAGATAAAATACTTCACTCACGCCGTCAGCATGAACAGATAGGCGGCCGCATTCCTGCAGCCCCATGGTTCTAAACAGATCCATCACGGTCTGGCGATTGGACTGTGTACTCATCATAAAGCGCTTGTGGCCACGCTCATGCAGCAAATCAAGCCCTGCCTGATACAGCCCGGCCATAATACCGCTACTGCGCCAATCGGGTTTTACATATACCCAACCCAAGGTGGGCAAGAGCATGGGCCAGAGCAGGTCAAAGCGGATATAGCCAACCGGCTTATTCTCATCATCGGTTGCCAAGACAATATCGCCAGAAGCGATACGGCTGGCGATCACGGCCCGGTGACGCTCCCCATCAGCCGGGGTGAGCGATTCCTGCCGGTCCAGCCAGATACAATCATCAAGATCTGAATCAGTCGCTGGCCGAACCGAGAAGGAACGCATGCACGCCTCGATTAGAACGGGATTTCGTCATCCAGACCGCTGCTCTTGGCAACAGCACCAGCCAGCGCCGGACGGCTGCCCGCACCGGAATCATCCGGCATGGACGAAACGTCACCGCCGCCGCCCTTGCCGTCCAGAATGGTCAGCTCGCCGCCAAACTGGCGCAGCGCGATTTCGGTGGTGTACTTCTCGGCACCATCCTTATCGGTGTATTTGCGGGTTTCCAGCTTGCCCTCGATATAGACCTTGCTGCCCTTGCTCAGATAACGCTCGGCCACATTGACCAGATTTTGATTATAAATGCAGACGCGGTGCCATTCGGTCTTTTCCTTGCGCTCGCCGCTGGCCTTGTCCTTCCAGGTTTCCGACGTAGCGATGGATAGGTTGCACACCTTGTCCCCGCTCTGGAAACTGCGAACCTCGGGGTCACGACCGAGATTACCAACGAGAATAACCTTGTTTACGCTGCCAGCCATAATTGCTCCTTCAGGCGATAGAATAGGACACACTTAGCCACAACAGCTGCAACGCGCAAGGGCGCATTACAGCTGGCAGGCGAAAGACTGGAACAGACTGAATTAACGGGGATTTTGTGCCTTGACCATGTTTTCCATGCGGCGTGTCATCTCGTCCTGATCGACATTTTCGAAGCTGGCAGCCAGCTTCTTGGACGAATCGGCGCTCTTCTGTGCGGCATCAATCAGCGCATCCGTAATCAAGCCAACCGACGGCGGTTCCTTCTGGGCAAAATCATAGCGGAAAACGACCGACATCATCTGCGATTCAACTTCGGCCTGGGTCAGCCCATCCTTTTGCTGAACGGTAAAAATGCCAATGCCCTGCCCAATAGCATCCTTTACCTTGCTGTCACCACACGCCGAGCGCATCGCACCAACGATAGTGCCAACGCCATAGTTCTTGAAGTTACCGAGTTTAACCGGATCTTCGAGTATAGCGTTTGGCAGCATCACATTAAAGTAATCCAGACCGCACGCTGCACGGATTTTCTTGGACAGTTCATCCTGTAGTGACTGCTGGTCTTTGAGCATATCAACGCGGGCGAACGGATTAAGTTTGGCCAGCTCTGGATTGGTGGCGGCCAGCGCCTCAAACGAGCGGCGTGCAGCCGCGACCTGATCCGGCGTAAAACCGGGAACAGCCAGCGCCTGACGGTTAGCCGCCGGTGTTGCCAAGCCCGGGCGCGCCGAGGGTGCCGCCATGGGAACGCCGGGAACAGACTGCCGGTTTGGCACAGCTTGCGGATATTGCGGCTGCACGGGCTGATTGTTGTCAGGCGCGGGAACAAAAGGCGATGAGGATGCATCCGGCGCGCTGCCCTGCGGCGAAGGTTCAAGCGGCAGCGCCACTGTTTGCGCCAGAGCAGGCATGCCCCCACAGGACAGAGCCAAACCGCCGATCAAAACAAGCTTAGACAGCACACGCATTGCACACCCTCTTCTTACCACCAGGAGAAACAGGTCGAAGCATCGGCATAACCGGGGGCCTCAGGCGGACGATACCCCATTTGAATGCAGGTGCGAAGATAGCTTGGCAGGCCATCAAGATTAATATCGCAATCGCCAGACCACGCGCAGGCTTTGGCATGAAAACCGCGCGACGCGTAGAAGCCGCTGGGCACACTGTGATTGATGGTGTAACACGCCTCACAGGTTGAGATTTTTTCCTCAGACGGCTTATAGCCATACTCTAGGCAGGATTTAAGAACATCGGCCGAAATACCTGCCTTGGCACTTGGCGTTACAAACACCATGGCGGCATCAGTCACATTCTCGTAGTTGTTATTGATATACTCATAAAAACCTTCATACACAGTCGGGATAACGCCAGAACAGACCTTCACAGCGGCCTGACGGGTTTCCTCTACAGCATCAGCCGGGCTGGTGGTGGGAACAGCCCCTGCAACATTGGTACAGAACTTCTTGCCGTCAATTTCCGCGCAGACGGTTCCGTCTGGCGGCGCGCCAACTGTAACAGCAGGGCCACCGGGCATCGGCACAGTTGTGTCCGGATCCTTAGCAATAGTTGCCACACCCGGCGTGGGGCCCGGTGTAAAAGCGCCGTCAGCGCCAAACGGCGCGGCATAATTATCCGTCTGCGCATGAGCGAGCGGCGCCATTCCCATAAGGCAGGCAGCGATAACAGCAACGCGAAGCGATTTGAACATTCCGGCCAACTCCCTCAAAAGACTTGCCGTTAATACTATCAGTTTTTAGCGCAAAGTGCCAGCACCTGGACGCATAAGATTCGGACTCGACATTGCAGCAGGAAAGGCCCATATCCTGTGGAGTTTTGGCAGTTTTAGGCGGGATTTTAGATAATGTCGAATAAAGTTATCGCTATTCGCGGCGCGCGTGAGCACAACTTGAAGAATGTCAGCGTGGACCTGCCGCGCGACAAGCTGGTGGTCATCACCGGTCTGTCCGGCTCGGGCAAATCCTCCCTCGCCTTTGACACCATCTATGCCGAAGGCCAGCGCCGCTATGTTGAGAGCCTCTCGGCCTATGCCCGCCAGTTCCTTGAAATGCAGCAAAAGCCGGATGTCGATACCATCGAAGGCCTCTCGCCTGCCATTTCCATCGAGCAGAAAACCACCAGCCGTAATCCGCGTTCCACGGTTGGCACGGTCACCGAGATCTATGATTATCTGCGTCTGCTATATGCGCGTGTGGGCAAGCCCTACTCACCCGCCACCGGCGAGCCGATTGAAGCGCAAACCCCTACGCAGATGGTGGACCGCATCCGCACCATGGGCAACGACACCCGCTTGTATATCCTCGCGCCCATCGTGCGGGGCCGCAAGGGCGAATACCGCAAGGAGCTGATGGACCTGCGCGCCAAGGGCTATCAGCGCGTCAAGGTCGACGGCACCTTCTACGAAGTGGACGAAGTGCCCAAGCTCGACAAGATGAAGAAGCACGACATTGAAGTTGTGGTGGACCGTCTGGTGCTAAAGGATGATCTGGGCAACCGTCTGGCCGACAGTGTGGAAAATGCGCTGCGTCTGGCCGAAGGCCTGATCTTTGTTGAAAATGCCGATAGTGGCGAGCGCATGACGCTGTCGAGCAAATTTGCCTGCCCGGTCAGCGGCTTTACCATTGAAGAGATCGAGCCGCGCCTGTTCTCCTTCAACAGCCCGCATGGCGCCTGCCCGTCCTGTGATGGTCTGGGCATCAAGCAGGTATTTGATGCCGAGCTGGTGGTGCCAGTGGAAAGCCTCTCGCTGCATGAAGGCGCCATTGCGCCGTGGGCCGGCAGCAAGAGCATGCATGCGCTGCAGATCCTTGAAAATCTGTGCCGCCAGTTCAAGGCCAGCACGCATACGCCGTGGCAGGAATTGCCCGAGCCGCTGCGCAAGATCATTCTGTGGGGCACCGGCGACAAGGATGTGACCCTGAAGTTTGAAGACGGCATGCGCAGCTATGAAAGCCGCCGCCCGTTTGAAGGCGTCATCCCCAATCTGGAGCGCCGCTACCGCGAGACCGACAGCGCGTCCGTGCGCGAAGACCTCGCCCGCTTTCTGGCCGAGCAGCCCTGTGATGATTGCGGTGGCGCCCGCCTCAAGCCAGAGGCGCTGGCGGTCAAGGTGGGCGGCAAGCATATTGCCGAAGTCAGCAAATATTCCATCGCGGCGGCGGGTGAATGGTTTACCAACCTGCCCAAGAAGCTGAACAAGAAAGAGAATGAGATTGCCCTGCGCATTCTCAAGGAAATCAACGAGCGTCTGGGCTTTCTCAATAATGTAGGCCTGTCCTATCTGTCGCTGGATCGCGGCTCGGGCACGCTCTCGGGCGGTGAGAGCCAGCGCATTCGCCTGGCCTCACAGATCGGCTCTGGTCTGACCGGCGTGCTGTATGTGCTCGATGAACCATCCATCGGTCTGCATCAGCGTGATAACGACCGCCTGCTCAGCACGCTCGAACGTCTGCGCGACATCGGCAATACCGTGATCGTGGTCGAACATGATGAAGACGCCATTCGCACCGCCGATTATGTGGTGGATATGGGCCCGGGTGCCGGTGTGCATGGCGGCAAGATCATTGCCGAAGGCACCCCTGCCGAGATCATGAAGGACCCCGCCTCCATCACCGGGCAATATCTCTCTGGCAAGCGCACCATCCCGCTGCCGGACAAGCGCCGCACCATCAACAAAACCAAGCAGATCACCATCAAGGGCGCGCGCGCCAACAACCTCAAGAATGTCTCGGCCAATATTCCGCTGGGCGTGCTGACCTGCGTCACCGGTGTGTCGGGCGGCGGCAAATCAACCTTGGTGATTGATACGCTCTACAAGGCCATGGCCCGCCGCCTTAATGGCGCGCGCGAGCATGCGGGCCTTCACGACAGCATCACCGGGCTGGAGCATCTGGACAAGGTGATTGATATCGACCAGTCGCCCATTGGCCGCACGCCGCGTTCCAACCCGGCGACCTATACCGGCGCCTTCACCCCCATCCGTGACTGGTATGCGGCGCTGCCAGAAGCCAAGGCGCGCGGCTACGACGCCGGGCGTTTCTCGTTCAACGTCAAGGGTGGCCGCTGCGAGGCCTGTCAGGGCGATGGCACCATCAAGATCGAAATGCACTTCCTACCGGATGTGTATGTCACCTGCGATGAGTGCAAGGGCAAGCGCTACAACCGCGAAACGCTGGAGATCACCTACAAGGACAAGAGCATTTCCGACGTGCTGGAAATGACCGTGGAAGAAGGCGCTGCCTTCTTCAAGGCGCAGCCGCTCATCCACGAAAAGCTGGAAACCCTGCGCCGCGTGGGTCTTGGCTATATCCATATCGGTCAGCAGGCCACCACCCTGTCGGGCGGTGAAGCGCAGCGCATCAAGCTGGCCAAGGAACTCTCCAAGCGCGCCACTGGCCGCACGCTCTATATTCTGGACGAGCCGACCACCGGTCTGCACTTCGAGGATGTGCGCAAGCTGCTGGAAGTGCTGCAGGAGCTGGTGGAAAACGGCAATTCCATGGTGGTGATCGAGCATAATCTTGAAGTCATCAAGACGGCGGACTGGATCATCGACATGGGCCCGGAAGGCGGCGATGGCGGCGGCGAAGTGGTGGGCGAAGGCCCGCCCGAGGAGATCGCCAAGATTGCCAAGAGCTATACCGGCAAATATCTGGCGCCGTTTCTGGGCATGCCCGTCCCTGAAAAGAAGAGCAAAAAGAAGGCCAGCGCCTGATTTTATGCTCGTCTTGTGACAGGAGCGCCCCTAGCTCCCGCATTTATGCATATCTGGGTTGCGTACAGTTCAGAGCTTTTGACGCTAAGCAATTGCTAAAATTGCATTATTTGACTTCGCCTACAAAATGTCGGTAAGCTGCCGCACATTTTCAAAGCAGAGGTTTTTATCATGCGTTTTCGCCGTGCCCGCCTAGCCCAACAAACTGATTTGCTTAACCGCGACGAGCGCGCCGATTGGGATAGTTATTTCCGTGAGTTTGGATTTACCCACACCATGAAGTATATAAATGAAAAGAACACCGAAGCCCGCAAGGAGCGCAATGTTCTGCTAGCCACTGGCGCTGCGGTTGCTTTTGGCGCTATTGCCAGCGGCCCGGGCCTGTTGTCGATGGGGTTGAGCTTTGGTGCAGGTGTCCTGCTCTGCATGGGTAATGACAGCCGCCGCTTGCTCGGTAAATTCAACCAGCTGGGCCGTGAGTTTCAAGCGCGGCAAGACCTGCTGGCAGCCAACACCTGCCCCTACAAGCTGGAAACGGTGGATACCGCCCCTGCCCAGCCCCGCCCCGCGCCGCGGGCGCTAACCCGCTAGACGCAGCAGGCGCTAACACGCTAGGTGCAGCAGGCGCTAACCCGCTAGACCGCTCGGAAACAGGGCGGCACAGCCCTGTTTTTAAACACTATTTTTTGTTAACCACTCCGTTATACTCTGGAACTGATGCCGGAGGGATGAGGCCTGCCTCGTCCTGCCCGTATAGAGTGACGCGCACAAATCCTGCGCCGGCCCATTTCAAACGGTCACGGCACACGGCTTGGGCGTTCTGGGTTGTTGGAGTATGGCCATGCGTTATGTGAGTGCGATCAGTGATGCCGAAGTGCGCGGCGAATTGATGGGGGACCTGTCGGGTCTGACCATCGGCTCGGCCTTTCTGCTGTCCTCGGTGCAACAGCTCGACCGCCTGCTTAAACTCTGCGATGACGCGGCCAAAGCAGCGTATGACACTTGCGTGCGCGAGAACCGCCCGGCCGAGGTTGAGTGCATCACGCTCGATGCCGGCGGCATGATCGGCTTTGACAGCTTGATCGCTGTCGCCCAGCTGCCGGAAGATACATTGATTGTCCCGGTTTACCGCTATTTCGATACGCCGCGCGAGGCGATCGTTGGCACGGTCATTTCCTCCCCCAGCCAGATCAAGAAAACCCGCGAAGTCACGTTCTTCTGTGGCCCTGATCGCCGCAAGACCGGCGACTACCGCATTTTCTCCATTCATCCCGGCCCCAAGCGCCAGCCCTTCCCCAGCCGCTATCAGCCGGAAGCGCAGCGCCGGGTGAACCGTGAATACTGGGACCGCCATGTATTCATGAGCACGCCCAACCAGATCATCAGCACCAAGATGATGATGCGCGCCAATTATACCGAACTGGAGCCAGAAGCGCGCGACCGCGTTTTTCACATGACCCGCCGCATGGAAGCCGCCCTGCATGAATGGTACGGCACCTATCAGCAGGTTGAGCGCCATGGTGATCTGCGCACGCTGTCCAACAGCATGGACCGCATCGGCCATTACAGCCTCGCGCCGGACGGCTCGGTTTATTATTACATCATTGAGCCGGGCAAGGCCCCGCCCGATGTGTCCGACTTTGCGCAGGTAGAGCCGCATTTAAGCAATACATTGCGTCCGGCTGTGATCCGTGCTGACGGCTCGGAAGAATATTATTTCCATGGCCAGCGCCACCGCGCCAATGGCCCGGCCCTCTATCAACCGCTGCCGGATGGTGGCTGGATGGAAGTCTGGTACGAAGAAGGCCTCATCAGCCGCCTGCCGGAAGAAGGCCCGGCCAAGATCATCTACGACGCCAAGGGCACCATCGTGCAGGAAGTGGCCATCCTCAAGGGCGCCGAGGTTGAAGCCACCACGCTGGGCGAAGCCGCCGAACCCATCAAGCTACTGCAAACCCTCATTACTGATGTGGGGATGGAGTTCAAATGGTTTGAAGAATCGCAGGACTTTGCCCTGCTGCGCGGTCAGCTGGAATTTGCCGCCAACCGCACCAAGCAGCCGCTCGACAAGATCGTGCGCCAGATGCAGGCAGGCGACGAACAGGTTGGCCTGCGCTGGGACTTTGACCGCACGCTGGAGCAGGACATCAAGATCAAGGAAGAATATGAGCGCATGGTCGCTGCAATCACCCGTCTGGAAGATGCCCTGATTGAAGGCGCGCGCGCCATGCGGTTTGTGCGTGGTGATTCCAACATCATCAACGGCATCTGGGGCAAGATCATCCGCGACCTCGACCGCCTGATCGAACGCGGCAAGGGTGTGCCCGCCATCTCAGAGGGCAAAACCGCTATCGACAGCCTGATTCAAGCCAAGGAAGAGTCCAAGAAGCACTTCCAGTCCATGGCCGATCAGGGCAAGATGTTCAGCGCGACGGGGCGCTAACAAAAACAGCAATTGCGCCTACCAGCAGCCCCAGACAGCTGGTGGCACTACAGCAACGCGCTGATATTCCTCAGCTTGGCACTTCCTGCTTGTTTTACCAACCTGTTCTGGCCTATTTTGCGGCCATGACACACAAACCTGTACACGTAATTGGTGCCGGCATGGCCGGTTCGGAAGCGGCTTGGCAATTGGCGCAGGCGGGCGTGCCCGTGATCCTGCA
>Ga0255215_1000164_pt1 | contig 19939 bp, 20 predicted proteins | sample Miss_Law_RepC_8d_FD_183033 | JGI IMG/M metagenome (GOLD analysis project Ga0255215, IMG submission 183033) | Freshwater microbial communities from Mississippi River, Louisiana, United States - Miss_Law_RepC_8d | ecosystem: Environmental > Aquatic > Freshwater > River | place: USA: Louisiana... | reverse complement strand
GACGCAGTTGCAGGTTCTGCAGATCGACAACGAATGGCATTCGGAAGTGGCGTCCCTGCTCAGCGAGACGCAGACCCGGCTCAAGGACGCTCGGGAGCGCATGATCGCACTGGATGACATCCTGTCGCGCACCGTCATCCGTGCCCCGGTCGGCGGCATCGTGGCCGGCATGCAATACCACACGGAAGGGGCCGTGATCGGCCCTGGAGCCCCGATCGCCGAGGTGGTTCCGCAAAGCGATGAACTGATCATTGAAGCGCGCGTTTCCGTTGCCGACATCGATCGTGTGGCGGCAGGCCAGGACGCCACCATTCGCTTTTCCAGTTTCAGCAGCAGCGTCCCCACGATCTTCGGCACCGTTCTGGGCGTGTCCGCCGACGCCATGGCGGATCAAACCACGGGCATGCCCTTCTACCTGGCCCGGGTTGCAGTGACCGAGGAAGGAATGCAGCAGCTCGGCGAGCTGGCGCTGGTGCCCGGCATGCCGGCTGAAGTATTCATCGCGTCGGGCTCACGTACCTTCCTGCAGTACGTGATGAAGCCTTTCTCCAATGCACTCGCACGCGCCCTGCGCGAAGACTGACGCCTATGAAACTCACACGGATCGGCACCCTGACCCTCGCCCTCGCCTGCAGCATCAGCCTTGCGGCGAGTGGCGCGCGCGCCGCCGAAGCGGTGCCGGGCAGCGCGAGCACTGTCATCGTTCAGGGCAGTACGCTCGAAGATTTCTTTACGGCGGCGCTCGATTACAGTCCTGCACTGCGCATCGCGGAAGAACGCTGGCAGGTCGGCACCCAGCGGCGCAAGGCGGCGACAGGGCAATTGCTGCCCCAGCTCAACGCCAATGCCAGCAGATCAGACAACACCCAGGAGTCTCTGGGCACTGTCGCCAACTACCCCGGTGAGCGTTCATCCCTGCAGCTGACCCAGGTGCTGTTCAACTGGCAGGCCTTCAATGCGCGCAAGCAGGCGGCCATTCTGGAAGACCTGGCCGAAGCGGAGTACTACGCGACGCTGGCAGGGCTGCTGACGGACGTGGCAGAGAAGTATTTCAACGTTCTGCAGGCGCAGGATGCCTTGCGCTCCGCAGTGGCGGAAGTGGATGCGGTCGCCAGACAGGCGGCCATGGTGGCACGCCTGCATGAATTGCAGCAGGTGCAGATCACCGATCTCTACGACGCGCAGGCACGGCTGGCCTTCGCGCAGTCCCAGCAACTGGACATGGAAAGCCAGCTCACCCTGGTGCGCGAAGAATTGCGCGCTCTTGCTGGCGTCGGAGTGGGAGAGCTCTATCAGCTTGACCCGAATCAGGAACTTGCTGCCCCGCAGGGCAGCCTGGAGTCCTGGCTGAACCTGGCCAGCCAGTCCAATCCCCAGGTCAGAGCCCGGGAGTTTGCCGTGGATGCTGCCGACAAGGCCATCGCGCAGCGGCAAGGAGCCTATATGCCGCGCGTGACCCTGATTGCGCAGAAGCAGATCTCCGATCTGGGTTACGACAATTTCCGCAACCCGCGCACCGAAACCGACTACATCGGCGTCGACGTGCAGATTCCGTTGTTCGCCGGCGGCAGCAACCGCGCTCAAGTCGCCGAGGCGCGCAGTCTGCACAGCATCGCTGAGAACGAACTGCGCCAGACAACGCTGCAGATCGTCGAGAGCACCCGTATGGCCTATCTGCAGGTACAGTCAGCCGCCCTGCGCGTGCAGGCCGCCGAGCGCCTGGCCGAATCCACAGCGCTGTCTTACACCGCCCGCCAGCGCGGCTTTGAGCTGGGCACCGTCACCAGCGTGGATGTGCTCAATGCCTTGCGCGACCGCTTCAGTGCCGAGCGTGACCTGCAACGGGCACGCTATGATCACATTCGCTACTCCCTCGTGTTGAAACGGGAGGCAGGCAGCCTGAGCGCCGAGGACCTGCTGGATGTCGGCACCTGGCTGGTGGAACCGCAGCCCTGATCCCAAGGAATTGGTCACCCCGAATGCTCCTCTCTCTGCTCACACAGTGGCTGCGTGCCCCGTTCACTCACTACCGGCTGTTTCACAACTTCGTGCGCCAGGACTTCACCGGCCAGTTCGCCGGCTCGCTCGGCGGCAAGCTGTGGCTGTTCGTCACGCCCCTCGTGAACATCCTGATCTACTCCTTCGTGTTCAGCGTGGTGTTCCGCGCCCCCATGCCCGAGGCCTATGAGGGCACGCCCTTCGTGGTGTTCATGATGATGGGCTATCTGCCCTGGTTCGCCTTTGCCGACGCTGTCGGCCGCGCGAGCACCCTGTTGCTCGAGAGAGCGCCGCTGATCACCAAGGTGATGTTCCCGGTGCAGATCCTCCCGGCCGTCGGCACCCTGGTGCCCTACATGGTGCACGGCATCGGGCTCGGACTGTTCCTGCTGTACCTGGCAGTGCAGGGCTACCTGAGCGCGCTGTGGCTGTGGCTGCCCGTCGTCTTTGTGCTGCAGTTCCTGTTCACCATGGGCCTGGTGGCCATCCTGTCCGCGCTGTGCGTGTTCCTGCGCGACGTGCAGCAGATCGTCACGCTGGTGCTGACCACCTGGTTCTTCCTCACGCCCATCGTCTACCCGGTCTCGCTGATTCCCGAGGACTGGCAGCCGCTGCTGATTCTGAACCCCATGCACAGCTTCGTGCAGATGTACCGCGAACTGATCCTGCTCGACAGCTTTGCCACCAGCAGCTTCCTGGTCATCGTGCCAGTGTCACTGTTGACCTACCTGGTCGGAGGCTGGCTGTTCATGCGCATTCGTCACGCCTTTGGCGACGTGTTGTAAGGAGGGCGACCCATGTACAGCATCGCCGTCGAGAATCTGCACAAGGACTACCGCATCTACCAGCGGCCGCAGGATCGCCTGATCGAGCTGCTGACGCGCCGGCCGCGCCACAACCTGTTCCATGTCCTGCAGGACATTTCCTTCACCGTGATGCAAGGGCGCAGCCTGGGCATCATCGGCGACAACGGCGCCGGCAAGTCCACGCTGATGAAACTGCTGGTGGGTACGCTGCAGCCCACCAGCGGCAGCATCTCGATCAAGGGCCAGGTGGCCGCGTTGCTGGAACTGGGCGCGGGCTTTCACCCGGAGTTCAGCGGCCGCCGCAACATCTACCTGAATGCGGCATTGCTGGGCGTGCCCGATGCCAATATCGCCGAGATGGAACGCGAGATCATCGAGTTCTCGGAGCTGGGGGATTTCATCGATCGCCCGGTGAAGACGTATTCGTCGGGCATGTATGTACGCCTGGCTTTCTCCATCGCCACCATGGTGCGGCCTGACGTGCTGGTGATTGATGAGGCGCTGTCCGTAGGCGACATCGCGTTCCAGAAAAAGTGCGTGGAACGCATGAACGAGTTCCGCCGCCAGAACAAGACGATGATCTTCTGCAGCCATTCCATGTACCACGTGCAGGAGCTGTGCGACACGGCGATCTGGCTGGAGAAGGGCCGCATCCGCGAGATCGGCGAAAGCCATCACGTGGTGGGCAATTACGAAGCCTTCTGCAACAGCCGCGCGGTGGAGCACCACGAGCCGCTGGACATCAACGCCGTGGAAGATCGCAAGATCAAGGACTGCCGCGTCATCTACACCATGATCCGCAATCTGGACGGCGAGGAGGTTGACTCCATCGAGCCGCTCTCGGATGTCTATATGGAAACGAAGATCGAGATTCTGCAAGACAATCTGATGTGCAATTTCGGTTTCGCCATCATGCGCAATCTGAGCGAGATCATGTCGGCCTATCTCACCACCGACCTCGACGACGTGCCGAAAGGCCCGTTCATGAAGGGTGAAATCCTGACCGTGCGTTCTCGCTTGAATGCGGTGTCGATGCGCGTGGGGGAATTCCATGTGCTGGGCGGCGTGGCCGATGCCAGTGGCCTGCTGTGGTACGAGACCAAGCTGAGCAATCTCATCAAGATCAAGTCCACCAAGGGCGTCGGTTCAGTGGTGATGCGCGTGGACTGGGACGTGCAGCGCGGCTGAGCTTGCGGTGCTGCAGCGCGGGCGCTGCGCGCGCATTCATGCCTCCGGCTAGTCGAGCACCAGCCCCTGCAGCAGTTTTTCAAGATCCGCGTAAGAGAGCGCGCCAAGCGCCTCCTTCTTCAAGGACTTCAGCAGGGTTTGCTGCACGGCGCGGGACAGCGGACCGAATTCGAAGCTTTCTGCGCCAAGGCGGCATTCTTCCACAAAGGCCGCCGCGCGCTCACGCTGGCTCCAGGGCCAGCACACCACGCAGGCGAGATGCAGTGCCGGCAAATCCCGCATCAAGGCAAAGCACAGAGCCCAGGTGGCCGGCTCTATCGCCAGCGCGTCACGCACCAGCATCAGGCGCGGTGCGCCCTGGTGGGACTCCTTGCGAATGGCACTGCTCAGCGGCACATCGGCCACCAGCGGATTGAGCATGGCCAACAGGTCGGAGTCGGCATTGAGCTGCAGCAAGTCGCGCCCGCTCTCGCTGGCAACATCGATCAGGTATCGCAGCAGATAGTCGCGCAGCGCGTCGCTGGCGAACACAGTGCTGGCGAAACCCGGACTGCTCTGCACCGTCGTCATCAGACGACGACATTCCTCTGCGTAGGGCTGTGCCTGCAACAACGCGTAGCTCGCCTGCGTGCCAGTTGTCTTGTGCAAGGCAGCCAGAGCCGCCCGCAACATCGGCTGACTGAAACCCAGGGCCTCTGCCACGCCGCGCATGGAGGCCCCGGCGGCCAGCTGCTCCTGCACCCACGCCAGTTGGGCGGGTGTCGGCCTGGGCTTTTTCACGCTACTGCTTGGCATCAGGCTGAATGTCTCCGTTTTCGTCGAAGCGCATGGTGTCTGGCACAACCGGGACAGGTCGCTTCAAACGCTGTCCCATTTTCATCGCCGTGCCCACATTGAAGATGTAGGCAATGACCTCGGCGACGGTATGGTACAAAGCCTCCGGGATCATGTCATCCAGACGCGTGGTGAAATACAGAGCGCGCGCAAGTTCAGGCGCTTCGAACAGAGGCACTTGATATTCAAGCGCCTTTTCGCGGATGCGTTGCGCGACCAGATCAGCGCCCTTGGCCACGACACGCGGAGCGTCGCTGGTACCGGGCGTATAGGAAAGCGCCACGGCAAAATGCGTCGGGTTGGTAATCACCACATCTGCGGTTTCCAGCGCACTCATCATGCGGTTGAAGGCAATATCCTGCTGGCGTTTGCGCTGTTGTGCCTTGACCTCGGGCCGCCCCTCGCTTTCCTTCATTTCATCTTTGATTTCCTGCAGGCTCATGCGCATCTTCTTCATGTGCTGGAAGTACTGCCAGGGCATGTCCACCAGGGCAATCAAGAACAGTGACAGCGTGATGAACAGCACGGCGCCCGCAAGAATCCTGCCGGCCTCGCCCAGGGCCAGAGAGGCTGGCAAGACACCGAGCATTCCCAGCGCGTCCATGTAGAAGTAAATGACCAAGGCCACGATGCTGCCCAGGAACAGCGTCTTGAAAATATTCTTGACCAGTTCGAACAGCGCATTGCCGCCAAACATGCGCTTCAGACCCGAGAGCGGATTGAGCTTGGAGAGTTTGGGTGCCGCCGCTTTCAGGCTGAAGCTGATGCCACCGAACGCCCCGTTCGCCAGGATGACCCCGAGCACCGACAGCAGGCAGATCAGCCCCACCAGCGGCAACATGATTTCCGCCGATCCGACAATCTTTTCCAGCATCAGGCCCGGGTCGCGGGTCACTCGTGCATCGAGCCTGAAATTGTAAGTGAACAGCGTGGTGACTCGCTCGATCAGCGTGCTCGAAATCAGCACGATCAACGCGCCCAGACCAAACAGACTGACGGCGATGGCAAAATCCTGCGAACGCAGGATCTGCCCTTCCTCGCGCGACTTGTCGATGCGTTTCTGGGTGGGTTCTTCGGTTTTGCTCTGGCTGTCGTCATTCTCTGCCATCGATCATGCCCCCGGCAGCGATTGCAGCACATCCAGGCCACTCTGCCACAGACGTTCAATGGTGTAGACCATGGCGGTAATGTTCAGATTCAGCGCCAGGAGTCCCACGAGCAGGATGGCGGGGAAACCGACGGCGATGATATTGAGCGAGGGAGCAGAGCGAGTGATCACCCCGAGCCCGATATTCACCACCAGCAAAGCCACCATCATGGACAGCGCCAGATTGATGGCCCCGGTGAAGATGAAGGGAATCCAGCGCAGAAAGATGTCAAACCATTCGTCCAGCGGTGGGGTGCTGCCGATTGGAATACTCTGAAAACTCTCGAACAAGAGTTGAATGACGAACAGATGCCCTCCCATCGTGAGGAAAATCAGCGTCGAAAGAATCATCAGAAACTGTGCCACCAGGGGCACATTGCCCAGATTGGGATCCACCATGCTGGCAAAGCCCAGTCCAATGGCATTCGAAATGGCTTCGCCGCCCACGACGACTGCGGCTGTCACGATCTGCAGGGCGAAGCCCATGGCAATGCCGATCAGTGCCTGCACCAGGAGCTGTCCCAGGCCCGCGGCAGAAAAGGGATCGATGTCGGGAACGGCTACTGCCTCGAACACGAACAGGGTCAGCACCAGCGCGACGACGATGCGCACACGCAGATTGATCACGTCGAGAGAAAACAGCGGAGCGGCAAGAATGAAGGCGGAAATCCGGGTCAGGGGCCACATGAAGGCGGCAATGAGGGCCATGATTTCATCGAGGCTGCCGCCGTTGATCATTGCAGCATGACCGGAATCAGCAGGAACAGCCGTTCAAAATAATCCGTCAGCACACCGATCTGCCAGTTGCCGATCAGCACCAGCGCAATGACAATGAAGATGAGCTTGGGAACAAAGCTCAGTGTCATTTCCTGTATCGAGGTGGCGGCCTGAATGACCCCGATCAGCACACCCGCCAGCAGAATGCCGAGCAACAGGGGCCCGGCCAGAAGGGCGGCCACCAGAAGGGCTTCACGCCCGATGACAATCACATCACTGACGGTCATTCACGCCCCCAGGAAACTTGCGGTCAAGGACTGCATGACGAGCAGCCAGCCATCAGACAAGACAAACAACATGAGCTTGAACGGCATGGAGATCATCATGGGTGACAACATCATCATACCCATCGACATCAGCACACTGGCAACCACGAGGTCGATGATGACGAAAGGGATGTACAACAGAAAGCCGATGGTGAACGCCGTCTTCAATTCCGACGTCATGAAGGCCGGGATCAGCACAGGCAGCGGGACATCGGCATAAGGCGTGGCCGGGTCGACGTTGGCAATGTCCATGAAGACACTCATGTCCTCCTGGCGCGTCTGCGTCAGCATGAAGCCACGCAACGGCTGCACGGCGGCATCGAAGGCGGCCTCGGCGGCAATCTGCTCGTTCATGTAGGGCACGACAGCGTCGTCATAGACCTGCAGAAACACTGGCGACATGATGAATATCGTGAGGAACAGCGCGATCCCGACCAGCACCTGATTGGGCGGTGTCTGCGCCGTGCCGATCGCCTGTCGCAACAGCGAAAGCACGATGATCACGCGGACAAAGGAGGTCATCATGATCAACAGCGAGGGCAACAGGGTCAGCACCGACATCAGCAGGAGAATCTGCAGGGTGAGTCCGTACTCCGTAGCGCCGTCGACGCCCTGGGTGACACTGACCACGGGCAGCCCGGGTTGCGCCCAGGCGGTGGAGGCCAGCAGGCCCGCCAGCACGGCGAGGCAGAGGCCGAGCCAGCGGCGACTGCCGCGATGGGCCAACCTGCTAATCATCCCAGCTGTGAACAACCGTGGCATTGTCATTGGAAATTACCAGCAGGAAGGTCTTTTCCCGCGCCTTGACCAGGACCAGTCGTTGCCGCAGGCCCAGAGGGATTTGTGATTCGATGGAGAGATTGCCCGTCTGTGAGCTGAGGAATCTGCCCTTGTACCTGTTCAGAACATAGAAAAACCCGAGCATGGACAGCACCACGGCTATCAGTCCCAGGGCAGATTGCATACTGATCAGACTCATCGCATTCTCTTCCGCACGCCTGCGCGGCGTCAAACGTTCTTGATGCGTTCGGCAGCCGGAATGACTTGCGTCAGGCGGACGCCGTAGCGTTCATTCACCAGCACCACCTCGCCCTGTGCCACCAGGGTATTGTTGACATACAGGTCCAGCGGCTCTCCGGCCAGGCGATCCAGCTCCACCACCGAACCCTGACTCAAGCGCATCAGATCCTTGATCTTCAGCGAGGTTCGCCCGACCTCCACCGAGATGACGATGGGAATATTGCCCAGCACATCCGGATTGATGCTCGGTTTGCTGATGCCAGCGCTGTCACTGCCCAGCAGGTTTTCCAGCTTGCCGCCGAGCAGGATGTCTTCGTTGCGTTTTTCTTCTGCCATGATGCGTCTCTAATTGATGGGGGGAATCTGCACAAAGTCCTTGATCTTGACGGCGACATTGTTGCCGATGTTGCCGACTTCCGCCGTGAAGATCTTGGCGCCCTCGATTTCGCCGGTGGCAAATTCCGGTTTCTTGAAGAACAGAATATCGCCCACCTCCATGGCCTGCAGCTCCCCCAGTGACGAGAATATCTGCCCGAGGTTCACCAGCAGTCGCAGCTTGGCATGGCCGCTGGCATCGGCCAGCTCCTCGCGCCATTGCGTGTCCTTGGCATCGTTTTCTTCCGAAGACTGAATGCGACTGCGCAGCAGATCTCGGATCGGCTTGAGGGAGATGAACGGGGTCACGATGCTGATGGTGCCCTCGCTGGCATTGGCATCCATCGACAGCACAAAACGGCTGACAATTACCAGATCATTCTCATCCGCGATCTGGGCAAACTGCGGGTTGATCTCCGCTGCCGTCTCGGTGAAGTCCAGTTGCAGGATCGGCGACCACGCTTCCTTGAGCGAGGCAAAGATGATGTTGAGCATGATGCGGATGATGGAATTTTCGGTGGGCGTGAACATTCGGCCCGGGTGCACAGGGTTGCTGCCTTTGCCGAGCCCGCCGAAGAAATTGTCCAGCGAGGAGAAGATGATGGACGGGTCGATCACGACCAGGGAATAGCCGCGCAGCGGCTCGAACTTGACGGTGTTGACCGACAGCGGCGCCTGCAGTTTGGACAGGAAGGCTCCGTACTTTTCGATCTTGACGCGATCGACCTGAATCTTGGGGGTCGTGCGCAGCACATCCATCAGACCCACGCGCAACTGTCGCGTGAAGCGTTCGTTGATCATGTCGATGGCGGATTCGTTGAAGCCCAGCGAGGTGTCTTCGCTCGCCAGGTCGTGCTTGACCACCTGATAAGTCTCGCGAGCTGTCGCGAGTCCGTTTGCCATGGACTCCTGCTGCAGTGCCTGCAGTTCCTCAGGAGTCAGTTTTCCGCTGGGATTGCTCATTGCCCGGGTACGCCTTCAAGGGAGTGGGATGCTTACTGAACCAGGAATTCCGTGAAATAGACCGACTCAACGCCAGCGAATTCGCCGAAATCTTCCAGAACGGCATTGATGGTGATGCGCAACTGCTCGCCCAGCTGCTCGCGGAAATCCGGCAGCAGCAGGTTGTCCTCCGGCGTGCGGCTCATGTCCGCCAGGATGGCAGACCGAATCGCCAGTTCATGGCGCACGATGCTGTCGATGACCATCTGGTCGTAGTGAGTCATGACGGCCACCGTGACCTGCATGACCTTGCGTGAACCATTGATGTTGGCCGTCAGCGGCCGAGGCATCTCGTAGTACAGCGTGCCCAGCCGCTCCGGGTTCGGCGTCACCAGCAGTTGCGGTTCCGTGGGCACGGCCGCATCGCCCTCGGCGGGTGCGGCTGGCTCTGCCGCCGCAGCCGGAGTCTCGATCTCGGCGAGCGCCTCTTCGAGTTCCTGATCATTCATGGCGCCGGTGAGCATCAGGGTGGCAAACACGGCCCCCACTGCCACCACCACCACGACCAGCACCCCCACGATGACGGGGATCAGAGGAAAGCTTTTCTTGCCTTCCGTGCTACTCGCTACTTTTTCGTCAGCCATGGCAAATCTCCGCAGGTTGTTCAGACATAGGTATCAAGTTGTGCAGGCGTCGGGCCGGCAGAGGCCGCGTCGACAGCCTTGGCGCCAGCGGCGCTGCTGTCATGCGCGGGCTCCGGCTGGGGGGACGTGGCGCCGGACTGGCGGCCACCCGCGTGCTGCGCCCCGTTGCCCCCGGTGTCCCGGAAAATGTTGATTTCCGTGGCGCTGTGTCCGGAGAAGGCCTCGCGCAGGGCATGACTGTTTTCCCGCAACACGCGGACAACCTCTTCCGTCTGGGCGACGATATTGATCGTGACCGTGTTGTTGCTTTCGATGACTTCAGCCTCGATGGTTCCCATGTTCTCGGGCGCCAGCATTATACGTAGCGCCGCGCGGCCAGTGCCATCGGTTTCCAGGGAGGCCTTGCGGATCTCGCCGCCAAACTGGCTGTTCAGATCCTCGAACCGCATCCAGCTCTCGCGGCTGGGCGCCTCGCGTACGGGCGCTCTGCTGTGGGATTCGGCTGCACCCGCTGATTCGGCAACCGCCAACGGCGGGAGACTGAAAGCCGAGCCCTGGGAAGCATTGGCGTCGGTGAGCGGGCTGGGCTCGAAAGCCGCACGAAGCGAATTCAGCGGGCTCGGCACGGGGGCGATGTCGCGTGCCCCGGACTCCTCCCGCAGCACGCCATCTCGCGCGGGCTTGTCGCTGACGGCCTCAGAGACGGAGTTCAGGCCTCGCTCCAATAAACCAGGCACCACGCGCGCGCCAGTGCGGGCCAGCGGTCGGGGTGAGTCTGCCGGGATCATGGCGTCGCCAAGGCCGGGGCGCGTTCCCCCCGCGGACGTCTGCCTCGGGGCGGCGGCGGGGCGCGGCACGCCGGCGGGAGTCAGAATCTGCAGCATGGCGCGCGGTGCGGCCTCGGCTGGCGTCGGCTCGGCAGTGCGCACGCCGCTGGTCGCGTCCTCAGACTGACGCGGCTCAGCGCTCGCCCTTGCTGCCCGGGGTGTGTCGGTCAAACCGTCAGCGGGCGCGGTCTGTCCCGCTGCAGCGGAAAGGGCCATGGCAGGCGGTGTCGTCATCTGCGCCGGTGTCGGGGCCTGCGCTGGCAGCGGGGCCAGCGTTGGGGTGTTCAGCCGGGCTGGCGCGGGCTCGCGTGGCGAATCAGACAACGGCGCTTGCGGCGGCTCGGCCGCGGCAGGCGCGCCTGGCACCCCGGAGGGGCTCAGGATCCGGACCACTGCGCTCGGCAGCGGTGCAGCGGCGCCCGTGGTCGTGGTCGAGGTCAGCGCGGCAGCCGGGCTCGGCCTCGGCGCCTGTGACGTGGCCGGCGCTTGCGGCGGCCTCTGCACGTGTGGGGGGACCTGCCCGTTCGGCTGCGCTGGCGCGGGTTGACGGTCCTGCCTGGAGGCCAGGACCTCGGCGGCGACTCCCTGACGCGGGTCACTGGGCGCCGCATCCGCGGCAAGCGGATCTGCGCGACCGCTGACGGGCATGGGCTGCAGCCGGGGAGCAGACTTGCTCAGGGGGGACGGAGTCGACATCGGCGCCAGTGACGGGGTCGGCGCCAGTGTCGACATCGGGTTCGGGGTCGGGGTCGGGGTCGGCGCCAGTGTCGACATCGGCGCCGGGGCCGCGATCTGCCCGTTCTGCCGCGCTGGCGCCGCGTCACGCACCTGCCCCGGGACTGGGGCGGCGGCGGGCGTGCTGGTCTGCTCCGCGGCAGCCGGCAACACAGGCGCTGGCGCCGGGGGCCTGGGCAGATTCGTCGCCACAGTCGGCGCCGGCTGCGACGCTTGCGAAGTCGTCAACGTCGCCGCCTCACGCGGCGTTGGCCGCAGAAATGCCGGGCTGACGCTGGCCGACTCGAAGCCTGGCGCGGCCACTGACAAGGGACGGGCAGAGCCCGGGGCCGCCGCGGGTGTTTCGGACGGGCGCCGCAGTGCGGCCACGTCGGCGCGCTGGCGCAAGGCCATGTCGGCACTGAGTGCGGGGGTCTGGACAGCCTGCGGCACAACGCCAAGACGCTGCTGCAGCAGCGCGGCGGGCGGCGGCATGTCAGCTGCCATGCCGGGCGCCGGCAGCGTCTCGCCGACAGCGGGTTGGGCCGCCTCGCGGCGCGCGGCCGTGCTGATCCGGGTCGTCAGAATGGCGCGGCCGTTGAGCAGCCGCACAGTCTCGAAAAAGGCGGCCTCGTGCCCGCTGCCCGTAGCGGACACGGCGGGGTCCCCGGTCGGCTGGGGCGCAGCCTGCAGCCCTGTGGAATCCGGCGTCAACATGCCGCTTTCACTGTAAGTGGCAAGCGTAGCGGCAAGCTGCGGATCGTCGATTTCCTGCAGCGCCGCTTCGAACAAGGCAGGAAATGCCCGCAGCCCCGGGGCCGCACCCGCAGGCGCGCCAGCCGGCGCAAGCCCCGTCGCGTCAGGGGCGCTGATCCGGCTGATGATGGAAGCGATATTGAATTCTGGCTGAATTTTCATAGTAAGTTGCGCAATGTCCAGGGTCAGGTCGAGCCTCGGGTACAGGCCGGTTCACCAGGGTATTTGCAAAATGCAGGCCAGCTCTGCTCAATCCCCCGTGCGGCGCATGAAATTGAAATGACCGAGGCACACTTCGTCGAGCTGGCGCTCCTCGCGGCGATTCAACTCGGTGGCGGCGCGCGACTGCGCGCGCACCCGCAGCTTGCTGTACTTTTGAATCTCGGCGGTATGCTCGAGCAGGCTCAGGCGCGTGGCCTCCAGTGAGCGTTGCAGTGCGCCGGCATCCTGGAACAGCTTTTCCCGCATCCGGTGCAGTTGCAGCTGGTAGGCACGGGCCTGCAGCGGAGAGCGCTCGCGCTCGGCTTCGTACTCCTGCAGCAGCGAGTCGACATACTGAATCCGATCGCTCAGGTGGGCCTGTTGCTGCGTCATCATTTCCAGACGCTGCAGCACCGCCGACGAACGGGCAGTTTCGCGTCTTATCAAGACGTCCCAGACCTGGTCACTCATGCGCTTTCTCCCAGCAGCTCCTGCAGCAGACGCCAGGAGTCACGCAGGGTGAAGCTCTCCTCGTCGTTCTGTTGCAGGAATTTGACAATTTTAGGGTGCAGTTTGATGGCCTGATCCAGCTCGGCATTGGTGTTGGCGTCATAGGCGCCGACCTGGATAAAGTCCTCTTTTTCGCGGTACAAGGACCACAGTCGGCGCAGTCGCTGCGCCTGCAGCACGCGGCGCGGTTCCAGCAGGCTGTTGGCCACGCGCGAGATCGAGCCGCTGAGGTCGATGGCCGGGTAATGGGCGGCATCGGCCAGCTGGCGGCTGAGCATGATCTGGCCATCCAGGGAGGCGCGACAGATGTCGACAATCGGATCATTGCGGTCATCGCCCTCGGCCAGCACGGTGTAGAAACTGGTGATGGAGCCGTGACCCCCTCGACCCACGCCCGGACGTTCGATCAGCTGCGGAAACAGACTGAAAACCGAAGGCGGATAGCCTTTGGAGGTCGGCGGTTCGCCCATGGCCAGGCCGATCTCGCGCTGGGCGTGCGCCACTCGCGTCAAACTGTCCAGCAACAGCAGCACATGGCGCCCCTGATCGCGAAAGTCCTCACTCACCAGGTGCGCGAGTTTGGCCGCCTTCAGGCGGGCGACCGGCGAGGAATTGGCCGGCGCAGCAATGACCACGGCACGCGCCATGCCCTCGGCACCGAGAATGTTCTGGATGAAGTCCTGCACTTCGCGGCCGCGCTCGCCAATCATGCCGATCACGACCACGTCCGCGGCCGTGTGCCGGGTCAGCATGCCCAGCAGCATGCTCTTGCCCACGCCCGAGCCGGCCATCAGGCCGATGCGCTGGCCGCGCCCGATGGTCAAGGCGGTGTTGATGGCTTTGATGCCGGTGTCCAGCACGCTGTTGATGGGCGGGCGTTCCATGGGGTTGACCGGGATGCCGTCCAGGTGCGCCTCGCGCTCGTAGGGCACGGGTTCGGCGCGATCCAGCGGGTTGCCGAAGCCATCGATCACCCGTCCGACCAGGGCATTGCTGAGCCGGCCCAGAGATTGCCGGGCTGTGACATGCACCCGGTCGCCCGGGCCCAGTCCCGCCGTGCCGCCATAGGGCATGAGAATGAGTTTCTGGTCAGAAAAGCCGATGACGTCGGCTTCAATGCGGCTGTCCGAGGCCAGCGCGGCGATGGCACATTGCGCGCCGATGGGCGCGATCAGTCCCTCGGCTTCGATGGTGGTGCCCGACACCCGACTGACCTGGCCGCAGACATCCAGCGCCAGGGGGCGCACGGCGCCTTGCGCCGCCAGCAGGCTGGCGGTCAGTTGCGGACGCAGCTCGCCCAGTTGATCCATGCGCACGGCCGTCATGAGTCGTGGGTCTCCTCGTCGCGTGCGTCCAGCAAGGCGGGGGCCGGGGCCGGGGCATGGGTGCGCGTCAGTTCGTCGCACAGGGCAGTGCAGACGCGGTGCAATTGCGCTTCGACCTGCTGGGTGATGCGCGTGGCGCCCATGCTGAGGTCGAGGTCACCGCGCTGCAGACTGTCGTCACGTTCCAGCCGGACGCCTTCCAGCGTCGCGAACCGTGGCTGCAGCAGGCTGTAGTCCGCCGGACTCAGGCGCACCTGCACCAGGCCATCGCCGTGACTGCGCAATTGCGCGATGCAGGTGTGCACCAGCTGCTGCAGCCACTGGGGGTCGGTATGCAATTCGGCACGCACGATCTGCTGCGCCATGAAACGGGCGAGCTCGATCAGCGTGTGTTGAAAGTCCAGGAAATCGACGCGCGCAGCGGCCAGCGCATCGAGCAGGGTGCCCAGGCGTTCCTCGAGCGCCCGCTGGCGCTCCTGGGCAGCACCGGCCGACCATTGTTTGCCCAGCTCGAAGGCCTGCTGACGGATCTCCTCCAGCGCCTCCTCCGTCAACAGCCGCGTTGGCGTCCCGCTGTCGGCGGCCGGCGCATCGTCGTCCGAGGCCTCGGCGGGAAGCAGGGGCGCCGCGGCATCCGTCGCCTCGCCCGTGGCCGGGGCGGCCGGCGGGGTGTCGGCGCCGGGCTGCTCTGGGGCGTCTACCCGCGGGGCGACCCAGGGCACAAAGCGCGAGGGCGTTGCCCCCGGTTCCAGTGACGCAGTGCCCAGGTAGCTGCGCGTCGCATGGCCACGCTGCAGCAAGGCGTCGGTGACCCACTCGTCGGCATGGAACAGGGTGTCAGACAAAATCGTCTCCTCGCCCTGCCAGCAGGATTTCGCCCTTGTCCGAGAGCTTGCGGGCGATGCGCATGATCTTCTTCTGCGCCGCTTCGACGTCGGTAATGCGCAGCGGGCCTTTGGCTTCCATTTCGTCGAGGAACATGGCGCGGGCACGCTGCGACATATTGGCCATGAACTTGTCCTTGACCAGCTCGTCCGCGCCCTTGAAGGCGATCATGAGCATTTCCTGATCGATATTGCGCATCAGGGTCTGGATGCTGCGGTTGTCCAGGCCGCTGAGATTGTCGAAGGTGAACATGTTGTCCTGAATCTTCAGCGCCAGCTCTTCGTCGATATTGGACACGCCTTCCATGATCTTGCCTTCCAGCTCGACCTTGGTGAAGTTCATGATCTTGGCCGCTGTCTTCACGCCGCCCAGATTCGATGACTTGGCACTGGAGCTGCTGGAGAACTGCTGCTTCATGATCTGCTCCAGCTCTTCCATGGCGCTGGGCTGCACGGTGTCGAGCATGGCGACACGCTGGATCACCTCGGGGCGCTGCTCGGGCCGCAGAAAGTTGAGCACGTCGGCGGCGACGTCGTACTCCAGCACCGACATGATGATGGCGATGACCTGGGCATGTTCGCCCTGAATCATCTCGGCGATGGAGCGCGCGTCCATCCAGCGCAGAATCTCCAGCCCCTTGCTCGAGGAGCCCGGCATGATGCGACCGAGAATCGTCGCCGCCTTGTCGGCTCCCAGGGCGCGTTTGAACACGTTCTCCACGTAGTCGGCGGTGCCCAGACCGAGGTTGGTCTGCTTCTTGATGGTGGCCACGAAATCATCGAGCACGACGTTCACGCACTCCTGGGACAAGTCCGCCACCGACACCATGCGCGCACCAAGCGCCTGCACCTCGCGCGGCGACAGATAGCGAATGATGTCCGCCGCCTGTTGTTCGCCCAGCAGCAGCATGATCACGGCCGCACGATCCGTCGTGGTCATCGTCTCCAGCTCTTCGCGCACGCTGTCGGGCAGGGGCGCTGCGTTCTCTTCCGCCAGGGCGTCTTTCTTCTCGGCTTCAGCCATGATTGTCTCCGTCCGGTTACACCGGCTTGATCAGTTTCTTCAGCACGTTGGCGACGCGTGCAGAGTCTTCGGCCACCAGCAGCCGGATGAGGGCCACCTTGTCGTCGTAAGTGTTGGCGGTGTCGAGCATGTCGGCCGAGATGGACGACTTCTTCGGGCGCAGCTTGGCCTTGATCTCGTCGATGCCGGCGGCATCGCCCGAGGACAGCATGGCCAGTTCCTGCGGGCTGAGGTCGTTGGAATTCAAGGTGTCCTCCTGCGACAGGGCATCGGCCAGCGTGGGCTGCGGCATGTAGAGTTTCATGACCGGGCGTACCACGATCACCATGAACAGACCCAGCAACAGCACGATCATCGAGTACTTGATCAGGGCAATCAGCGAGGGCTGTTCATGCCAGGGCAGGCTGATGCCGACGACTTCCTCGCTGTGGAAGCGCGAAGTGACGATGGTCAGCGCGTCGCCGCGGGCGGCATCGAAGCCGATGGCGGCGCGCACCAGATTCTCCAGCTTGGCCACTTCCGCCGCCAGCAGGGCATCGACGTCCACCGCCTCGGCGGCCTCGGCGCCTGCGTCGGGCAGGTCCAGCGCCAGCGTCAGGGCCGCTTCGTCCACCGCAATGGCCACCGACAGACGGTTCAGCGTGCCCACCTGGTTGCGGGTGTAGCGCACGCTGCGGTCAAGCTCGTAATTGCGGATCGTCTCGCTGCTGCGCACCGCATTGGGGGCCGCACCGGCGCCATCGATGGTGGCGTCGGCGGCCGCGGCCTGCGGGGCCACCACCGTGTCATTGGGCACGATATTGCTGACGCCGCCGGGAATGCCCTGCGCCGTATCGGCCGCGCTCATGTCCATGCGGATGGACTCCGAGCGCGAGCGCGGACCAGCGCCATTCTGGTCGAATTCCTCGAAGGTGGATTCGACCTGCGTGAAGTCGATGGCGACATCGACCTTGGTGGTGACGGCGCCTTCGCCCACCAGGGGCATCAGCAGCGCGTCGATGCGCTCCTTGTACATGGTCTCGACCGACTGCTGGTAGGTCAGCTCTTCCGAGGCCTGCTGCAGCGTGGACGCTCCAGAGGGGCTGGTCAGCAGATTGCCGCGGTCGTCCACCACCGACACATCGGTGGTGGCCAGGTAGGGCACGCTGGAGGCCACCAGATTGACGATGGCTTCCACCTGCGGCTGGCTGACCGCGCGCCCGGAATAGGGCGTCACCACGACCGACGCCTTGGTGGGTGTCTTGTTGCGGATGAAATTGCTCTGGCGCGGCGCGGCAATGTGCACGCGTGCCGACTGCACCGTGGAAATTCGCGCGATGCTTCTGGACAGCTCGTTCTCGATGGCGGCGTTGTACAACGCTTCCTCCATGAACTGACTGGTGGTCATGGTGGACTGCTCGGTCAGGTAATCCATGGCACCGCTGCTGACATCGCGCGGCAGGCCGGCGGCCGCCAGCGCCATGCGGGCATCGTGGTAATTCTCAACGGGCACGGTGAGCGCACCGGTGGAGGCCTCCAGACGCACCGGGATGGCACTGCTGGCGAGCACCTCCATGGCTTCCGCCCGATCCACTTCGCTCATGCCGGGATGCAGCACACGGTAGTCGCCGCTATTGATGAGGAAGAACACGATCACCAGGATCGACAGCAGGCTGGTCAACAGGATGGCCGGCAGGGACTTGCGCACCAGCGGCTGGTTGAGCACTTCAACCACGCTGGGATAAGCCCGGGCGTCCTCAGCCGCAGGCGCGCCGCCGCCCGCATCACGCTCTGCAGGCAGGTTGCGACGGCTGGTATCCACGCGTGCATCGCTAGCGGCCATCAGGGGGGAGGAGAGTTCTTCTGCAATCGCCATGGTTCAGTCAACCTTTGTCAAACGGGCATGTTCATGATGTCTTCGTAGGCTTTGAGCACTTTGTTGCGCACCTGCAAGGTGGCTTCAAAGGCCAGCGAGGATTTCTGCATGGCCAGCACCACGTCCGTCAGCGGGACGTTCTCGCCGGATTCGAAGCGGGCCATCATCGTCTGGGAAGCCTGCTGGGTGGCATTGACCTCCTGCAGGGTGCGCGCCACGGCATCGGAAATCGTGCTGGCAAAATTGCGGCCTTCCACCCCGCTGGCAGGGGGGGGCACGGCGGCGCCGCCCTGCAGCCGCGTCTGCTGGATGGCGCTCTGGTAGCGCTGGATCTGCGACAGCAGGTACTGCGCGTCCGGAGTGGGAGTGATCGCCATGGCTGTAGCCCTCAGCGTGCGTAGGCATCCGGGACCCGATGGCCCTCGGAGCGGAAGGTTTGCAATTTATGGCGCAGCGTGCGCTGGCTGATGCCCAGGCGCTTGGCCGCATCGGCGCGCGAGCTCGAGCTGTGCAGCGCCGCCAGGATCTTGCGGCGTTCGGCATGCTGGATCGTGGCCTGCAGATTGCCCTCGCCCGCGGCGGTGGCCTGCTCGGGTTCGGCCTGCACGGACGGGCTCGCCGGCACCGCATCCGCCGCCAGCGCCGGCGCTGCCGACTCGTCGAACACGATGTCGGCCGCCACGATGGTCGGCGTCTGCGTCAGAATCGTGGCGCGGGCCATCACGTTTTCCAGTTCGCGGATATTGCCGGGCCAGGTATGGCTCAGCAGTTTTTCCAGGGCACAGGGGGCGATGTCGGTCGGGCCTCCCGGCATGCTGTACTTCTGCAGCATCAGATAGGCCAGGGGCTGGATGTCGAGTTTGCGCGCCGCCAGCGCCGGCATGTTGAATTTGAAGGCGCTGAGGCGGTAGTAGAGGTCTTCCCGGAATCGCTGCCGCCGCGTGTGTTCCAGCAGGTCCACGTTGGTCGCCGCCAGCACGCGCACGTTCACCGCGATTTCGCGGGTGCCGCCCAGGCGGGTGATCTTGCGCTCCTGCAGAGCACGCAGGATCTTGGGTTGCAGCTCCAGCGGCATCTCGCCGATTTCATCCAGGAAAATGGTGCCATTCTGGGCCTGCTCGAAATAGCCGGCGGCGCTGCTGTTGGCGCCGGTGAAGGCCCCTTTCTCGTGGCCGAAGAACAGGCTCTCGGCCAGCGTCGCCGGAATGGCGGCGCAGTTCACGGCGATGAACGGGCCCTGCGCCTGGGGCGAGGCCTCGTGCACCACGCGGGCCAGGATCTCCTTGCCAGAGCCGGTCGGCCCGGCAATCAGCACAGGAATGCTGGAAGCCGCCACCCGGCACGCCAGCGCAAAGATCTGCGCGCTCTGGGGGTCGACAAATACGAAGGGCTGCGTTCGGGTGGTGGCCTGCGTCATCATCATTACACTCATCGGGTGGTTCATGGAGGTGCAGGCGACGATTAGCAATAAGCGAGCCAGTTTTTCAAGTCATTGTTTTAAAAGACTAAAAAAATGCAGTTGTACATTTTTTGACACGTTTTCGGCGCCGCGTCAGAAATCTGGCAGACCGCCGAAGCGCTTACAGAGAGGAGGTATTGAGGTTGTAGCGGGAGATCTTCTGAATCAGGGTGGTACGTTGCAGATGCAGCAACGCAGCCGCCTTGCTGACACTGCCTTCGGCCTGCGCGAGGGCGGCCTTGATCAGCTGGATCTCGATGTCGGCCATCAGTTGGCGGGCGGGCACGCCCTCACTGGGCAGAGCAGTGACGGAGTGGGAGAGCCGCAGGATCTGTTCGATCGAGCGTGGGCTGATCGGGTCGGCCAGCGCTTCGGCGCCGGCCGGAG
>Ga0255215_1000140_pt1 | contig 21614 bp, 41 predicted proteins | sample Miss_Law_RepC_8d_FD_183033 | JGI IMG/M metagenome (GOLD analysis project Ga0255215, IMG submission 183033) | Freshwater microbial communities from Mississippi River, Louisiana, United States - Miss_Law_RepC_8d | ecosystem: Environmental > Aquatic > Freshwater > River | place: USA: Louisiana... | reverse complement strand
GTTCGACTCCATCCAGAACAAGCGGCTCTGCTGTTAAAAGCTCTGCAGGAGGAACCCGCCATACCCAGCTATCAGCAGCAGGGGCCGGCTCACTGAAGATCAGGCGATCTGCCATCTCACGCCTCCTCAAGAACAGAGGGGGCGCCCTTGCGGCCGACGAGTTCGGGCCACATGACGTGCCAGTCGTTGGGGCGCAGCGTCCAGCGGTACACTTTCCGGTGTTTTCCGAAAAGCCGGCCAGACTCCCGCTCAAGGTTCACTGCCAAGAGATAGCCGCAATCGCGATAGCCGTACCCAACATTGCGAAGCTGTCCAAGGCATGTGCCGCAGGCTTCGGCTAGCTTTTCCTGCTGATCCCGAGGTATGGAATTCAGCAGATCCGTCAGTTGTTTGATCGGGGTGTTCGTCATAGGTGTACAGACTACAGCATGTCGTGTACTTTGTAAACACCCCGACGTGTACATTTTGTGCGCTACTCAGCGCATGAGTGAGGACGCATTGATCCGACTAGAGAACCTCTTGAGCTACGCCCGCAAGAAAGGCTGGCGTGACAAGGTTTTGGCTGAGAAGATCGGGCGATCCCCGCAACAAATCAGCGACATGAAGAACGGTCGCAGAGGGTTTGGCGAGGACATAGCCCGCGACATTGAGCAAAAGCTGGGGCTTCCGCGCTACTGGCTAGATGTCCCGCACGATGGCGACGACAGCCAGGCCGACCGCATGGCAAAGGCGGATGCGCAGACAGACGCCGACATCGCGGAGGTTGATCGATCAAAGTTTGGCCCTATGGCGGTTCATCTAGCCATGTCGCTTGACGCCATCAAGAACCCAGCAGACCAGGCCAAAGCCTTTGCCGCTGCTGTTTTGGCGATACAGCAAGCCATCGGCCATTCGGGCGATGCGGACAAAACCGGGCAATGAGAAGGGTCAAACGCGGCCCATTTGGACGAAAGCGTCCAGTCATCAACTTGTGACCTAGTTGACAGCCTAGGTGGGTGGCATGTGGAATCCTTGACAGGAGGAAAGCATGTCAGCAGTAGTTGAGACTTCACCTGTAGTTGAACCCGCCAAGCGTGCAGAGCATCCGCTGCCGCAGAAGATTGCCCCAGCAATGGTCTTGTTCCAGCCATGGGCACTGAAGGCAATGTCCATCATTCGGGTGCAAGAGGCGCGGAGGATTGAGCGTGAATCGATTCGTTGAAATCAGCATCCAGGTCGTTCTAGCTCTAGCTTGGTTCTGTGGGCTCATGGCTGGCCTGTTCTCTGACGACATCGGGAACCGAGTCGTGGGGATGCTGCTCTGGATCGGTCTTGGCGTCGGCTACAGGCTTCACGAGATCCAGAAGAACACGGCCGCAAAGCAGGGCTAGAGACAGCCCCCACAAGCAAAAGCCACCCTTTAGGTGGCTTTTTTTGCGCCCTAACAACTGAGCCCCCGCAAATAAGTACACCTTGCAGTGTTTTTCTGCTTGCGTTCCTGTTCACTGTGTGGTGTACTTATACCCATCGCAGCAAACAAGCGAAGGGGTAGAAATGGGGCGCAATGAATTGGACATGGTGACGAAGGCTGAGGACAGCTTTGCTCACTTCCGCGAAGCAATCGCAGAGCGCCTGAATGGCGCATATCAAATGCTTTACGCCGAGTTCGTCGGCTGCTGGATGAAGTCGCCGACTTCGCTTGTGCAGACGCCGGGTTTCGCCGAGAACGGCCAGACCGTCGCGTGGGTTGTCTCTGACCACTTCGCAGGCAAAAACGGTGATGCAGACGAGATCGAAATGCTTTCGATCATCGCTGATGTCGCCCGCGGCAAGGACGCCAAAGAACGCGCCTTGGCCCTCATCGACCGCATCGCTCGTGCTCATGCCGAGTTCCATGCTGAAGACGCGATTTGAGGCACGCCATGAGCCGCTACGAAGAACGCGAAGCCGAGAGCTTCTACACGATCCGCGTGATTGACCTTGAAACGGGTCAGCCAATCGAAACGACTTGGGCCAAGTCCCGCCGCCACTGCGATCTGCGCGTGTCCGCTCTGCGCGAGCGATACGACACCCCGGACGCTTACCGGATCGAGGTGGAGGAATGAACGAAGCAACCCTTCTCACAACTCTCGGCCTTCTGACCATCGCGGCAATCGCTGTTGTTCTGTTTGACCGATTCGCCGTCCGCGTCCTGGCCGCTGACCCTGAACACGAAGACTGGCCCGCATGAACCTCATCACCTACGAAGGACTCGCCATGACCGACACAGACAACATCGTGCAGTTCCAAGCAAAGAACGACCTCCACCGCATGTTTGCGCCGGGCGTGATCGAAGGCCACAAGGCCCCCATGACCACGCTCGAAAAGGTGCTCGTGGTGCTGATCTACGCCGCCTCCGTCTTCATCGTCTTCTCGCTTATCGGCTGGGGCTACGAAGAACTCAAGCACATCGACTGGCACTCGGTCGGCCAACTGCTGGGGGTGATGCGGTGAGCAATGCACTGACCACACTCACGACCAAGCTGGCAACGCGCTTCAGCATGGGCGACGGCATGGAGCTTGTCGGCACCCTGAAGCAAACGGTGTTCAAAGGCCAAGTCACTGACGCCCAACTGACTGCCCTGCTGCTGGTCGCTGACCAATACGCGCTCAACCCTTGGACGAAGGAAATCTACGCCTTCCCCGACAAGAACAACGGGATCATTCCTGTTGTCGGCGTCGATGGCTGGTCGCGGATCATCAACAGCCACCCGGCTTTCGATGGCATGTCGTTCAAGCAGGATGACGAGTCTTGCACCTGCGTGATGTACCGCAAAGATCGCAATCACCCGGTTGAGGTCACCGAGTACATGAGCGAGTGCAAGCGATCGAACGTCGGCCCGTGGATGAGCCACCCGCGCCGTATGTTGCGTCACAAGGCCATGATTCAGTGCGCCCGATTGGCGTTCGGCTTCTCCGGCATCTACGACCAAGACGAGGCTGAGCGGATCGCTGAATCTGATGTGACGCCGCAAAGCATCCGGGCCGCACGCAACCCGAACCAATCTGCCGAGCAAAACGCGCCCGATGGCCTGGCCGAGTTTGAGGCCCAGCACCTGCCGCCGATGCAGGAAGCTGCAAAGAACGGTCCTGATGCCCTGTCTGCTGCCTTCCAGGCACTCCCCAAAGGTGCGCACAAAGCCGCCTTCTGGCAGAAGCATCAAGCCGACCTGAAGGCCGCAGCGAATCAAGCAGTCGTGATCGACGCAAGCGAGGTCAAGCAATGAGCAACATCATCCAAGGTTCGCCCGAGTGGTTCGCTCAACGTGTCGGCAAGCTGACGGCTTCGCGCCTGGCTGACGTGCTTGCCAAGGTCCAGGTCGGAGAAGCAGCCAGCCGCGCCAACTACCGCGCCGAACTTGTGGCCGAACGTCTGACCGGCAAGGCTGCCGAAGGCTTCACAAATGCTGCGATGAAGTGGGGCACCGATTGCGAGCCACTGGCCCGCGCCGCCTACGAAGCCGAGTTTGGTCTGCTGGTGACTGAGGTTGGCATGGTCCCGCACCCGACCATCCCCATGTCTGGCGCTTCGCCTGATGGCCTGGTGTCAACGGATGGGCTCATCGAAATCAAGTGCCCCGAAACCAAGGCGCACATTGACACGCTGTTGAGCAAGGCAGCGCCCGCCAAGTACATCCCGCAGATGCAATGGCAGATGGCCTGCACTGGCCGAGCCTGGTGCGACTTTGTGAGCTTCGATCCTCGGATGCCCGCTGACCTTCAGATGTTCGTCTGTCGTGTCCTGCGCGATGACGAACTGATTCGTACCTATGAGGCTGAGGCTGTCTCCTTCCTGGCTGAAGTCGAAGCAACGGTCACGCAACTGACGGCACTCCGCGCCGCCTAACTTTTCCGGGCACCCACCCTAAGGGGGCCGGTTAGCACCAAGGGTGCCCACCAGACAGACCAGACAGGAGAGAGAGATGAGCAACGCAGAGCGCGAATCGTTTGAGGCTTGGTATGCCGACCACGCGAACCGCAACAGCCGGTTCAAGTTCACAGCCGAAGGCATCGCGGAACTTCGCGAAGGCAATCACTACGGCAGCCATCGCCACTACCTCAACAACTTGTGGGAAGGCTGGCAAGCACGCGCCGCCCGCCAGGAGCAACCCAAATGAGCAACGCAAAGCACACGCCGGGGCCTTGGTCCTGCGGATGGGGTGAGACAAGTGGGCTGACTGGCCCTCGCTGCGCGCCAACCGTCTACTTGGCAAAAGCTGATCTCGACATCGAGATACCCGTCCACCGGGACGGTCGGCCTATCGCTTGGGTTCTTTCTTCGCTGCCCGATGAAAGGGCCGTGCCTGACGCCCGCCTGCTCGCCGCCGCGCCTGAGCTTTTGGAGGCGCTGAAGTTGGTGGATGCCGAGTGGTCAACTTTTTGGCCGCTTGGCCCTGAGGTGAAGACATCAAGCGATCGCATCTGCGCGATCTCTGACGAGACACAGGTGATCTGGCGCGCAGTCCGCGCCGCCATCGCCAAAGCAACCGGGGAGCAAGCATGAGCCACACCGAACAGATGCGCGAGGCTTTCGAGCGCTGGTATGTCGATCACTGCCCCGACATGAACGTCGAGCCCATCGGCTGCCGAACCTTCACGCTGCAATGGGAGGCGTGGCAAGCCGCCCTCACCGCCCCTGCGGCAGAGGTGCCGGAGGCGATGGTGGATGCGGAGATTGAGGCGACCATTACGAAGGCCGTGCGCGAAGGCAGGCTGTCATGGCTCGGCTTCAAGAAGGACGACCAAGGCGCTTACACCATCCCGGTGCTCTCGCCATCTGACTACCAAGCGGCCCGCGCAGTCATCGCCGCCCGCGACGCCCAGTGGCAATCCACCCGGCTGCGCGGTGTTGTGCCGGATGGGTGGAAGCTGGTGCCGGTGGAGCCGACCGATGAAATGGTGGACGCTGGTAATGCGCACACGTTGAACCGCAGCATGCTCAAGCAGGCGTGGTACGCCATGCTGCAAGCCGCCCCTCAAGCCCCAGCCGCTGCGCTGGATGCGGGGGTGGTGCCGGAGCCTCACGCCAGCGAATGGCGCTTGTGTGTGAGAGTCGCCAAGCAGGCGGCAAACACCGGCATGGTGCCCGTCAAGGCTTCGGCGATCTTGGCCATCGACGCCGCCATGTCCGCCCAGGCGGGGAAAGGGGGTGCGGAATGAAGATCGAACTGAACACCGACGACATCAAGCCAGTCTCGAAAGCGAAGCTGCCCGATCCAGACGTTGACCAGCTCGCAGCGACCATGTTCACCATGCGCCAAGCCGCACGCATGACTCAGGCCGAGGTTGCCGCCGTGCTTGGCTTGGAGCGCACCAGCGTGACCAACTACGAGTCAGGCAGATACCGCGTCGAGCTGCGCCATCTGACGAAGCTGGCCGCACACCTCGGGTTGGAGGTCGTCATCACGCTCAAGCCCGCGCAGCAAGCGACAACCAGCGGATGGATTGCAGACGCTGGGAGCGAGCCGGCGCGATTGGATTGGTCTGACGCACCAGCCGCCCAGGCCGAGCGCGAGAGGGGGGAGTGATGCAGTACCTACTCACCGAGCAGGAATACAACGCCCTGTGCGCCGAGCAGCGTTTGCAGACCAAGGCCAACCAGGAAGAACTTCAGGCGCTTTGCACGCAAGCGGCCATGCACATTCCCATCGTTGTGGAGTGGTGGACCGACAAGACACCCAGGCCGTGGGGGTGCATCTTAGGGCCGCAAGATGCAGGACCCGTACTACTGCGACCGATGCCCCGCACAAAAGGTCTGCCCACACCCGCACAAGGAGTGGAGCAAGTGATGGCCACCCACCCCACCAAGGACACCAAGCAATGACCACCGAAAACCAACTTAGCCTGAATGAGTTTCGTTACCGTGTATACGAAAATGAAGCTGCACCTGATTATGGAATGCGGCATATGTCAGCGGACGGTATGGCAAGAGCTATTCTTGCCCTAGAACGCCGCGTGGCTATATTAGAAAGATTCATTCAAGCATCGGGGGTCAGTATCCCGAATACAGGGAGAATCAATTGACCACCGAAAACCAACTGCTGCCGTGCCCGTTCTGCGGCACAGCGCCACGTACCCGAATTGAGCAGTTGAGCGAGCGTTACGCTTACGCTGAGCGAGTGATTTGCGAGTGCCCTAACTGCGGCTGCGCCCAATCCGCTATCGGAGACACAAGTAAAGGAGGCTATGCCGACAACTCCACGGTCAAATCTCGCGCCAATGCCGCCTGGAACCGCCGTACCGCCCAGCCCGCAGAGGGTGGGGAGCCCTTCGATAAATGGTTTGAAGGCCACACCAAGCAAAGTCGCATGAACGGTGGGCAGCCGGATTACTTCCTGGCACGCGATGCGTGGGGAGCATCTCGGCAATCGGCCCCGCCCGCCAGCCAGGAGCAGGCGCAGCAGCCCAGCATCGCCAGTGCAGCGGACATGGCCGTCTATCAGTCCATCGCGGACGGATACCCGAAGGCGCAGCAGCCCAGCGGCGGGGAGGTGGCCCGACTGGCTCAGGTTGCGCTTGATGAGGCTGGCAGCGGCCCGAAGCCATGCGACTGGATGGAAGCTGCACTCAAGGTCTGCCGCCATGTTGTCGCCACCCCCAAGCCGGAGCCGATGACGGATGACGAGATGTGGGCTCTCTGGAACTCGCAGGGCATTGACGACATGACGCAGCACGAGGCTATCGCATTTGCCCGCGCAGTCGAAGCCCACCACGGCATCACCAAGGGCAGCGAATCTGCGGCCTGTTCTGTGTGCGAAGGGAAGGGCCATGTCTACCGGGATGGCCGGTGCGTTGGCTTCTGCCGGTGTCCGGCTGGGCGCAATGCGTTGGCGTTGAACATCCCGCCCGCCCCCATCACCAAGGAGCAAGCATGAGCAGCGAAGCGTTGAGGCTGGCCCAAGCATTGGACAACCACCAAGCTGTCGAAGAAGACGCAGCCGACATGCTGCGCACCCAAGCCGCAAGCATCGCCTCACTCGAAGCCGAGCGCGACCAACTGCGGGCGGAGGTGGAGAGGTTGCGCAAGCCGTTGACGGATGAGCAGATAGAAAGCATCCGCGTTCGACTTGCCGAGCAATGCCAAGCAATGGCCGACAAGGGCTCTGTCATCGGGACTGACTCGTATGACCACGATCTGATCCGCCTGGCGGAACAAGCGAAGGCCAACAAATGACACCTGAACGCCGCAGACACCTTCAGCAAACCGGCGAAGACTTGACGCCGGAGGAGTTCAACGAAGGATGGCACTACTGCTACGCATGGGACTTCATGCTCATCCACAAAGACGAGCCCGAAGCCGCGTGCTGCGAGTGTGACCGCGCCATCGAAGCAGCAAAGGAGGCCCCATGAAGTTCACCCCAGAGCAAGTGGCGCAGATGCGCAAAGCCGCCCAGGACTACGCCGAGGCGCAGAGCAGCGACTTTCAGGAAATCGGCCAGATCGCGGAGGAACGCCTCTGCACCCTCGCCGCAGACAGGGCGATTGAGGCGGCGGCAGGTGCTTGCGAGCAGACCGACGAAGACGGCGAAGGCCCCGACTCATGGGGCTGGCACTCCAAGGACTACGCAAAGGCCATCCGCGCCATGAAGGAGCACCAATGACCACCACCGACCGAGAGCTGCTACAGAGGGCGGCGAAAGCTGCGGGGATGCGTGCAGGCAATGGGCCTGGCGAATACGCATGGCATCCGGGGCTTGGCTGTCTCTCAACCTTGGACGAGCGAAACCGTGAGGTGCCCTGGAATCCGCTGCATGACGACGGCGACGAAGCAAGACTTGAGGCCGCGTGCAACATCGACATCGAGTGGCACACCATCGGTGTGGTTGCGATGATCAACGACAAAGACCTGATCAGCACGACCGATCGTTTTCGCGAAACCTACGCAGACCACAGCGGCGACAAGCAGAAGGCTCGCAGATACGCTGGCGTCCGCGCCGCCGCTGCTATGGCGGGGGAGGGGGAGTGATGGACTGGGAAGATCACCGCGCAGCCCCGGTGTTGTGCCGAATTCAGATCCGGCAAACATACGCTGGGCGGCCAATGCGCAGCGGCGCCGAACAACTGAATGGGCGTGAAGTTCAACTCGTGGCCGCTTGGCTGATGGATGAACAAGACGCCTACCCTGGTGAATGGGCGCTCATGCCCGAATCGGGATCAATTGATGGGCTGGTATGGATTGCAAGCGGCGACGTTGTGCCAGTCCTGAATGGGGAGGGGGAGTGATGGGCAACCTTTTGGAAGTCGCGCTTGCTGACCCGCACGGGATGGCATGCGTAGGAGCACAGAATGGGCGGGCGATACTGGCGTCAGCCGATCTTATCGCCCGGGTCGGCGTGCAAGGTATCCGGAGGGAGCTAGGACTCTCCCGCACGTACCCCGTTAAGACAGGCCTTGGCGCTCACGATGTTGTGTGGGTCGAAGGTGACTCACACGAGGACGCTGTGAATCGCTACTTCGCCACCCAGGCCGAGCACAAGGAGAAGTGATGCAGACGCCAAACTTCCTCGCCTTCACGCGCCGCCATCCGTTCGCATCTCGCGTCCCGCTGTTCAAGTGGATCGCGTTTGCGCTGTTCATGGCTGCGAAATACAAGGAGTCGAAATGCTGACCCCGAGCGAACTAGCAACCGCGCTCAGAATCAGCGAGCGCCAAGTCCAGCGTCTCACGGCTGACGGAATGCCATTCCAGCCGGTCGGGGCTCGCGGCAAGCGATACGACCTTGAACAGTGCAAAGCCTGGCTCAGAGAGAACCACACATGCCTATCAAACAAACAAAAGCAGGCGGCTTCGAAATCAGTGTCTGCGTCAGCCGTCAACGCGTTCACCGACGCTTGCCGCCGGGCACATCTAAGGGTGAGGCCAAGCGAGTCGAAGCCGAACTCAGAGCAGCACTCAGCCGAAACCGAGCGCCGGTTATCCCTGGTGACCCAGGACTGAGCGAGATCATGACGCTCTACATTGCCCACACCGCCACGCTGCGCAGCCCTGAGACGGCCAAGCACCACGCGGTGCGGATCGGGCAATGGGTGGAGCGTTACCGGGCCTCACAGACCAAGGAGGCGGTTCGGCACATCATCAAGGACATGACGGGCCACTACGCGCCGGCCACGATCAATCGCAGCCTTGGGGCGCTTCAAAAAGGGCTGTCTATCGCTTGGCACGAAGGCCGCACGCCGGTCGATTACTCCAGCTTGGTCAAGCGCCTGCCGGAGAACAACAAGCGCACGGTTTACCTGAGCATGGAGCAGGTCAAGGAACTGGCCGACCACGCGAGCGAGAACGTGCGCGCCGCGATCTGGATTGCCCTGCTGACCGGGTGCAGGCGTGGTGAGGTGTGCAAGATCGAGAAGGCCGACATTGGCGCCGACACGATCCGCCTACAGGCTGGCAACACCAAGACCTTGCGATATCGAGAGGTGCCGATTGTCCCGGCCTTGCGCCCGTGGCTGGCTTACCTGCCCTTGCCGATCAACTTCGAAGGCGTCAAGACGGGATTCAGGCGGGCCAGAGAGGCGGCGAAGATGGAGCACGTCCATTTTCATGACCTCAGGCATTCGTGCGCCACGATCCTGTTAGGCCACGGCGTGCCACTGCACGTGGTGCGCGACATCCTCGGCCACACGACGGTTAAAACCACGGAGCGATACGCTCACACCCAGGTTGCACCACAGCGCGAGGCGTTGGAAAAGCTGGGAGAAATGCACCAGCGTTTACACCATGGCTAGAAAAATGCGGGGTCGGAAAAAGGAAAAGCCCCTGCAAACTGTTGATTTGCAAGGGCTTCCGTGTGGTGGGCGGTGCAGGGTTCGAACCTGCGACCCCTGCCGTGTGAAGCCAAAGAATGCCCTCTGTCGCATGTCGCTATGTAGGGAGCGGGCGGACTCTGGCGGCCAGTTGGCGCAAACAAAATGCACCATTCGTGCACCAGCATTACACTGTACGCCCATCCAGTAGATGGCGGGAAGGAGAGAACGTGAGCAGATTCAAAGTCGTGAACAGATCATTGTCTAATCACTGCTGCTTCAGTCATAGCGTGCTGGACACCGGAAAGAAGGCTGATTACGCCGGAATTGACTCAGACAGCGAGGTCATGTGCGAATGCTTCGACGAGGAATCGGCGCAGATGATCTGCGACGCCCTGAACAAGTTCGCCCCCACCAAGGAGCCCGCATGACCGACCGCCCCGATTTTGTTGACCTGATCTACCACGTCAGCCCGGAGGGCTCGCCACTGTTCAAGGTGTGGCATTTCGCCCGCGTGCAGAAGCGCAAGACAGGCGGAAGCATGCGACAGCGCAGGCGGGCGATGATGAAGCCGCTGCGCTTCACGCCATGCGACAAGATGCGAAAGGTTTACGAATGGAGGCGAGACGCATGACCGACCCTCAACTTGCATTGCCTGAAGTGGAGGCAAAGCCTCACGCCTACGCATCGGACGTTAAGCCGGATGGCGAAAAGTGGCTTTCATGGCTTGAGCGTCGGCAGGTCTTCAGCATCCAGAAGGTCGGTGGCGATTTTGAAGCGTGGGAGGAATGCGACCACTACTACAGCGCGCCACTTTCTCGCGCCGACCTCCTGCAACTGGCCGAAGAAATCAAACGACTCGCGGAGGAAACATGACCGACCAAACCGACCGAATCAAGCAGATGGCGCAGGAGGCGGGGATACAGCCGCCATGGGTCTACGACGGGAGGTCACAGGACACCCCATGGATGGCCGACACCGCAGACCTCGCCAAGTTCGCCGCGCTGGTGGCGGAGGATGAGCAAGCGAGGTGGGCCGCTGTAGTAAAGGCGATGCACGAAGCTGATGAGGCTTACGGGTGCGGCTTCTACAACGACGACACATGGCGAGCCAACTACATGCGACTTCGCGACATGGCGGGATTGCCGAAGCGTGATTGACACATCTTGATGGCTGGATAGAATTACAGTGCCTCGAAAGGGGCCTTCAGATCTGCACCCGATCGCGCTGCAAAGTACACGCGGCACCTTGCCCCGATCCCCGTGCTCTGCATTGCAAGGCAACACGGTCTAGGGGTAGCAAACGGGTGTAGATCCGAGGGTCAAGCGCACAGCGCAGGATTGCGGGATCGCGGTCGCCCTCACAATTGGCCGCCGCCCCAAGCCTCTCAACGATGCTCAAACCGGGGCGGCAATTTTTTCATCAGCCGCCCGACTTTTCTTTCAGTTCGGGATGGTCTTGAGGAAAAATCTTCAGCCGACGCGCCACCCAGCCACATCCCTAAGGTGCTCCGGCGCATCCTTGCGATTTCTCTCAAGCCGGATGACGTAGGCCAGAAGTAGCGCCAACTTTTCGTAGCCCTCTCTTGACAAATACGTCAAGCCGAAGGGGATAGCCAGGCGCTCGGCTTCTTCGGGGGTCAGATCATTGCCACATCGCATCGGTGACGCTCGATTTCACCGTACTGCTTGTGGTGGACGATGCAGCGCATGTCGCGCCCTGCCCTGTAGCCGTGGCCCATCGCGTAGGCGTCAGCGGCTGCAAGGGTGCGGAATGTCTCGACGGTCACGCCTGAGAGTTCTTTGACGCTGGAATGGTGGACGTGGCCGCAGTACCAATAGCGATGATGCGTCTGCCCCCAATCCTGCGCACGGTCGCAAGCCATGACGCCTAGAAGCTGTTCGGGCTTGGTTGTATCGCCATGCGATGCGCCCAGAAGCACGTTGCCGAAGCGATAGAACCAATGCTTTGCAGGGGACAGGTCAACCTCTACCCGCGGCTCGTTGTCGAAGTAGGCAGAGATTGAGAAGGCCAGCGCCCACACGGCATGTGGATCATGGTTACCGCTAACGAAGCGGACAAGCACACGCTCGTGCTTTTGAAGCGCCCGATAGATCGCGTGGCGGAATGTCTCAATGCCGACCTTGAGGACGTGGACGTAACGCGAGTCAACGTCCAATTGGTGCTTGTGGGCTGGCGTCTGGTTGCTTTGGTCGTCAGCGTGGAACACGTCCCCCAAGGGGAGGATTAGCGCAGTCTTGGCAGGCGGCGCAGCATCGACAAGCCGGTCCACTGCTCCGATTGTCAGGCGGCGGGCTTCGGCCAGGTCGAACGATTCACCGCACTCCTTGCCCCAAACGTAGAGGCCAAAGTGAGGATCACCGAGAGGGTAAACGGCCAGCAGATCATCATGGGTCTGCTTGGGCTTCGGTGTGGGCTTGGCGAGCCCCCTCACCTCGTCAGCAAGTGAGCCGATAGCCTCCTGCATGAGAGAGAAGCGGGCCGACTCATCAACAGCAGACTTGACCCACTGCCCACGCGGCTTGCCGTCTTGATCGTAGTAGGTGGACACGCCCTTGACCGTGAAGCCGTCGGGGACGGTCTTGGTCATGTCATGGGCGGGGGAGTGGCCTTGGAGTGCTGCACGCTTTCGGATCGAAGCCAGGGCGCGTTTAAGAACCCTGTCGGTGATGCCCAAAGCCTTCGCGCCTTTGGAGATACTTCCAGCCTTCTCGATTGCCTCGATGTATTCGAGTTGGCGAACCGTGGCGAATGGGATCAGGTCGGAATAGCTCATTTCACCCCCGCAGCGGCGCGGCACTTGTAGTAGATCCCGGCAACCTCGACCAGCTTGCGGGTCGTGGCACCGAATGACGGGTCATCGAGCGGCGTCAGAGGCGGGCACATCGCCTGCACCAGCGGAGACACTGAGGGCTGCGTTGATGTCGCGCAAGCTGTCAGGCTCATGGCGACAGTCGCGATACACAGGCTTTTCAACGGTTTCACGGATCACCCTTTCTCGGATGGTCTGCTGCTTGACATCGATCTTTTGGATCGACTCTGCAATGGTCGATAGGGCTGCTTCCCGCTCGGTATGTGCGGCCACGGTTGCCGCGTCCCACTGCCCTTGCTTGATCGTCCACCCGCCATAGAACCCGGCAGCGGCAGAGATGAGCGCAGCGCCTGCGATGAGGTAGGGGGTCATATCTCGAAGTGCGGGGAGTCGGACTCGCCACGCTCACGCGGCAAACCGTCCATGTCCCAATCGGCCCCCCATCGGACGAGGACGCCGACCTCTTTGCCCGCCTCGATCATGGCCTTGCCGATCTGGTCGAACTTCTTCAAGTCTTTCCAGTCGATGACGCCATCAATGAGCGGGGCAAGGTCTACCGCCTTCCCATCGATGTGCTTGGAGTTCATCGTCCAAGTGACCTTTGGCCCAGGCTTGGTGCGCCCCTGCGCGTAGAGCGCGGCTTGGCGCTCCTTGGTACGCAGCCCTTCCACGACGAACAAAGAAAAAGGCAGCCGTTTGGCTGCCCTTCTCACGATGCTCACGAGGGTTGGATTCACACCCTCTAAGCGCTTCTCGCTGCGTTCGTCCAGCGTCACGGCAGCATCCCCTTCACGTCCTTGTAAACGTCAGTGGCCGACTTGTCCTGATACTTGCCCATCGTGTTGAACGCGATGCGCACCAACACCCACCCAGGCAAGCCAGCCGCAAAGATGGTCCCACCGATCTCCAGCAGGCCAAACCAGGCCACCACCGGATCAGCCGATGCCGCGTGTGTGTTGAACCCCAGGTAGATCACCAGCCAGCCGCCGAGGCCAAGCGAGCACGCCAGCGTCGAGATCAGCGCCACAGCCCACTCCCTTGATGTGCGCGGCTGCTTGAGCAGCATCACCACCAGGGCCGAGAGGGTCAGGCCGCCGACGACAGCGCCACCGAGCGCCGCACCGCCTGCGCCCTTCGCTGCTGCCATACCCGCCGCGCTTGCGGCTGCCGTTCCGAGTTCCATTTGACTGTCCATGATGAAAGGCCCACTCGGGCCAAGTTGGTTAACCGATGTAGGCGCGAACGGTGCCGGTGTAACCAGCCGTGTTGACCGCAAGCCCGCTGTCGTGGTGGCGCAGGATGGCCGTTGAGTCAGATGCAAACTTGGGGTTTTGCCCGTCGATTACCACAGCCGAGTCCAACCACATGCGGCAGGCGTTCAGGGCGGCGACGCTTTCCTTGCCTGCTGCGACAGTGGTTGCTTGACCGACGTAGGGCGCCAAGTTCCACGAATGCACGTTGTCGATGTCCACCAGCACGCGATCCGCGCTGTCCTCATAGACGCAATTGAGGCGGATGGCGTTGGTGTACTCGTGCGCCGTGCTGGCGTTGTCACTTGCTGCCGTGCTGCCAGTGGTGCCATTGCCATAGGCGAGACATTCAACCTCAATGATGCTTGGAGAGGTTGCGGCACCAGCCGCAGCCGGAGCGGTCGGGCAGTGGTAGTTGAAGCCGTCATTCCAGTTGAAGAACGCGCCGCAGCGGTACAGGTAAACGGGCATGTTGAACTCAATGCCCAGCCCGTTAGCCAGCCCGCCACCTTGAAACGTGCAGTCGTTGAAGTACAGCGAGCAGCCAGTTGGGGCCGATGCCTCCACAACCGTGGCATAGAACGGGCGGCCACCAACGAAGTCAACACCTTGGACGTAGATGCTCATGTTGTTGACGGCAGCGGGGAATCGGCCATTGTTCGTGTTGGCCGTCGGCTGCATGGACGTATCGCCGACCAAGTTCCGGTCATCGTGGGCGCGCACATGGAGCTGGGTGCCGTCGTGGAACCAGGTTCCAGCCTCAGCGGAAACAGCGGCCAGGCTGGCGACCTTCTTGAGCACTCGGAACGGGCGGGCGACAGAGGACAGCACCTCTGTGTGCTTACTGTTGGCGATCACCAAACCGGGGTGCGCTGTGCGTGCGGAAAGGTCGGTCACGCCCGTTGCACTGGCAGACGAAATCGTGGTGCTGTAGACGTTGCTGTAAGTGCCGTTTACCGCCCATGTCGGCAGAGATGCAGAGCCGGCATTGATCGAGACAAACCGGCCCGACTCAACCACCACAGACAACGGGCGCGAAGGTTGAATGTTGTTCCAGCCTGCCGAGGTGCGGGCGAAGAAATCGCCAGTCAGGTTGATGATGCGGATTTGGTCTACATCGGTCTTCGCCAGAGCGGTACTCAGGTTGCGCAGAGGAAGCGAGCGGTTGTTGACCGCCGCCGTGCCATCGTTGCCGTTCACCGGGTCAACGTACCAGATGTTCGTGATTGCCGGGATGTAGTCCGTGATGGAAAAGTCAGTGACGATGCCCGAAGCGGAGCGGCGCAGGGTCAGCGGGTGGCCTGTCCAGCGAAAGCCGACAGGCGTGTCAATTGGGGCGACGAAGCTGGAAGGAACGTCAGCAGCGGGCAGCGGATCGCCCATGACCGAAGAATGATCCAGCGATCCAGTCGTGCTGATCGTGACGGTTGCCGCGCCAGTCTGAGGGCCATAGGCCACCGCACCCGCGCCTAGGACTGCGCTTGCATCCTCTCTTGCAGCAGTCGAACCCGTTACGGTTTCCGTGCCGGAATAGTTGCGGATGATGAGCGTCTCACCCTTTGCCAGAGACAAAGGACGAGCGCCCGACGCGGATGTCAGGATGGTCATGGCTGAACCTCGTTGTTCAGGAAGGGAAAGCGGGCGGCGTTGCCCGCTGCGGTATCAATGGATGCGGCTTACCAGCAGTTCAGTTCCTGATCCAAGTCCCACATGGTCACGACGTCGATCAGACCTGCATCGCTCTTGGTCTTGAGGTAGGCCAACAGTCCATCGAGCACGTCGGGCGTGTCGTTGGCGTTGTGGTGGTAGTTGGCGCCGGTGTAGCCGTTGGTGATGCAGGCGTCTACATACGCAGTTGCTTGCGCCAGGCTATACACGTTGTCCGTGCTAATCGCATCAGCCTGTTCAGGCCAGCCGCACGCCCAATGCGGGGAGCTGCTTACCGTTCCGCCAGTCGGGCGGGCCGAGTTGGTCAGACCCATGTGGATCGAGCGATGGGTAACCGAAGTGGTTGCGATGCCTCGGGTGTAACGGATGCCAGCACGCTCAACAGCAGTGCGGACGAAGTGATCCCAGCCGCCTTGGGGCAGCGCGAAATACTGTTCATGCCCTCGAATGCCGAATGAACTGATCCAGTCGATGCCCGCCATGATGTCGGCGTAGATGGCTGAGTCGTCGTTGGCGGAGCCAGCAAACCGATATTCAGCCGCACCCGTCCAATCGCTTGTCAGGTTGATGGCGGTCCCTGCGTTTGCGAGTGATTCGGTAGCTGCGAGCTTGAAGGTGTTGCCGCTCGCCGAGAACGGCCAGTAAGTGACGCCAGCTTGCAAGCCGGTCGGAACTTGGTCGTAGAACACAATCCGACTGCCCACGCTCAGGTTGTGGTTGCCCTCGCAGGTGAGTGTGTCGGTGCTCGCCGTGGTGCTGGTGACGCGGCAATCGTTGCGGCCGTTGCCCGCTTGGCGCGAGAGGTTGTAGCCCATCGGGCCAAGCAAGCGCAGACCATCGCCAGCCGCGTTGACCGGGTGAGTCATGGAGTGCGAGCCGACAGACCAACCAGCATCGAGCAAGGGCAGGATGTCGGAAGTTGTCGCACCCTGGCTGGTGGCGTTGAACACCTTGCCCGTCAGGAACACCGTGCCACGGAAGCCGTAGTAATCCATCATCTGCTTCGATGAGCGGCCACTCACAGGCGACGAAGCAGTGAGTGGAGAGGGCCGATAGACGTTGCTCGGCACGTCGTCGAAGGTCAGCAGGAAGCGCGGGCGACCCTTGATGTCTGCGTAGGTCGCGCCAAAAATCAGCGACTCACCATCGACCCAAGCACCATTTGAGCCCGCGTCAAACTGCTCGACGCGCACGGCTGCGATCTGATCGGTTCCGAATGTCCAAGTGGACAACACCGTCGCCTGCGGGCTCATGGTGTAGAACTCCCAGCCGCGACCAGGGCGGGCGCTTCCACCGTAGACGATGGAACGCGAGAAGGCCGCATTCCACAGGCGCACACGGAAGTCCAGCGGGCGCGTGCCGGGGTTCTTCACCCAAATGCCGATTGATGGATAGGTGCCGGTGGCCGGTGTGTATGCAGCCAGCGCAACAGCAGCCTGCGCAGTCGTGATGCCAACAGATCGACCCACCCGCACCGACTGTGTAGCACCGTCTGGCATCGGCGGGACATCGCTCACAAGCGTTGCGTCGCCAGCGACCACAGACAGCGACGGCCATGTGCAGATTTGGCGGCCCATCGATCCACGGAAGCCGAAACCTGACTTCTTGCCCGGCTGAATGACAAGCTCAGGGCCGTCGCCCACCGTCAAAGATTGAACGCGACCAGAACTCGCCACAGACACACCGCTGATCTCTGGTGTGGTCATATCGCCCATCACGATTTGATAATCGAGCGTTCCCGTGGTCGTAATGACAACGGATGCGGCGAACTTGTGGGGGCCGTACACAACCGCACCGTCTTTTGTTGCCTCACGCGCAGCGATGGAACCCGTCACAGTCTCCACCCCCGAGTAGTTCCGAATCACCAAGGTTTCGCCCTTGCGAAGCGTCAGGGGAAGCGAGCCGTTTGCAGATGTGAGAATGGTCATAGAGCCTCAGCAATGAAAAAGGCCCGCCGAAGCGAGCCTTGTGTTTTTTGTGTGAGATGTGGGTCAGTAGCCAATGGCGATCCAGTACAGGGTTTGGGTGCCTGTTCCGAACGCGTTCCCGCTTGCGCCTGAAGTGGTCAAGGATGTGCTCCCGAGCTGCCCCATCACCGAGTCGATCCCGCGATATCCGCCGATGCACTGCCAACAAGCGTTGGGGAACGTGATGGGGAATGTGATGGAGTAGCTGTCGAACACGACGCTTGCCTCGCCCCACTGCACGATCAGCCCACCTGGGAACTTTTGGAACCCGCTGGCCGCGATCTGTTGGTTTGAGCCGGTGAAGTCAGACAAGGCAACGCGCAGCGCAACGGCCGCATCCATCTGCCCCTTGTTGGTCGCCTGACCAGAGGTAGTCGCAGCCGGGACAACCGGTGAGCTGCTGAAGGTCTTGACGCCTGCAACAGTCTCATCGCCGGTCAAGCCGACCGCGCCCAACGTGGTGCGAGCTGCGCCAGCGTTTGCGTCATCAATCAGCGTCAGCCCGAAAGCCGACACAGCCGAAGCGCTCAACTTGCCAGCGATGGCGTCCCGGTTTTGGGCTGCGAACGAGTAACCAGCGCGCAAATGGTCGTCCAGATCAGGGAACGGGTTCTCTCCACCACTCGGCGGATTGCTGCCCGCGGTAGTGGACAGTGAAGCAAGGGATGCAGGTACAGGCATGGGCACCTCAAACAAAAAAGCCCGCTAGGCGCTATGCCTGCGGGCTTGGTAAGATTCGGGAAACTTTTAGGGGGTGGGGATGGATCAGTTTTGGGTACAGATGGCGGCGCCGTTTTTTGTGCTGGCCATCCTGACTGTGTTCGGCATACCCGCCACGATGGCAGTCAGACGATGGATGAAAGATGGCCCGACAAAGCGGGCCTTGCTGGATCGCACCCTGACGAAGCGCAAGCCTTGGATTCGATGGCTTGCTGTTCTTGTCGCTTTTGTTGCGATGTTTTTGTTTGGCGCCATTGGAATTTGGCTGAACAACCTAAGGTAACTCGCCTCACTTTGCTGCATCGATTGCCAGCAGTGAGCCAACCGGAACAGACAGAAGCCCCGCAGCTTCCGAGTTGAGAACTCGGTTTGCCACCCTTGGCAGAACTCCGACCTTGTAAGGCGCCGGGTTGACCATTGCGCGCTGATACACCGGGTTCAGGACCATCGACCTTGCGATAGGCCGGGAGGCCGTTGCAACAACGAGCGGAGCGCTGCCCATGCCAACACCCATCCCACCCGAAAAAACGTCAAGCGGGCTGAACGCTGGCACGTCAACGCCGGACTGAGTGGCTTTGGGAAAAGCCTGCGAGAACTGCGCTACTTGCTTGAGTTCGCCGGACAACGGCTTACCCTTGGTCAGCTGCGAAGCGAGCTTCTGAGCATTGACGGAACCAGCCCCTAAAGCGCTTTGAACCGTGTATGTCTTGGCAATGGTCTTGCGAGCCTCACGGAATGCGTTCACAAGTTCAGGCGAGCCGGTTTGTTGCGCAGCACGCTCTAGTGAGTCCTCCAAGGCGTTTGCAATGCCCTTGATGGCCTTGCCGCTGGCTTTGTCGCCTGAGGTGTAAAAGCCGTCCGCCTGGTCGCGCAGCACCCGCACCGCGTCGATGGCGTCGCCCGCGTCAAACTGAGGCTGATCCAGAGCCTTCACGATGTCGTCAACCGGGTTGGCCTTGACCAAGCCAGGGAAGCTGCGGGATGCGCCTTGCGTCTGCTTGCTGGCCTGCTGGAGCGCCAACTTGAAATCAGCATCCGCAGAAACCGTGCCAATGCCGCGCAGGGCCTCATAGGCTTGTCCGGCTTGCTGACGCACAGCGCTGAGGGTTTCGGGCGTCAACGGTGCATCATCTGCCAAACCGAGCGACTTCCTCACAAGGCGATCTGTGACCGCTTGGTTTTTGAGTGAGGCGAGTTGCTGAGTCTTGATCTTGCCGCCCAATCCTTCCGCAATCTTGTTGACGATACCGCCCGCGCCAGCTTGCGAAGGGGTCACAACGTAACCGGCTTGGCGTCCAGCAGCCAGCGTGGCGTCGCGGGTTGCGTTGGTCGCCTTGTTGGCAGCAACCTCTGCCGTTTTGCTGTTGAGGAATCGGCTGGCGATCTTGCCGCCTGCGTCCACAACCCCCTTGCCAGCAGCGCCACCGAGAGCACCGAAAGCCGCTGCCTTTGCGCGATCAGACAGATCCCCTTCCGTGGTCAGGCCACCAACACCAGCGCCGACAAGCGTTGCGCCTGCGTAGGTGTTCGCGCCAGGGATGAACATCGCCGGTGCAACCGCCGCAGTGTTTCCAACGAGCCGCCCAACCTTACCGGCTGTCGTGTTCAGCAAAGGCGCGTCAATGGCGTCGGCTTCTGCTTTGGTGCCAGGCAGGCCGAACTTGCTCAGAACGCCACCAAGACCCACAGCGCGCCCAACAGAAGCGATGCCGGAGCCAGTCGCTGCAAGGAACTTGTCAGCCGTACTCATGTCGGCTGTCGGGTCGGCCTTGGCTTCAGGTTGCAATACGCCGCGCGGCTTGAAATCATCCCAAGGACCGGATTGCGCGAAGTCTTCCCAGGGTCCAGACATGATTAAACTTTCTCCCAGTTCTTGGGGTCGCTTGGGTTGCCGCCCTTGAATCGGTATCCCTTGCGGACCTCACCAACAGCAGGACCGCCGGATGGGGCGGAAGGTTTGCCGCCAATGCCCTTTTCCCGCTCATCCAAGTAACCCAAAAAGCCTTCGAGCTTGGATTGAATCTGAGCCGCGTTGTCCGTCTCGCCAGGCAGGAACGAGCGCAGTCGCGCCATTTCTTGAGCAGACTGCGCAGCGCCCGCGCGCTCGTTGATGGTTGCAGACACGTTGTTGAACACAAATGCGCGAGCTTTGCGCTCAGCGTCCGAGTCCGTCCGCCCCGCGATTGATTCAGGTACTGTTCCGCTCAGAGTGGCGAGACCGCGGCCAAGCGAGAAAGCAGAAGGCGTTTCCTTCACGGCGTTCAATGCACCTTGAATTGCCGCTCTCTGTTGGTTGATGGACATGCGCTCTTTGGCGACTGCCTCTGACGGTTTGCCAGCCATCGGCGCACCATTGGGGCCCATCACAGGGATGCTTTGAACAGGTGCGCCAGGCTGAACACGGTTAGGCACCGCCACCAAGTTGCCCGAACCATCCGTCTGGTATGTCACCGACATGGATTCGCGAGTCGCAGCCTCTCGGGCGCGTCGGTCAGCGGCCAAGCCGTCCGGCGTCATGGTCTTTTGACCGTAGTTCGTCACCTTTCCAGTGATCGGATCAACACCGCCCACGTATCCGCCGAAGTCGCGAACATCAGGCGCCTTGAAAGGCGTTTGCTTGGTGTTTGTGACGTTGCCAAACTCATCGAAGCCGACCACAGACACGGTGCCATCAGGGTTTCTGATTTCCTTGAAATCCTTGATCTTGGCTTTCCCGAGGTTGCCCGCATTCATGTAGGTTTCAATGAACTTCGGGTCGAATCCGAGGCCCAGCATCTGGCGCGGATCGGCTTGGTTTGGTTGCGCATCAAGACGCGGGCTTGTCACCTTACCTACGCCGCCAAGGTAGGCGTCGCGTGCCGCTTGCCTCTCAGCCTCAGCCTTAGCCGCTGCCTGCGCTTGCTCCAACTGCTGCGCCTGCATGTCGAACAGCTTGCCGCGCTGAGTGGCGAACTCGTTTTGACGTTGCAGCTCTTGCCCTTGCGCGTAGCCTTGCACACCACCAAGCAAGCCAGAGCCGACCGCGTTCCAAGTGCCTCCGCGACGAGCGCCAGCCAGGCCAGCGCCGACAGCGGACAGCAAGCCCATTCCGCCCGGGGAGTTCAGGAAGTCGAGGAGTCCGCCTTGTTCAGCCATAGTTCCTCCCATAGCCACCGAGCAGCCCTTGCACGGCCATTTGTTGAGCCTGACGACGCTTTTCCGGGTCAACCTGCTCAGTAGGAGTCAGCAACCCAGCAAAGCCGGGGCCTTGTTGAAATTGAGCCTGCGGAGCCTGCATCGGCTGGCCTCCGAAAGCGCCAGCCTTATCCGCGATGTTTGCAACGCTGGATGCAGGGGCCGCATATTTCGCAAAGGCGTCCAACATGCCGCCCTCTTTGCCGGGAAGCCCAGCGACCGTCTCGGCTGTCGCCTTTGT
>Ga0255215_1000128_pt1 | contig 22756 bp, 22 predicted proteins | sample Miss_Law_RepC_8d_FD_183033 | JGI IMG/M metagenome (GOLD analysis project Ga0255215, IMG submission 183033) | Freshwater microbial communities from Mississippi River, Louisiana, United States - Miss_Law_RepC_8d | ecosystem: Environmental > Aquatic > Freshwater > River | place: USA: Louisiana... | reverse complement strand
ATATAAAGCCAAATCACTATACTATATAAATGTCTGAAATCAAACAATCACACGACGACGATTTAATTAAAACCGAGGATGGATTAGTATTTAATCCATATAATCCTCTAAATGTTAAGATTACATTGAGCGAAGTTCAATCTATTCTTTCCAAATATGGCTTACCTCCTGTGGTTCGTAAATTAGAATTATACCAACGTGCATTTATTCATCGTTCTTATACTAAACGACCTCAATATGAGAATGCTGAACAAAATATTACTATTGTTGAGCGACCGTCTGATTGTCTTCCACTTAGTTCTAAATCCAATGAGCGTTTAGAATTTCTTGGGGATGGTATTTTAGAGTGTGTTACTAAACTTTATCTTTATAAGAGATTTCCTAAAGAAAATGAAGGATTTATGACAGAAAAAAAAATCGCAATCGTAAAGAATGAGGCAATTGGTAAAATAGCCTTAGAAATGGGACTACATAAATGGTTAATATTATCTAAACACGCTGAAGAAAAAAAAATTAGAACTAATTTGAAAAAACTTGGCTGCTTATTTGAGTCATTTATTGGTGCTCTATTCCTTAATTTCGAAACGCATAATCCATTATCAGAAGATAATTGTGATGATGAAAGTCCTGGCTTCAAAATAGCTAAGAAATTTATCAATAGAATTTTCGAAACACATATTGATTGGGTTGCTCTTATTCAAAATGACGACAATTATAAAAATATTTTACAGGTTAAAATCCAAAAAGAGTTTAAAGTGACACCACATTATTTGGAAATTGAACACGATCCTGAACTTGGTTACAAAATGGGAGTATATTTGTGTTTAGGTCAACAAATTTATAATTTAAGTCATGCTGACTCGGTTGATATTTCATTTTTTAAGAACTTTAAATCTATTCATGATTATGTAGAAGAAAATTCAAAGATTCTTATATATATGGGTGAAGGACAACATAAAATTAAGAGAAAAGCAGAACAAGTTGCTTGTAATGAAGCTATTAAGTGTATTGATAATTTTGATAAAGAAAATTAATTTTATTTATTATACAATTAAATTTTTTATCAAATAACATTCTTAATTTGGTCTGAAATGAAGTAAATATATAAATTTGTCTAATTATAAAAATTTATATATTTAATTTATATAAGCGATGAATCATTTAGAACAATTAAAACAACAATTAATGGTAAAACCTGATGTAAAAGAAAGACAACATGTCGCTGTTATTATAAAAGGAGAGAAAGGACAAAGAAAAACAAAAATCGCAACAGCAAAAAAGAAAACAGATAAAACTATTGGAGAACTACTTGAAGAAGGTGTTACTGATTTGGGTGAACAAATTTCTGAAATACAATATATTGAAGGAATTTTACCAGCAAAAGTTGACATTGAGGAACCTAAAGAAGGTGAAGAGCAAGAAGAACTAGGTAAATCAAAACACCCTGTTATTATTGATAAAACACATGAAGGTTATGATATAGAAACATTATTACAAAAATTAGCAGAAAATAAAAAGACCAAAGTTACTGTTAGACCAATTTTAGAAGTTGAAGAAAAGGAAATCCAAAAAATCCCTGAACCTGTAGTTAAAAAAGCAAAGAAAATTGATATTAAACAGCCTTTAATTATTGAAGGTGAAGATGAAGATGTTATTAGAGAAGATGGAGAAGAATTTGTAATGAAGCCTAAAAAGAAAGTAGAATTTAAAGAAGAGGTAAAAGATGAATCTCCTGAAGAAATTATTTTAAAGAAAAAGGAAGAAGATGTAATGCCTATTATACCACCAAAACAGAAAAAACGAAAAACTGAAAAACCTGAAAAAGGTGTTGCTGTATTAGGACCCGAAGTCATTGTTGAAATGGGAGATACAGATTTAAGAAAACGATTGCCCGTAAGAAAACCACCAATCAATATAAAAGTTTCAAGTTATATAATGAATAATAGAGAGATTTTTGTAAATTTTATTAATTCTTTATTTCAACCATATAAACGTGAATTAGAAGAGAACAGAGAGAATATTTCTTGTGACACAATTGGTAAGACCTCATCAGATTTCTCTCTATTAACTCATCAAAAAATCGTTAGAGATTATATGAATCTTTATACTCCTTATAGAGGTTTGTTATTATATCATGGATTAGGTTCTGGTAAAACTTGCACCAGTATTGCAATTGCTGAAGGTATGAAAGATTCTAAAAATATTATTATTATGACTCCAGCATCTTTACGTGCTAACTATATTGGTGAATTAAAAAAATGCGGCGATTTATTGTATAAGAAAAATCAGTTTTGGGAGTGGATTTCTCTTGATAGACATCCTGAAGCTCTAACAACAATATCAGCTGTTTTAAATTTACCTCAAGAATATATTCGCAAACACGGAGGCGCTTTTTTTATTAATATTAAAAAGAAAGCTAATTATGATAAATTAAGTGATACTAATAAATTAATTTTGGAAGATCAATTAAACGAAATGATTCGACAAAAATATAAATTTATTAACTATAATGGTTTACGTGAGAAAAGATTAGATGAAATGACATCTGGGTATACCAAAAATATGTTTGATAATAGCGTAATTATTATTGACGAAGCTCATAATTTTATTAGCAGAATTGTTAACAAATTAAAGAAAGAAAAACCAATCGCCGAAACTAAACGTGGAGAAAAAGAACGATTACCGCTTAATTTAGCAACAAAATTGTATGAAATGCTTTTAAGTGCTAAAAATGTTAGGATTATATTACTTTCAGGAACTCCTGTTATTAACTATCCAAATGAATTCGGCATTCTCTTCAATATTTTAAGAGGATATATAAAGACATGGAAAATACCATTAGTTATAAATACAAATAAGAAAATTGATAAAAAAACACTTCAAGAAATATTACTTGGAGAGAAGACATTTGATTATTTAGATTACTCCCCATCAAGCAAAACCCTTACTATTACAAGAAATCCATTTGGTTTTAAAAATAAAATTAAAAAAGAATCTGGTTACCAGGGAGTGTCAAATAACAAGAAAAACGAAAGCGGGGAAACCGAAATAGATACTGAATTTATTTCAGACGATGATTTTGAGAGAAAAATTATATCTATTCTCAGAAGAAACGATATTGATATTATACCTGATGGAATCGAAATTAAATATAAAAAAGCGTTACCTGATTCATTTGATGAATTTGTTTCTAGATATGTTGATGAAACAAGTCGTAAACTTAAAAATTCTGATGCTCTTAAACGCAGAATACTAGGACTTTCTTCTTACTTTAGAAGTGCTCAAGAAAGTTTATTACCAAGATTTAATAAAACAATAGGTGTAGATTATCATATAGTTAGAGTGCCTATGAGCGATGTTCAATTTAAATCATATGAAGCAGCACGCGTAGAAGAACGCAAGCTCGAGAGAAAGAAACCAAAACAAGCTATGGCAGAAGATTATGAAGATAAAGCATCAACATATCGTATTTTCTCTCGTTTATTTTGTAATTTTATTATTCCTGATAGACCAATTCCTATTAAACAAAAAAAGAAAGAAGAGGAAAAAGAAGAAGAACAACAGGAAGAAGATAGCAATATGGTGTCAGTATTAAAACAAGGGAAAAAAGTGGAGTCAAAACAAGATATTCAAGATGATAGAGAAGGCGAAATTGAAGGTGATGAAGTATTAGAAGATCTTGGAGGAACAACTTATATGGAACGATTACAAAATAAAATGAAAGAAATGAAAGAAAATTCTAATGATTTTTTTACACCTGAAGCTTTACAAACATATAGTCCTAAATTTTTACATATTCTTGAAAATATCCAAGACCCCGAGTATCAAGGTCTTCATCTTGTTTATAGTCAATTTAGAACTGCTGAAGGTATTGGCCTATTCACACTTGTTTTGAATAAAAATGGATTTACACAATTTAAAATAAAAAAAAATATTGCTGGATTATGGCAAATTGATATTCCAGAAGAAGATGAAGGCAAATTAACTTATGGATTATATACTGGAACTGAAACTGTTGAAGAAAAAGAAATTGTGCGTAAAATTTATAATGGAGAATGGGATGATATACCAGATAGTATTGGGTCTGTTCTTAAATCTAAATATAGAAATAACAATATGGGTGAAGTTATTAAAGTCTTTATGATTACATCATCTGGTTCTGAAGGTATTAACTTACGTAATACTCGATATGTTCATTTAATGGATCCTTATTGGCATCCTGTGCGTTCAGAACAAGTTATTGGTCGTGCTAGACGTATTTGTAGTCACAAAGATTTACCACTAGCTTTACAAACTGTCGAAGTATTTGTTTATTTAATGGTATTTACAGAAGAACAATTAAAATCAGACGAGGCTATTGAATTAAAAAGAAAGGATTTAAGCAAAGCTCTTCCTAAGACTCCTCAAACAAGTGACCAATATTTATTTGAAATATCAAGCATTAAAGCCGATTTAACTGAACAATTGACGGATGCAATTAAACAATCCGCGTTTGATTGTTACATTTATTCAAATGGCAAGTGTGTTAATTTTGGCGATCCATCAATTGATACATATTCTTATGTGCCTGATTTTTCTGAACAACAAAATGATATAACTGCATTAGCAAATAAAGTAGCTGTTCAATGGGAAGGAAAACCTGTAACAATTGCTGGTGTAAAATATGTTTATCGTAGAGTTAGCGAAAATGTATTAAATATTTACGATTTTAAATCATACGAAGCTGCATTAAAGGACCCTAGTATAGCTCCCGTTCAAGTTGGAACATATGAGATTGATCATAAAACAGGTCAGAGAGTTTTTAAAGAATTGGTCAATAAATAGAGTGGTAATAGTTAAAAAAATATAATTATGTTTTGAAAAAAAAATAACTATATTATATAAAATGAATATTTGTATTACTCCAGAACAATTAAATACTGATTTTAGTAAAATTTCCGATATTTTTATGGAACGTTACAAAAAAGGCGAAGTAACACAATTGAATTTTGATGACCAACGACTTTTAGATGATGTAGCAGATAAATTAAATAAAATAGCAACTGTGCAAAATATAAAATTTAATAAAGAAGGCTTCAAGACATTTATTAAAAAACTTTATGTATATGATTTTACACAATTTGGCGGTGGTGATTTTGACGACCAAATAGTTACATATGATAGAGAGGATAATAATGATACTAGTAGAACAAGTGTTAATTCACCAAATAAGTTTGATTTATTTGCTATTATCGCAGTTGTTGTTGGAATTTTCGTTATATATATATCATATCTTAAATTTAACGAATTATCTCAAAGTGTAATTGGTATGGATATTTCCTCAGTAAGCGAAGATGTCAAATCACAATTACAACAAGCGTTGTCTGAAATACAACAACTTCCAACAGAACAAGTTACTTTTGTTCAATATATATGGACTTCTATTCAAACCTTTAGCTGTTCAATTGTTCAACAACAAGCTGAAAGAATAAAAAATATTGTTATACAATTATTAAGTGAATCAATTGTTGATTTTACAGCAATTGCTGAGAAAACATGTATGCCAAGAACCCAGGTTGTTACAGAAGGTGTTTTATCTTTGGGTAATTATGATATTGGTAGAACCTTAAATACACTCGTTCAAACTGCTTCTTCTATTACATCATCCGGAGCAACTAGTTCATGTATATCAAATACTGCTCTTGCCCTACAACAAAAAGCCTTGAGTGATTTATTTTATAATCAACAATTAATTTTAAATCAAATAACATCTCAAACAACCCAAGCAATTAATTTTTTAGTATACGGAGCATCAATAGGATCAAGTGGTGTATTTTATTTAATTTATAGAACAAAAGATGTTTTAAAAATTTCATATACACAATTTAAGTCAACGCCAATAAATCAAAATAATAATAATAATAATAACGCAAAAGGACTATTTAAAATAACTGAAACAGGAGGTAATAAAAAAAAATATACTAGAAAAAATAAAAAACATCATAGAAAAACTAAAAAACACATTAAAAAAACTAAAAAACACATTAAAAAAACTAAAAAACACATTAAAAAAATCTAAAAACAACATAAAAAATCTAAAAAATATTTATTTAATTTCTTTGGTTCAATAAACCAATGATTTTATCCATTTTTTCACTTAAATTTGTAAGATTTCTCTCTAACTTTGCTATCCTATCATCATTTAAATTGTCTCCATTTATAGTTGGCTCACTAATTTGTAATACAATACTATTATGTTCTTTTTTATCAACCTTTTTCAGTTTTGAAAAAATATTGATATCATCTTCATCTTCTTCTTGAAATGTAGTAACTATATCAGTATTACTAAATGTAACATTTTTTTTATTATTATTAGGCGATAAACTGGATTCAATTTCGCTTAAAAATTTAAACCTACTATGAGTTTGAGATTGTTCTAATTTATCCACATTATTTTGAGGTTTTTCTGTTTTTAGAGATGTTTCTTGAGGTTTAAGCCAATTATCAACTTGATTAGATGTATTATATGTTCTATTTATTTGGTCTACTTCATAATTACGTTGAACCTGCATTTCTTTGAGAATTTTATCCATTTCTTTTATAGGTTTATCGCTTTCTTTGTCAGCAAATTCGGGAACAGGAGGTGATTTTAATGTCATAGAATCTTCAAATTCTTCTTGTCTTTTATTAAAATCCTTTTCAAATTGACTTTTTCTATCATTTTGTATTTCTTCGAATGTAATTAGTTCTTTTAATTGTGGTTGCTCATTGTGTATTTTTATTTTGTTGGTTTGATATGGATATGTTGTTTTAATATGATTAAGAATAAGAAGAATATACTTTTTATTTAAATCAACTAACAGATTTGTTTTTTTTCTCTCGGATTCAAAAAACCCTTGAATATTATTTAAAAATAAATTATATATTTTACTTTGAATATCAGGAGTTAGAAATGTAAATATATCTTCATCGCTTATGACATCCCATAACATTTTAATATTATCCTTTGTATTAAATAAATTAACAGCCATTTTAATATATAATAATAGAGTTGTATTTTTATATATTTTTATAACGAATCATTAAAATAAATATGTCTAAATTTTTCCATATATGCGTCTTTAAGTATATGAGTTTTTAAATAATGTTCAGTCATTTTGTCTTCTAACATATGAACAATAAAAAATATAGAGTACATACCACACTCAGTATTGCCATATTGGTGTTCAATACCTTCATTACTATCAACTTTAAACTTAATCGGTTTAGGTAAATTATTACCTTGTTCAATAATTTTATCAATTAATTCTTTAACTTCTTTTGGAGCTGTATCTCCAGTGCTATCAAAGAAAAATATAGTTTTCTTTTTAATATTAATAAACATTGATATCCAATGTTGTCCAGGTTTATTATCTGGGTCAGTATTAAAAATAACTCCAATTTTTGTTATTCCTTTATTAATAAGTTTTTCGAGATTAAAATTACATAATTCTTCCCAAACACATTCACCATATAATTTTCTGGTGTTAAAATTTATTGGTGTAGGTCCAATAAAATCAAAACATTTATAAGCTTTCTCATATTGTTTCATAACTTTCATAATATCAGTGCTAGATAACCATTCATTTGGATTTTTTTTCCATTCATCTGGAGATTCTGGTGCAAAAGAATCAGAAAGTTCGTTTTCAAGTTGTCCAAATATTGTTTTTTGTTTTAACCAACAAGCTTCATTATTACAAATATCTTTAAGATATTCAGTAAGTTCTTTATGTATTTCTTTTGGCGAATTAGTATTAATTTTTGCATCAGGATGCCTAGCGTTCCAATGGTCTCTTAAATAAATTAGGTCCTTATTAGTATAACATGTGAAATGATTTAATTCACCTTTAGGTTTAGGACTACAATTTACCTTCTTAAGTTTAATATTTTTTCTATACTTTTTAGATTTTCCAGAACCATATTTAATTCCATAATTTTTTAAAGTGGTTTTATTCTTATTTTTATTTTTATTTTTTCTTATTGTCTTCATAAATATTAGTGATATTTTTTTTTAGACCTTTATATTTTAATTCAGCTTTCGTAATATCAACTTCTCTCGATTTTGGTAAAATAATATTTGTTTCTTTCTTATGTGAAGTTCGTTTTACATATTTATCTAAAGTAGGTGGGTCAATTTTAATTGAACGCATTAATAACTTATTTGCTTCATTATTGATGTCTAAATTTGAAGATATATATGTGTTTAAATCACTACATATATCTAGCGAAAACTCGACATCTTTGTATTCCTCTTGTAATAGGTCATTATTATCTATAACTTTAAAATAATCTATTGTAGATTTTATAAAAGTATCATAAGCATATTTTACGTCTGGTGACAAGTCATTTGGCTTATTATTGCTTATTAATTCTTTAAATAAATTAAAAATTCTTTTCCTGTAAAAAATGAAGTCTTCTATATTTATTTGTTTTTCTCTCTGTCTCATTACATGTTTTCCCATCATTTCTTTATTTAATAAACAATCTAAAGTTATTTGGTTTACTAATGATTGTGACATATAAAATAAATATAAAATTTATTTTTATATTTATCCTCGTTTTTATTTTTTGTTTCTAACATGTTTGTTTTGTCATATCTCTTACTTGACATCTTGTATTATTATAAAAAACTGTTGAACCGCATAATCCAGGTGCTGGGTTTGGATTAAAAGATTCAAATGTTTGGTCTCTAAATAATAATTCATGTGGATTTTGTTGTGTTTTTGTTTGAAATTTATATGTATATAAATCACTGTTTGAATTGGGAACATAAACTGCTTGACTACATTTTTGTAATGCGTATATTTGATTTCTTAATTCTGATTCTGTGTTTATATTTGAAGCAAAACCTGACCAAGGTGATTGAGTATTACCTGGATTAAATACTTCATTAACATTATATGTTGGCATATTAACAATAGGGACATTTATTGGTTTTCTTGGATCTACTATTGGAAAATAAGAATATTTTGTCATAACTGGTCTTACATCTACATATGGTTGCAACATTTGCGATGGTATATTTCTGTCATAAATTCTATTATTTGTTTGTTTATGAATATCTGAAACACATTCTGTTGGTGCTCTATAAGATTTTTCCATTGATATATTTATATATTATTATTTTTAAGAAAAAGTTTAAAGATTTATGTATAATATATATAATCTATGTGTGGTATATTTGCTCTCCTAAATACGAATAATAACGATCATACTCAAAACATTATCATAAATGAACAATTTGATAAAGGAAGAAAAAGAGGTCCTGAACATTCTAAATTAGAATATAATTATATGAAAATGATTCTTGGATTTCATAGACTAGCAATTAATGGTCTAAATTCTGAATCTAATCAACCAATTGTCTTTAAAGATATTGTATTAATTTGTAATGGAGAGATTTATAATTATAAACAGCTTTATAAATCTATGAATGTTAAACCTATCACGGGTTCTGATTGTGAAGTTATTATTCATTTATACCTTAATTATGGTATTGAACAAACATTAACTATGCTTGATGGCTATTATTCTTTTGTATTATATGATAATAGAATTAATGATGTTCTCGTTAATAATATTTATGTAGCACGAGACCCATTAGGCGTTAGACCATTATATAAACTTTATAATATTACTAATTTAAATGACGAATTTTATTTATATGGTTTTGCTTCTGAACTTAAGTGTTTAGAATATTTCTATAATCAGAACATATATAATTATCGTCTTGAACAATTTGAACCTGGAACTTATTCTATTTTTCAATATGGTAGTAAAGTTAAATCTAGATGGGAACCATTAGTTACAAATAAACCTTATTTTATACCTTTGTTTCCATTTACATTATATACAAATAATATTTCAGAATTAAAAGACAAATTATTTTCAAGTGTCTCAAATTTTTTAGATATTGCTGTTACTAAAAGATGTAATACTACAGAAAGACCTGTTGCTTGTTTATTAAGCGGAGGACTTGATAGTAGTTTAATAGCAGCATTAGTAGCTAATTATTTTAGAAGTCAAGGAAAACAAATTGAAACATATAGCATTGGTCTTGAAAATTCAGAAGATATAAAATATGCCAGAATTGTTGCTGATTACATTGACTCTAAACATACTGAAATCATAGTTACAGAAGAAGATATGTTTAATGCTATTCCAGAAGTTATAAAAGCTGTTGAATCTTACGATACTACTACTATAAGAGCTAGCATTGGAAATTATTTAATTGGCAAATATATTGCTACTAATTCTCATGCTAAAGTAATTTTTAATGGTGATGGGTCCGATGAATTATTCGGCGGATATTTGTATATGAATAAATGTCCTGATGACATTGAGTTTGATAAGGAAACACGTAGATTATTAAAATATATTCACACTTTTGATGTTTTACGTTCTGATAAATCTATTTCGTCAAATGGTCTTGAACCACGAACACCATTTTTAGACACAAATTTTGTCAACACTATTTTATCAATTCCTGCATATTTTCGCAATCATAATAATTTTGGAGTAGCTGAAAAATATTTGTTACGCAATAGTTTTAGTCATTTATTTTATTCTGATTGTTTGGGTAGACAAATTTTACCAGATGAAATTTTATGGAGAAAAAAAGAAGCTTTTAGTGATGGCGTTAGTTCTCAAGGAAGGTCTTTATTCACTATTTTACAAGAAAAAATTGCTAAAAAAAAAAATGAGGAACAAAGTATCTTACCAGCAAACGACATTATTTGTGAACTAGATAAAACACTTTGGCTGTTTCAGCCAAATATTGAATTAGAGAAAAAATATTATAAAGAAATTTTTGATAAAGAATTTCCGAATTGTTCGCATATAATACCTTATTTTTGGATGCCAAAATATACAAATGCTACAGATCCCAGCGCTAGAACATTAGATATTTATAAAGGACCGCATGTCAACTCATAAATAGTTTTTAGTAAATAAGTTATTTACAATTTACTAAAAAAAGATTAGATAAATATAAAATATTGATTAATTATATGAAAAATAAATTGCATCATTTTCAAAATAAATTATTTGATATTATTATTTATATATCATATTTTTTAATTATAATTTCGGGACTTGGATTGTCTCAAAGTGCTCCACAATATTTACAATCTTTAGATTATTATGTTAGAATTTATATTTGTTTATTTTTAATGTGGCGGTTTAATCCATTAAGAACACATTACGAATTTACAGATCTCGACCGCAAAATAGCATTCAGTGCTGGAGTATTTATACTTACTACTACAGCATTAAATGAATATTTTGTTAATTTTAAAGATAAAGTTAAAAACACACTTCAACTTACAATCGACCAAAAATTAAATTGATTTTGTCTCATTTTACTACATAGTGCTTTCCGGATGGTGTAATAACTAAAATTTATTATTCTTAATGGTTTTATTTCTTCTATTGCATCTATTTTTAATAGTTCTATTTTTTGTAGAACGATTGAAAAATAATTGTAAATGAGTTATTATATTTTTCCCTAAAACTTTATCGATTTCGTATTCATTTTCATCTTTTTCCATAACTTCATAGTTGAATAAATTTATATGTTCCATCATTAATTTTTCAAATTCATTATCATTCCCTATTAATTTCTTACCTATTTCTGATTCATACATTCTTTTAATCATATATTCAAATGATAAATCATAATAATAAGGTTTTATGTTTATATAGTAAATATTATCATGTGCCATTTCAGGATAAAAAGAATCATCTATAAAACATATCTCTGTATCAATTGGAATTTTTGTGCATTTTATTAAATCTTTATGTGTCTTGTTTTGAGTTGTTCGACATAATTCAACTCTTTTACCATTTATTTTAAAAGCAGCTATTATTTGTTCAAATAATTTAAAATTTATTTTTTTTTCAAAATACCTTATTATATGTTGCGCCCATTCACGTGGACCTGTATTATTTGTATATATCATGATTTTATTACAACAATTAGTTTTTTTCTTGTTCTTTAAGAAATCTAAAATATTTATTATATTTGGTCTTATAAATTCTTGAAATAAATCTAAAATATCATCAAAATCTTTTTGAGTTAATGCTCTTTTATTTTTTGTTTTTAAATAATTTCCTAAGCTATCCCAAAATATACCATATTCTGTAAAATAACCGAGTGTTTCATCTAAATCAAATACCACAATCTTCATTCCTAATATATATTGAGAAATATGTATTTAAAAAATAATTAATTACTAAAACATCTTTCCCTATCCCACCATAATTACAAAGACTGCCACAAATTTAATAATAATAAAGCAACACCTTCAAATTGGAGTTACCACTAATAAAATAATCGAAAACTAATTTTATAATTATTTTATTTGTAAATATATATATATATATATATAAATGCCTGAACTTACTAACAATGATTATAAAAGAATTTTAGAATTTTATAATAAAACTATACCCAACTCTAAAAGATTACTAAAACAGCAGGCTGAAAAAATTATTGCTACTAAATTATGTAGATGTATAAAAAAAATTGATAAAAAAAATGAAGGACGTTCTATTGGGATATGTACTAAAACAATTATTAATAATAAAGGATTTACGCGTGGAAAATTTACATGCAAAAAGAACGAAACTATCACTCTTAAAAAGAAAAATACAACAAGAAAACATAGAAAATAATTATATCAAACTATAATAATATGAAATATTTTGATATAATTATTATTGGAAGCGGTATGTCTGGTTTATATAGTGCATATCAAATTAAACAATTCACTCCATCTACATTTTTTTTTGTTCAGAGTGATTTCTCCTAAAATAATTTTACAAATTGCGATTTATGGTGATTCTTTCCAAATTTGCGGTGGATTGATCTTTCAACTAACCAATTGGACTCGCAGACATTTGACGGTCTCGCACAAGTGGTTGGTAAGTTGCATGTATCTCACAGACAGTCCGCCTTAGCATAACTCGCCAAGCGTAACATCTTTTTTGATTTTAGAAAAATATAAAAAAATTGGATTAGAGGTAGAAACTGGTAATGATATGTTTTACGGAACTCCCTACAGGGTCTCTAAATATTATTGCTATTAAAGATTTTTATTGGAAATAGGAACACATTTTTACAAGCCATTGAATAAGTAGTTATATAGTTCGAGAGAAGAATTTATCGACAAAGCTCAACATTCAGAAAGATTTGAATGTTATGAACGTCAAATGAGAACACGACCAAGACAACCTTGTGAAGCAGCAAGGCAACTTAATTAACCAGCTCCAACTATATTATAGCGCCTTAAATAAAATAATCCAAAATTTGACAATTATAAATATGTGAATGACGATATTTCTATGCCACCATCTTCATCTTTATTTGAGAATGATGTTGATAATTATGAAGTTCGAAATCTTCAACTTGATAATCATTGATATCATCTCTAATTTGCTTAATGGATAATGTTGGAAATGGAAATGGTTGTCTTGTAATCTGTTCTTTCATTGGTTCTATATGGTCTTCATAAATATGACAATTTCCCATAAAATAAACAAATTCATATGGTTCTAAACCACAATGTTTTGCTATTAAATGGGTAAGAAAAGAATATGATGCTATATTTATTGGTGAGCCTAATGGTGTGTCAATTGACCTCTGATACATCGAACAACTTAATTTATTGCCATCATGCACATTAAACTGACAAAAAATATGACACGGAGGAAGAGCCATTTGGTCTAGCTGTTCAGGATTCCAAGCAGTCATGACAAGACGACGACTAGTGCGTTGCTTTGGGTCTTTAAGAGCGTCAATAATTTGCTGAAGCTGGTCAACCCCTTTAAATTCTGTTCTTTCCTTATAAATATCATTCAGGTCATCATCGAGCAATCGTTTCCCAGTAAAACAATTGTATCTAGCATTAAAATGTCTCCATTGATATCCGTATCCAGGGCCAATCAAATCCTCACGAGTTAATGTAAGACCTCTCGAATCCAAAAATTCTCTAGACGAATTAGCGTCCCAAATATGAACTCCTTGTTCTTTTAGTAAATTGTTGTCGGTTTCGCCTCGAATAAACCACAATAATTCCTTTAGGCATGTCTTCCAAGCAGTTTTTTTCGTGGTTAAAATAGGAATTTTACCATCCTTTAGAGTGAAACGCATAGAAGCGCCAAAAATACTCTTCGTTTTGCCATTTCGTCCTTCTTCCCAAGTGCCACTTTCTAAAATATTTTCAAGTAAATTTAGGTACTGATATTCTTCATGACTAAATTTGTTTAGATTAGTAAAAATATTATCAGAAATCTTAGATTGAACTTCTTTATCAGAAGTTTTTTTCTCGCTAGAAATCAACAATTCTTGGAGTGATACATATTCTTCGGCTATATGTTCCATAATATATTTAGAACGAAGTATTTAAATTATTTACTTAAAAAGAGAATTTAATTTTTTAATTTCTAATTATACCCTATAGGGATATGGATAGCTCAGACGAATCAAAAAGTTTCTTTAAGCATGTTTTCAATTTTGATGATGATTCAAAATCAGAAATACTAAATATACTTCAATACTCTGTTATAGCAATAATCCCAGTTGTTATACTTAATAAAACAATGCAACAATATGTTCCTGAAGCAGATGACAATAAAAGTAGTTTAGAAGTTTCAGCAGAAGTTTTAATTCAAATTATTGTAATGTTTATTGGATTGTTACTTATACATAGAATAATTACATTTATTCCAACATATAGTGGTGCTAAATACCCTGAGTTTCATATTGTTTATATAATTTTAGCAATTTTAATGATTACAATGAGTTTACAAACAAAACTTGGAGAGAAAGTATCTATTTTAGTAGATCGTATAAGCGAATTATGGAATGGTAAATCTGATAATAAAAATAAAAATAGTAAGAATGGAACTAGTAATGGAAATGTAAAAATTTCTCAACCAATTTCTGGTCAAGCAGGAAGCATAACCGGTAAACCAATGGGTGGTTACACTGATGGAACAGCTATTAGTTCATTACCAACTTATGATGCTACACAAGGTAATCAAAACACTATGCAACCACAGCAATTACCAAATTATGATACAATGTATAGACAGGATACAACACCTTTAGTCGGAGCTGCTTCACCTGGTGTAACAACAGAGGGTTTCGATGGCCCACTTGCAGCTAATTCTGTTTTAGGAGGTGGTTCATTTGGTTCTTGGTAAAAAGGTATAAAATAAATAATATAAAAATTTATTAATGTAAATTAATATGGATGTTAATAAATTATTAAAAGCTCTGGATGATGACTCAAATGAAACTCTGTTAAATTTTACAACTAAAACTATTCGAGAGATGACATTAAAAATATTAAAAGAACTTGAATTACCAAAAAAGGAAACAATTGATATTTTTAATAAATTAAAAGACTACAAATATGTAGACGAAATGAATGATTTAAAATATGGAACATTTATTAGATGGATACCAATAGAAGATCCTACTAATATTTATTTAACAAAAGGTGCTTTGTTTTGTGAAATGAAAATTACAGATGATGGAGTATTTTGTGTATGTAAAAACATTGGTTATTCAGCACGGCATTTTCAAATAGCAATGGATAAAAACCTGATATTTCAAAAATTGACTGAACAAGAATTAGTTTTATTATCAGCTTTAGACCATTTGTCAAAATAAATTAAACCCATTTAGTCCTTTTAACATTTCACGAAACGCAAGTGCCTTTGGAATACCATTTTTACGATATTACACCCTTGAAGATTTAAAACTGCACCTTTTAGGAAAATTATTGGTATAAATTTAGTAATATTTGTCCCATTTTAAATCTTCAAGGGTGTAATGTAATTGTCATTTTTTGCGTAAGTTATTTAGAAACAAATTGTAATAATAATTATATTATGAGTTCACGATCACTTGCTGCTGCTAGAGCTAGAAGGGCTGGAGATAATGCTCCCCCTGTTAGTGGAAATAGACCTATTACTTCAATTGGATCACAAGCTGCTTTTGCACAACCGCCATCAGGAATGAGTTATAATATGCCTCCACCTCCTAATAATGTTAGAACTGCTAAAGCTATACAACCCCCTGTTCAACAAGATAAAGTTCCTCCTAAACAATACCAACAGTTTTATGAACAACAACAGCAATCGCAAAATAATTTGCCATTTCAAAAATTGAGTATTTCTGATGCTATTGGTCTTATTACTTTAAGATTAGGCAGAGTTGAACAATGGATTATTGAGACTGATCATGAAGAAGATACTAAACAATTTGTATCTGGCGATGTTTCTGGTATTCCTAGTAATCATAAAGTTATTGATAATTCAGTTTTAACATCTATTATTAATCGTCTTGATTCTCTTGAAAAAAATGGCACTTCTTCATCCTCTGAGGAATTTACAAGATTAAGTCAAGAAGTTAAAACTCTAAATGAACTATTTAAGAGAATGGGTGATGATTTTTCTAAGCATACTATTGAGATAGCAAAGAATACTGAACAAGTATTTAGATTTAATAGAGAATTAACTGAGACAAAGGATATTCTTAAAACATTTATGGTTAAATATGACATGTTTGCTCAAACAACTACTCAAAACTTTTCTGATTATGAAATCGCTTTATCTGATTTAGAAAAACGCCTACCAACTGAATTAGAAGATATTCAAGATTCTTCAGAAAAAGAACAAGAAGACGGAATAGGAACTAATATTAACGACAATAATGGAGAGAATAATATTATTATGTCTGTTGATTTGAAAAATATGATCAAACAAGAATTAGCTAATCATTAAATAAAACATATTAAAAATAACTTAATAATTATTATTAATATGGAATTCGCACACCACGATAAAAAAGTATGTTTTGTTATAAGCGATAAGAAAAAAAAGGACGCCTTTATATCTATTTTTAATCTTTTAAAGAGTTCATCATCACAAATCAATTTAACTATTAATAAAACTACATTTCATATTCAAGGTATGGATAAATCACATGTTTGTTTATTTGATTTAAAATTGAATTTTGAATGGTTTGATTATTATGAAGTAAATAAAAAATATCAAGTATGTTTTGATACTGGAACATTTTATTCTATAATTAGTACCAAATGTGAAGAACAAGGTTTAGTGTTTTATTTAGAGGAAGATACAAGTGATACATTATCAATTGAATTTAAAAATAATGAAAATTCAAAAAAAATAGATTATAATAAATTTTTTAAGTTACCTCTACTCGATTATGAATATGAAGAAATGGCTATACCAAATACTGATTATGACGCTGAAATTACTCTTCCATCAAAGAAAGTTACGGATATGTTATCACAATTAAGCAATTTTGGCGATGACTTAAATATTAAATGTTCACAAGTTTGTGTAGATTTTAAAGCATCTGGGAATTCAGTTGAAATGCGTGTTAATATACCAACAGATGATATGATTAGTTATGCTATTATAGAAGATGATGAAGTTAATTTAACATATAGTTTAATATATATAAGTAAAATGTGTCTAACAAATAAATTATCAAATGATATTGATTTTAGCTTAAGTAATGAAGCTCCGATGAAAGTTACTTATAATTTAGGGAATAGTAGCTCGCTTATGTTTTATATAGCACCTAAGTTACCCGATGAATAAAATTAAGGGTTCGTTCTAGTTAATAAATATTATTATCATTTTTAATTAAGATGAGAATAATAATAGGGTTTTGTATATTTTGTTTAGTTTTATTTTTATATCTTCACATTCAGTTTCATTTAAAAACTGGTGAAGATTTGGAAATGTATGAAGTAGAACAGCCATCAAAAGATAAATTAGAAGAAATTTGTGATTTAAGGCAACCAGTTTTATTTGATTTTGAATGTCAAAAAATAATAGAAACAACAAATCGGAGTTATGTAGCAAATAATTATCACGCTTTTGAAGTAAAAATAAGAAATATTAAAGAGAATGATAATAATACGGAACTTTATATGCCATTACCAATACATTCTGCTGTTAAACTTTTTGATGAAGACAATTCAACTTCTTATTTTTCCGAAAATAATACCGACTTTTTAGAAGAAACTGGTGTAGTCAAAAATATGCGTTATAACGACGAATATCTTAGACCATATATGGTATCAAATTGTAATTACGATATAATGATGGGTAGCAACAAGACTTGTACACCATTTAGATACGAAATTAATTACAGAAATTATCTTTTATTAACACAGGGAAGTGCCCAAATTAAACTCGCACCACCACATAGCACTAAATATTTATATCCAGTTTATGATTATGAAAACTTTGAATTCAGATCACCTATCAATCCTTGGAATCCTCAACCCAAATATATTGCTGATTTTGATAAAATCAAATGTCTTGAATTTACTCTTTTACCCGGTAAAACATTGTATATACCTTCTTATTGGTGGTATAGCATTAAATTTAACGAAAATACTAGTATTTCCTGTTTTAATTATAGAACATATATGAATAATTTAGCAATATTACCTTACATTTGTTTACATGCGTTACAAATTCAAAATGTTAAACGTGATGTTGTTAAAAAAGTTAGCATTCAAGAATTAAATAAAAATGAAGTTATTGAACCTGTTGATAAAGAAGAATTATCTAATACTAATGATTTTTCTAATAATATTGAGGATAACATTGTTATACCAGATCAAAGCACTAATATTGATGAATTACCTCAACCAGCATCATCTGATAATAATATTGGTTCTGAATTATAATAATAATATTAGAATATATTATAATGGGAATTACTAAGTTTTTATCTTCTCTAAACCCTTTTTCTACCACTCGTAGAAAAAAACGTAAAACACGACGACAAAAAAAACATAGACGCACTAGACGTAATAGTATGCGTGGTGGATGAGGTGAATCTGTTATGTCTTCTAATACCAATGATATGAAAGGAGGATGAGGCGGGGCTTTACCAACTGTAAATAATGTATAAAAAACTGTATTTTCTGGAATGACAAATTTTTTATCTTAATTTTAATAAAAAAATTTGATAATTGAAAATTTTCAAGGTTATTTTATAAATTATATGGCTGATCTTCGCTTGTTATTAATTCATCTAAATCATTTTTAATTGATTCATTTTTTATCTCAAAATTTTTTATATCTGCTCTACAAAAAGCACAACAAGGAGTTTTTCTTCTTTCGTTTTGTAATGATTGTTTTATACAATCTTTACAAAATTCGTGACCACAATCTAATTTTACAAAATTTTGTTTTTCGTGCTCATCATAACAAATACTACACTCGCATTTTTCATGTAAATCATGTTGTTTTTCTGATATTTTTGTTTTTATATGAAATTTTGTATTTAACGGAGCTGATTCGCTAATAGATCTAATTATTTGAATAAACATCATAGCATACAAAATTGACTCTGTTTCAGTTTCATATGTTCTTGATCTATTCATTTCAAGATTACGCAACCCTAATTCTGAAAAACCAAATCGTCTTCCTCGTCTTAAATTATATTGATATGCTCGTTCTCTTGGTTGAGGTTCTTCATCAACTGGAGTTTCTTGAATAGTTTGATTATTTGTTTCTATATTTTGAATTTGAGGCATAAAATAACGCATTATTAACTCGATACATCTTGACATATTACTTCTAGTATTAGCACTACAACGTGTAATAGCAAATGCTTTTACTACATTTGGTGCATAAAACGCCTCATTAAGTAAATAATTACGAAACGATGCCATTCGCGTTTGTTCTTGAGTTAATAATTGTATAAAAGTCAGCGTTTCTCTTTCAAAGTTACGAATTAGTTGGCTATCACATCTTGTAATATTATGCCCAGCTCTTCGACAAAACGAGCAGCACCTAGTTGCTAGATTAACATTTCTATTTTCAGGATTAAATTCAACACTCATTTTACGTATTTTTATTTGGAATAATAACAATTTTCTTATTTTATTAATCAATTTTTTTTATTATATCATTCAATTCGTTTAATTGAGATATGGTATTAACACCAATTACTTCTATCATTTTTTCTCTTGGTAAATCGTATAATTCTATTTCAGTATTTTCTTCTCTCTTAATGATTTCTACAATATCAGTTAAGTAATATTCATGTTTTTTATTATTATTCTTAATTAATGGTAACCATTTACATAATATTTCTGTGTTGAAAGCATAAATTCCACAATTTATTTTTAAAATATTTAATTGTTCAGAATTACAATCATTATGTTCTACGATTCTCTCAAATTTGTCATTTGTAATAATTATTCTACCGTATCCTGTTGGAGAATTATTTGTTGTTATAGTAATTCTAGCTTTGTTTAATTTATTAACCAAATTAAACATTGAAGTAGTTGAAAACATAGGGACATCTCCAGAAAGAATCAAAGTATTTGAATTTGGATACTTAATTAGATGACCTATACAACATTGAATAGCATGTCCAGTTCCTAATGCTTCTGGTTGGTCAACATATATGATATTCGATAATTCTGAGTATTCTTCTATTGCTTCTTGTATTTGTTTTTTATATTTACCAACAACTATTAGTATTTGTTTCAAATTAATTTTTTTTGATAATTTGTTAAGATTATGTATGATGCGATTTATCATTGGAATTCCTCCTAATTTATGAATCACTTTTGGAATATTTGATTCCATTCTGGTTCCTAATCCTCCAGCCATAATTATTACAACTAAATCGTTATCCATATTTCTATATTTTACATTATTTTGAAAGCTTTTACGAATATATATATATATATATATATATATATTAATATTATTTAAAGATATTACTACATATATGTAGTAAGATACGATGTTTAAAATTCATGTAAATGATCGGAGTTACAGCTCCTGGGAAGTTTTCGATGCAAACAAATTTAACAAGATTGAAATAGAGATAAATCCTCTTGAAAATAAATTATTTACCAATGATATATTTATAATTGATAAAGATAATAAAATTACTATACAACATTCATCTATTAGAAGTGGGCCAGCTATACCAGGAGTTTTAATTCTTGATGGAAATAAAACTTATGGAAGACAATATCGATTAGAGTCTGGACAAAGTTATACTTCGAAACGATCTCAATCATCAAATGGAAAACCTTTATATAAATGTATTCCTGACGATATTAGATTACCTTCTTTTTTAGTTCCATATGAGGTTAAAAATATTGGATTTTCAAAAGTATTTAAAAATTTGTATGTTACTATTAATTTTGATAATTGGGAAGATAAACATCCAAGAGCCAAACTTGAAAATGTTATTGGACCAGTTGACATTCTTGATAATTTTTATGAATATCAATTATATTGTAAAAGTTTATACGCATCAATTCAAAAATTTCAAAAAGATACTAATAAATCACTTGAAAATAAATCTCATGATGGAATTATAGAAACTATTCTAACAAAATATCCAAATATTCAAGATAGAACAGATCAATCATATTGGAATATTATAACAATTGACCCTCCTAATAGTCAAGACTATGATGATGGGTTTAGCCTTGTTAAATTAGATGAAAATGTTAAACAATTAAGCATCTACATATCTAATGTAACAATTTGGATGGACGTATTAAACTTATGGAACTCATTTTCACGACGAATTTCTACAATTTATTTACCAGATAAAAAACGACCTATGTTACCTACAATTTTATGTGATTGTTTATGCAGTTTACAACAAAATGTTAGGAGAGTAGCTTTTGTCATGGATGTATTTATTAAAGATGATGAAATAATTAATATAAGGTTTTGTAATGCTGTTATTAAAGTGTCAAATAACTATGTTTATGAAGACCCTAAGCTATTAGGTGATCAAAAATACCATAATATTCTAGATGCAACTCATCAGTTATCAAAAAAATATAAATATATTAATAATGTGCGTAATAGTCATGAGCTTGTATGCTATCTTATGATATTAATGAATTATCATTCTGCCAAAGAATTAATAAAACATAAAACTGGTATTTTCCGTTCTACAATTTTTAAGAGGGAATTTAGTGTTCCAGATACACTACCTGAAGAAGTAGGGAAATTTATTAAGATATGGAATAGTGCCTCTGGTCAATATATTGATGGCTCAGAAATTGTTGACACCAGACATGAATTACTTGATGTCGATGCTTATATCCATATAACAAGTCCAATTAGACGTTTAATCGACTTGCTTAATATGATTAAATTTCAAACAACAACCTGTATGATAAATTTATCAGAAAGTGCTAATATTTTTTATAATAAATGGTTAAATGAACTTGAATACATTAATACTACAATGAGATGTATTAGAAAAATTCAATGTGATTGTTCATTACTTGATTTATGTCATAATAAACCAGAAGTTATGGAAAAAGATTACGATGGTTACTTATTTGATAAAATATACAGAAATGATGGATTATATCAATATATTGTATTTTTACCTGATTTAAAACTATCTACAAGAATTACCTTGAGAGAAAATTTTGAAAATTTTATAAATCAAAAATTTAAACTTTATATCTTCAATGATGAAGAAAAATTTAAAAGGAAAATCCGTATACACTTATTATAATAAATGTAATAAATGTAATAGATGTAATAAAGTATAATTTAATCAATATCGACACATTTATCAATAGTTACTTCTTTTGCTATTTTTCTAATAATTTTATCTGCTTTTTCAGCATCATTATTTCCTGCTCCACCCATAGCTTCAATTACTAATTTACTA
>Ga0255215_1000123_pt1 | contig 23426 bp, 21 predicted proteins | sample Miss_Law_RepC_8d_FD_183033 | JGI IMG/M metagenome (GOLD analysis project Ga0255215, IMG submission 183033) | Freshwater microbial communities from Mississippi River, Louisiana, United States - Miss_Law_RepC_8d | ecosystem: Environmental > Aquatic > Freshwater > River | place: USA: Louisiana... | reverse complement strand
CGAGCTGAGTGGCCTGCGCATTCTGGATATTGGCTGCGGTGCCGGTATTTTAAGCGAAGCCCTCGCCCGCACTGGCGCCCAGGTGACCGGGCTCGACGCTACGCCAGAGCTGATTGCTGCCGCACAGAAACACGCGCAAGAGCAGCACTTAAACATCGATTATATCTGCAGAGAGCTTGATCAGTTCAAACCCAAACAGAAATTTGACCTGATTGTCGCGTCTGAAGTGCTGGAGCATGTCACTGACGTGCCCGCCTTCCTGCAGGCTGCCTGCGCCCGGCTGGCGCCCGGCGGCATCTTTGTGACCAGCACCATGAACCGCACCAAGCGGGCTTTGCTGCTGGGCATTCTGGCGGCCGAGCACGTCCTGGATCTGGCCCCCAAGGGCACTCATCACTGGCAGAAATTCATTCGCCCGTCCGAGCTAACCAACTGGCTGGACGCACTGGGCCTGACCACCATGGATATTAGCGGGGCGCGTTATAATCCGCTGACCAAACGCATGAAGCTGGCCCCGCAGGATACCGCCATCAATTACCTATTGTGGGCGCAAGCACAAAAGGGCGGTCATGCTGCAGGCTCGGCGAAGCGGCGCGCACCTGCTGCACGCGGCTAACCGACAGGTCAGCACTGATAAAGCCCGGCTCGGTACCGGCATCGGCCAGCATCTCTCCCCAGGGGTCGATAATCACGGCATGGCCATAAGTCTGGCGGCCGCCATCATGCGTGCCGGTTTGCGCTGGCGCCATGACGTAAGAGCCTGTCTCGATCGCCCGGGCCCGCAGCAAAGTATGCCAATGCGCTTTCCCGGTCGGCACCGTAAAGGCACTGGGCACCAGCAAGAGCTGCGCCCCCGCTTGCGCCAACATGCGGTATAAAGCAGCAAAGCGCACATCGTAACAGATCGACAGGCCAGCGTGCAGCCCGCCAACATCAGCCAGCACCGCCTGCGCCCCCGGCGCCATCAGGGCGCTTTCACGGTGGCGTTCACCACTGGGCAGGTCCACATCAAACAGATGGATCTTGTCATACCGCGCAGTGATGTGCCCGCGCGGATCAAACAGCAGCGCGCGGTTTGCCAGCAGGCCCGGCTGGGCCGATTTTACAAGCAATGAGCCACATAGCAGGTAAATGCCCAGCTCCTGCGCCAGTGCTGCAAAGTCTGCCACTAGCGGATGCTGGGCCTCATCCACCGCTTCACGCAATACTTGCTGCTTGTCGGCCATAATGCCGCTACTGTTTTCAGGCGTTGCTACAAAACGCGCACCTTGAGCGGCGGCGGCGCGGATCAGCTCACACAGCTGCGCGCGGTGATCAGCCCAGCGCGGCCCGGCATTGATCTGAATGGCAGCAACCTTGAGTGCGTCAGACATCATACCGGCTCCACTGCCGCATAAGATGGGTGCAGCAGATCAACAATTTCCACCGCCTGCTCTTCAACCGGATGACCCAGAAACAGGCTGGCCACACGGGCAAACCGCGCAGCGCCATCTGTTGCCAGCAAGCGGGTGGTGCCCACATGGCCCGCCTGTAATAATCCGGCCGCTGACAATTGCGCAGTGACGGTTTGCGCGGTGGTGTGCGCACTATCAATGATCTGCACATGCGGCCCCACTGCCGCCCGCAACGCCGGAATGAGCAGCGGGAAATGTGTACAGCCCAGCACCAGTGCTGGCGGCAGTTCAGCCGCGACCGGCTGCAGATAACGGTGGATGACGCTTTGCGCCTCAACGCCATCGGTCCAGCCCTCTTCCGCCAACGCCACCAGCAATGTGGCGGGAATGCTGATCACCTCACACGCCGGATTGCGCGCTTTGATCGCCGCGCTATAGGCCTGACTGCGAATGGTGCCTTCTGTGGCCAGCACCAGCACGCGGTTATGCGCGGCGGCCAGCTGCGCCCCCGGTTCAATCACGCCGATCACCGGAATATCAGGATAGCTTTGCTGCAAAACCGGCAGCGCGTGGGCTGTAGCGGTATTACAGGCAATCACCAGCGCTTTAAGGGGCTGGCGCAGCAGATAGCCCGCTGCCTGCTGTGCATATTGCGCCACCGTCCCGGCCGATTTGGTGCCATAGGGCAGGCGCGCCGTATCGCCCAGATAAACCAGATCCTCACCGGGCAAAGCCGCCCGCAGCGCGCGCAGGACTGTTAGCCCGCCCACGCCGGAATCAAACACCCCGATGGGATTGAGCTGCTGGCTCATGCGCCCAGCAACGGATCCAGCCCGCCTTTGGCATCAAGCGCATACAGATCATCACAGCCGCCAATATGCTGGCCGTTGATAAAAATCTGCGGAATGGTACGGCGACCATTGCTGATGGCCAGCATTTCTTCAAAGCGAGCCGTATCGCTCTTCACGTCATATTCGGTAAAGGCCACACCCTTGCGCTTGAACAATTCCTTGGCGCGTACGCAGTAGGGGCATTGCGGACCGGAATAGACAACAATTTCTGCCATTTCAATCTCCTGTCTGATGATGTCGTTAATCTAGATGTTTTCAGCAACAGAACAAGGGCGCGCGATTCAGTCGGTTCAGCTCAATCAAATGGCTTAATCAACTTGTTCTGGCCGCGCGACGCGCGCCAATGTTAACACCCGCACTTCTTTGGCGCCGCCATCGAGCAAGACCTGCGTACACGCCTCCAGCGTAGCGCCGGTGGTATACACATCATCCACCAGCAAAATGGTTTGGCCGCGAACATCCCGCCGCAAGGCAAAGGCCTTATGCACGTTTTTCTGGCGCTGGGTGCGGGTCATGCCAACCTGCCGGGCAGTTGCCTTACGGCGCTGTAACGCCTGCTGCGCCACCGGCACTGCAATCTGCTGACCCAGCCGCGCGGCCAGCAACCCCGCCTGATTATAACGGCGCGACCATAGACGCTGCCAATGCAGCGGCACCGGCACGATCAGGTCAAGATCCGGGCGCAGCGGCTGCACAGCCCGCTCCAGCCACGGCAGAAAAACCGGCAGCAGATGCAATTGATCGCCATATTTGAACCGGCTGATCAGCTGACGGCAAACATCGTCATACACCAGGGCCGCACGCGCCTTTGTAAAAAGCGGCGGTACTGTCAGGCAGGCGGCGCACAGCGCCACGCCCTCAACCGGCATGCTGAAGGGTAATCCGCAGGCATCGCAATAAGGCTCGGCCAGAAAATGCAGCTGACGCCAGCAATCGGCACACAGCGCGCCGGGATGATCAAGCCGGCCCTGACACAGCCCGCATACCGGCGGCAGCGCGAAATTGACCAGCTGCGCGGTGCTGGCTTTAACATGCTGGAGCAGGGCAGAAACCGACATGCATTCCTTGTGGAGCAAATAGGCCGGATGTGCAATATCTGCCCTATGATTACGGTTTTTGACCGCCCCCTGCTCCGCCGCCGCCGCGACCGCGCCGCCGCTGATTATGCCCAGTTCCGCTTTTTGCTGGACGAAGTAGGCGCGCGTTTGTGCGAGCGTTTGCAGGATATTCGCCGTCAGTTTCCACAGGCGGTTGTGCTGGGCGCGGGGGACGGCACCTTGGCCCGCAGCCTGTCCGGCCATTACGGGATTGAGCATTTAGTACAGCTGGAGCTCTCAAACGCTCTGGCCGCACAAGCGCAACCGGCGGGGCCGGTTGCGGTTGCGGATGAAGAGTTTTTGCCAATCAAAGCGGCCAGCGCCAATCTCATCATCAGCAATCTGGTATTGCATTGGGTAAATGATCTGCCCGGCGCCTTGCTGCAAATCCGCCATGCCCTGCAGCCGGACGGCCTATTTGTGGCCAGTGTGCTGGGCGGTGATACGCTGATTGAGCTGCGCCGCTGCCTGATGGAAGCCGAGATTGAATTGTGCGGCGGCGCGGCCCCGCGCCTGTCCCCGCTCACCGAAATCCGCGATGTGGGCGGCCTGTTACAACGCGCCGGCTTTACCCTGCCTGCAGCTGACCGTGAGACGATTACCGTGACCTATAACGACCCGCTGCGCCTGCTCTATGACCTGCGCGGCATGGGCGCAACCAATGCACTGCTTGCCCGCACCCGCACACCGCTGCGCCGGGGCGTGCTGGGCTTGGCCCTGCACAAATACCGCACTTTGTATGCGGATGCAGATGGCCGCGTGCCCGCCAGTTTTGAAGTCATCACCATGACTGGCTGGGCCGCGCATGAAAGCCAGCAGCAACCGCTGCGCCGGGGCAGCGCTACCACCCGGCTGGCCGATGCCTTAGGCACAACCGAGCACAAGACCGGCGACAAACCCTTATAAATTGCGGATAAATTGAATGGCCTGACGTTATAGGCGGCTGCGCAATTGCGGCAGCAGCGGCACAGAGCCAGGCACAAACTGGTATTGATCAAAGGCATCAGGCGCAACCCAGCGCAGCTCCTGCCCTTCACGCGCCGTCAGCTCCCCCTGCCAGATCCGGCAGGTAAAAACCGGCATCAGCATATGAAACTTCTCATACGGATAACTGATGAAGGTGAACGGGGTCAGGCAACTGACGTCAACAGCAATACCCAGCTCTTCGTGCAGCTCGCGGGCCAGCGCAGCTTCCGGCGTTTCGCCCGCTTCAATCTTGCCACCGGGAAATTCCCAATAGCCGGCATAGGGCTTGCCCACCGGGCGTGAGCCAACCAGCACGCGATTATGTGCGTCCAATAACGCCACCGCCGCCACAAGCAACAACGGCTTGGGCGGCGGGGTCGTGGTTTGCAAAGCGCTCTCAGTCACGCCGTGCGCTTACTGAGCGGCCGGAGCCGGCGTAGCCCCCTGGCCAGCGGCAGCGCGTTCCAGCGCGTCCTGAACCGGCAGCTTGGGCTGCGGCGGTACACCAGCGGCGTCAAAACGCTCGATGTTGCCCTTGCTGCGCAGCGTGTCGATGGTGGTGCGGATCTTTTCCTGCTGCAGCTCGGAGAGCAGCTGACCCTTGGCCTGTTCGAAGGTCGGCGCGGTGCGGGCGCGGCGATCTTCTACCTTGATGATGTGCCAGCCAAACTGGGTCTTGACCGGATCTTGCGAGACCTGACCCTTGTTCAGGGCAAAGGCCACATTGGCAAATTCCGGCACCATGGCGTCCTTGCTGAAGAAGCCGAGATCGCCACCGCGTTCCTTGCTGCCTTCATCGAGCGAGTTGGCCTTGGCCAGCGCGGCAAAGTCACCGCCCTTGTTGATCTGGGCGATCAGCTCACGCGCCTTGGCTTCGTCCTGCACGAGAATGTGGCGGGCATGCACTTCCTGCTGGTCCTTCATGCTGGCGACCAGCTGGTCATAACGCGGCTTGAGGCTGGCGTCGCTGTCCAGACCCTTGAGGGCGCTCTGGATATAGGCTTCCTGCAGGATCTGCTCGGATGCCATCTTGATGGAATTCTGCACCTCGGCCGACTGGTCGAGCTTGTCAGCAGTAGCGGCCTGAATGATCAGACGCGAGGAGATGATCTGGTCAACCAGCATCCAGAAGATCTTGTCTTGTTCCGGGGCGCGCTCACCGGCACGCTGCTTGATGGCGTTATAGAGCTGATCAACATCGCTCTTGAGAATTACATCGTTACCAACGCTGGCCACCTTGGGATTGCTGGCCGAGGGGGTACGGTCGGCAGCGGGGCCCGCAGCCGGGGCGGTCTGCGCAACGGCAGCAGCGGCATTTTCAGCCTGCGCCGCGGGCGCGATCTGATCCTTGGCAACCCAATAGCCAACACCGCCAGCTACAACAGCCAGCACAACCGCAGGAACAACATAACGCATGGGCGATCCTCTAGAGTTACAGGTTAACTAGGCAAAGGGTTTACGCTGCGCCGCCGCACCCGGCAAGACCGGAAAAAAGCGACACTCTGACACAACAACCGGCCCCGTTCCGCTCGTTTGGCACCAAGCGGCACCCCTCACCCCAGCTGCTGATAAATTAAGCACCGCCCTCAGGATTATCACCTTCGCCAATTTATTAACGCCAATATCCCTGGACGAGTTGACACCAGCGTTTGGAATCCCTAAGTGAAAGGCTCGTTTTGTTGTCAAAGTCAGGATTCTCCATGATTAGCGCGCTGTCTCGTCTTGTTCTGGGTTCTTCCAATGCCCGGACCCTCAAGCGCTATGAAAAAAAAGTGGCCCAGGTCAATGCGCTGGAGCCGGACTTTGTCAAACTGACCGACGAGCAGCTCAAGGCCAAAACCGCCGAGTTCCGCGACCGCCTCGCTAAAGGCGAAACCCTCGACCATCTGCTGCCGGAAGCTTTTGCCACCGTGCGTGAAGCCGCCCGCCGCGTGCTGGGTCAACGTCATTTTGATGTGCAGCTGATCGGCGGCATGGCCCTGCATGACAAAACCATTGCTGAAATGCGCACCGGTGAAGGTAAAACGCTGGTGGGTACGCTGGCCGTCTACCTCAACGCGCTGCCGGGCAAGGGCGTGCATGTGGTCACCGTGAATGATTATCTGGCCAAGCGTGACTCTGCCACCATGGGCCAGGTCTATGGCTTTCTGGGGCTGACCACCGGCGTGATTGTACATGGCCTGACCGATATGGAACGCAAAATGGCCTATGGCTGTGATGTGACCTACGGCACCAACAACGAATTCGGCTTTGATTATCTACGCGACAACATGAAGTACGGGCTGGTGGAAATGGTCCAGCGCCCGTTCTGGTTTGCGGTGGTTGACGAAGTGGATTCCATCCTGATCGATGAAGCGCGCACGCCGCTCATCATCTCCGGCCCGTCCACCGATTCATCCGAGCTGTATATCAAGATCAACAGCCTGATGGGCGACCTGCAGCCTGAAGATTACGAAAAAGACGAGAAGATGAAGACGGTGACACTGACCGAACTGGGCAGCGAACGTATGGAAGAAAAGCTGCGCAATTCCGGTCTGATGGAAGCGGGCAGCCTGTACGACGTCAACAACATCCAGCTGGTGCATCATGTCAATGCAGCGCTCAAGGCGCACAAGCTGTTCACCAGCAATGTTGATTATCTGGTGAAGGACAACAAGGTCATCATCATTGACGAATTCACCGGCCGCATGATGGATGGCCGCCGCTATTCAGACGGCCTGCATCAGGCCCTTGAAGCCAAGGAGCATGTGCCCATCCAGCGCGAAAACCAGACGCTGGCCAGCATCACCTTCCAGAACTATTTCCGCATGTATCCCAAGCTGGCCGGCATGACCGGTACAGCGCTGACCGAAAAGCAGGAATTTGGCGAGATTTACGGCCTTGATGTGCTCTCAATCCCCACCAATCTGCCGGTAGCGCGTATTGACCATGACGATGTGATTTACGTCAGCCAGCGTGACAAGTACGCCGCCATCATCGACCTGATCAAGCAGTGCCATGACCGTCAGCAGCCGGTACTGGTGGGCACTGTCTCGATTGAAAAGTCAGAACTGCTCAGCGCCGCCCTCAAAAAGGCCGGCATTACCCACAACGTGCTGAACGCCAAATTCCACGAACAGGAAGCCGAGATTGTAGCCCAGGCTGGCCGCCCCGGCGCGGTAACCATTGCCACCAACATGGCCGGTCGCGGCACTGACATTCAGCTGGGTGGCAATTTTGAAATGCGGGTGAAGGCCGAGCTGGGTGATATGCCAGAAGGCGCCGAGCGCACTGCCGCTACCAACCGCATCAAGGACGAAATTCTGGCCGCGCGTGAGCTGGTACGCCAAGCGGGCGGTCTGTTTGTAATTGGCACCGAGCGCCATGAAAGCCGCCGTATTGATAACCAGCTGCGCGGCCGCTCTGGCCGTCAGGGTGATCCCGGCGCCTCGCAGTTCTTCCTCGCGCTTGATGATGACCTGATGCGCATTTTCGGCACCGACGGCATGAAGGGCATGCTCACCCGCATGGGCATGAAGGAGGGCGAGCCGGTCTACCATCCGTGGATCAGCAAGGCGCTCGCCAAAGCCCAGCAGAAGGTGGAAGAGCGCAATTTTGACATCCGCAAGAACCTGCTGCGCTTTGACAATGTGATGAACGATCAGCGCAAGGTGATCTACGAACAGCGCCGCGAGCTGATGGAAACTACCGACGTCTCTGACGTAATTGGCGATATGCGCGAAGAAGTGCTGACCGAAACCGTCAGCAACTGCATTCCGCCCGGCACCTATGCCGAGCATTGGCTGATCGACAGCCTGCATGAGGAACTCCGCCGCCTGACCGGCCTTGACCTGCCGGTCAAGCAGTGGGCCGCTGAAGAAGGCATTGGCGAGCATGAAATTCTCGAACGCGTCAAGCGTACCTGCGAGGAGAAGTACGCTGCCAAGGTTGCGCAGAACACGCCTGACCTGATGCGTATGGCCGAGAAGAGCGTGCTGCTGCAGCTGCTCGACCAGAACTGGAAGGAGCATCTGCTGCGCCTTGACCATCTGCGTCAGGGCATTGGCCTGCGTGGTATTGGCCAGCGTGACCCGCTCAACGAATACAAGCGCGAATCCTTCGACATGTTCGGCGCCATGATGGGCCAGCTGCGTGAGCAGGTGACGGCCACGCTGATGAAGCTTGAAATCCGCGTTCAGACGCCGGATATGATGCCGCACGGCCTACCACCGGAAATGCGCGAAGTGCATCCGGATGCAGAGCCAGCCTTTGCCGGCCTGCCGCCCGCAGATGAGCCACTGCCGGAAGGCATGGTCCGCCGCGCCACCAGCGTACCGGTGATGCCCACGCTGACCCCTGCCGCCCGCACTGCGCTTGACCTGACCAAGCCGGAAACCTGGGTAGACACGCCGCGCAACAATCCGTGCCCCTGTGGCTCTGGCAAAAAGTACAAGCACTGCCACGGCAACGCCTAGTCTATCTGTCATCCGACAGGAGCATGATATCGATGGATACAGCTGCATCTGCGCCGAGTGACCTGCCGCGCCAATCAGGCTTTAACCTGATTGAAGCCGCAATTGTGCTTGGCGTTGTCGGGCTGGTAATTGGTGGTATCTGGATTGCTGCCGCCAGCGTTAGCATGAAGATGAATACCAATGCGCAGGGTATCCGCAGCTTACCCGCTGATATATGCACCATTGTCAGCAACTGCACCACGCAGGTTGCCTCTGGCTATGTGGGCTTTTATTTCCGGCCCTGATAGCTGCTACCCATAACGGCGTCAGTCATGCGCCAAATGTGCTGGCCAAATACTTCCGGCCACGTTGGCCTTCCGCCCCATTTTTTAAAATTATAGGTAATTTTGCTGCCCATATTATGCGCATTATCCACGTTGCACGGACCTAGCTATAACTTATACGCATGCTGATGATAATTATATTGCGCATATTATGGTTGACGCGCATTTAATTATACAATTACACTTCAGTCAGTCTTTAAAAATTCTCAGGAGATCCAACATGGCCCACAAGCACTCCACCGCCACTCCTTTGGCAACTGCACCCCACACCAATCCGGTTGATCCGTTCAACAAGCTGGAGCGTGCGGGTATTCACATTCTGGGCGATGCGCAAGAGACCGCCCCCAAGCATTTTAATGCCGTCGCCGTCATGCCAAAAAGCCCAGCCGAGATCATGGGCAAGGCGAAGGACGCTGGCGTATTTCTACGCACGGTTATGAGCTATTCGGATGGCTCGATTATGATTGATGCAGGCGCTGGCAACCACTTTCACCTGAAGCGCGCCGCCAGGTCTGGCAACAGCGGGCCGGGTGGCACACGCTAACACGGCTTAGAGCTGAATTGAAAAAGGCTGGCCTATGAGGCCAGCCTTTTTGTTAGGTACTGAACTAAAAGCTAGCGGCGCTGCACCGGCTTTTCGAAAATGAAAGTAGAGCGCTCAAACGTCACGCCCTGCTGGATATCTTCAAACAGCACTTCGGTCTTGAGGTTTTGCGCATCCAGCACGCGCCAGCCCATCAGGCGCAGCGGCACTTCGCTGAGCACCAGCGTCAGTTCACCGGCTGTGGGTTCTTTCACGCTGCGCAGGCTGATTTCCATACGGTCAGGGCCGGGATGAGTGACGGCGGTTACGGTTACATCATCCCCATTGAATTTGAGGTTCCGGCGCAGCAGGAAGCCCGGCAGCGTGTCGTCCACGCCGGTCTGGCTGGCCTGCTTCATCTCACCGTCCCACTGATGGATCACGCGGCCATCAGCCACGATGAAATCCTTGCTCGGTGCATCATAATCAATGCGCAGACGGCCCGGCCGCCACATTTTGAACTGGCCAGTCAGCACACCAGCGGTGCCGTCGCCAAAGTCGGCCTTCTGGGTAAAACGCGCCGACACCGTGCTGATGGAATTGATGTAATCCTCCACCCGCTTGAGGTCAGCCTGTGCCTGCGGCGTTAGGGTAGCGACTGGCGCGGGCGCATCATCTTCGGCTGCAAAAACTGGCAGCGGAGCCGAAATCACAACGCCCAGCAGGGCAGCAGCAAGCAACAGGTGGCGCATCACAAAACTCCTTAACCGGGACAGATATAGAGAATACCCAGCGCCCGGACAACGCGGCACGCCGTCACGCACAGCTAGCCCGCGCGCCCAGCCCCCGGCGCATCCAGCGCGGCCGCCAGATAAAACCACACATCACCACGGCGAGCATGCGCCTGCGGCAAAATGATATATCCATTATGGTCGCTGGTGATGGCAGTGCCATCATCATACCGCGCCACTACCGTACCGGCTTTAACATATTCAAAGTTCTTCCATTTACCTACCAGCCAGCCTTCCTGCTCGCGGTGAATAATGTGGGTCAGGCGCAGCAGGCGCGGCTTGCGGACATGACCTTGTGGGCCGATCAACCCGGCCAGTGCCAACGTATTGAGCGCAGCCCGCAAGGCAGCTGGCACCGCTTGCGGGTCGGCCACCGCACCACTAAAGACGGTCAGCGCCTGCTTTTCCTTGCGCCAGGCATATTCCACCGGGCTGACGCGGTCGCTGTCGGCCAGCAAGGTCGGCCAGCCATACAGGGCATAATCCAGCCCCAACGCCTCGGCCCATTGCCGGGCTGGCTCGCTATTATCCTGCGGCAGGGCATAAGCTGCCGTCGGCTGGTTGCAGGCATGCAGGTCCAGCACCCAATCAGCAGCCTCCAGATAGGGGATGAGCGCGCCTGCTAGTTTTTTCTCATGCGTATTGGCACTGCCATGCGGGCCGATGACATGGGCCAGATCTTCATCCACCCAGGCGCGCGCCTGTTTGGCAGCTTCACTATTGGCGCGGGGAATAATGGTCAGGCGGCCAGCGCTCAGCTCCAACTGATGGGTATTGAGCAATGTCAGCAGCTGCGCCAGCGCGTCCATGCCCGGCGTTTCATCACCCGCCACACCGGCGAGGAGCAAAACATGCGGGCCCGGCTGCGGGCCTTGATAGGTAAAGGCTTCAATCATGCGCATAGTTATGCCGCAATCAGCCGCCCCCGCCAAGGCAGCTTGCGCAAACAGATACGGAATATTGGTGCAGACGCGCGCTTAGCCGGTCAGGCCCCGGCGGCGCAAAGCGGCCTCCACACTCAGCACCTCAAAAATGCCCTGATTGATGCGCGGCTCCACCGCCTGCATATCGGCCAGCGCCAGCTGCGACAGGCGGCAGCCCTTGGCCTCTGCCATTTTGACGATGCGCCCGGTTACATGGTGCGCCTCACGGAAGGGCAGACCCAGCTGCACCACCAGCCAGTCGGCCAGCTCGGTAGCGGTGGCGTAGCCGTCTTCAGCTACCTCGGCCATACGCGCGGTATTGACGGTTAGACCCGCGATCATGCCTTCCATTGCGGCCAGACACAGCGCGAGCGTGTCATACACCTCAAACGTGGCGGCCTTGTCGTCCTGCATGTCCTTGTTATAGGTCAGCGGCAGGCCCTTGATGGTCATGAGCATCTGCATCAACCGGCCGGTCACGCCGCCGGACTTGCCACGCACCAGCTCGGCGGCATCGGCATTCTTCTTCTGCGGCATGATGGAACTGCCGGTGGTGTAGGCGTCCGGCAGCTTGATGAACGCAAACGGCTGACTCATCCACAAAATGATCTCTTCCGCCAGACGCGAGAGATGAACCGAGAGAATGCTGCCCGCCGCCAGAAACTCCAGCACAAAGTCACGCGCTGAAACAGCGTCCATGGTGTTGGGCATGGGCCGTGCAAACCCCAGCTCAGCTGCAGTCAAGGCGCGATCAATGGGAAAGGACGTACCCGCCAGCGCGCACGCCCCCAGGGGATTTTCGTTCACGCGCTTGGCGCAATCGGCCAGACGGGCGCGGTCACGCAGCATCATCTGCTTATAAGCATCCAGATGCAGGCCAAAGGTCACCGGCTGCGCTACCTGCAAATGAGTAAAGCCCGGCATGGCGGTGGCGCGATGCTCAGCCACGCGCTGATCCAGCACGGCGATGAACGACTCCAGCGCCGCATCAAGACTACCCAAGGCGCCCCGCAGCCACAGGCGGAAATCCGTCACCACCTGATCGTTACGCGAGCGGGCGGTGTGCAGTTTGCCCGCCACATCGCCGATGATGGCCTTGAGGCGGGATTCCACATTCATGTGGATATCCTCAAGCTCGATCTTGAACTCGAACTGGCCAGCTTCAATCTCACTCAGCACTTGCGAGAGGCCGGTAATAATCTGCGCGCTTTCCTCAGCGGTGAGAATACCAACCTTGGCCAACATGCGGGCATGCGCCTGCGAAGCGGTAATGTCTTCACGATACATACGCTTATCAACATCGATCGATGCATTGATCTTGAGCATCTGATCAGCTGGCGCTTGCGCAAACCGCCCGCCCCACATGCTGTTGGCAGCAGATGACGCAGCGGGTGAAGATGTGACGGATGAAGACGGGGCCTTAGACATGATTTTCTCCTGAATCGTGCGCCATCTTTACGCATAAAACTGGCGAATATAAAGGATTTTAAACTTATCTGCTGGGCAAGCGTTTGCATTAATGGTTTTATAACGCTCAGGCCTTATCTAGGCCTGATCTTACTCACAATGCAGGCACCTACCATGTCCAAAAAAGTTGTTCTCGCATATTCCGGCGGCCTTGATACCTCGATCATCCTCAAATGGCTGATCCTGAAGGGGTATGATGTAGTGGCCTATCTGGCTGATATCGGCCAGCAGGAAGATTTTGAAGCCGCCAAAGCCAAGGCCCTGAAGCTGGGCGCCAGCAAGGTTTATATTGAAAACCTGCAGGAAAAATTTGTGACCGATTACATCTTTCCGGCCTTTGCAGCTAACGCGCAATATGAGGGGCGCTATCTGCTGGGCACCTCCCTCGCCCGCCCGCTGATTGCCGAAAAGCAGATTGAAATTGCCGCCAAAGAAGGCGCCGATTATGTGGGCCATGGTGCCACCGGCAAGGGGAACGATCAGGTGCGCTTTGAGCTGACCTATTACGCGCTCAACCCGCAGATTCAGGTTCTGGCCCCGTGGAAGATGCCGGAATTTCTGGCCGAGTTCAAAGGGCGCTCGGACATGCTGGCCTTTGCCGCCCAGCATAACATTCCGGTCAGCGCGACGGTGAAGAAGCCCTATTCGGAAGACGAGAATTTGCTGCACATCTCGCACGAAGCCGGCATTCTGGAAGATCCGGCCGCCATCTGCGCGGAAGACGTTTATTCACGTACCTGCGCGGCTGAACAAGCGCCTGATGTGGCCGATATCATTACCCTGAGCTTTGCCAAAGGCATGCCAGTCAAGGTCAGCAATACGGCTGACGGCACCAGCCTGAGTGCGCCGCTAGAACTATTCAAGTACCTCAACGCGCTGGGCAGCAAGCATGGCATTGGCCGTCTGGATATGGTGGAAAACCGCTTTGTCGGCATCAAATCGCGCGGCGTATACGAAACACCGGGCGGCACCATTTTGCTGGAAGCGCACAAGGATCTGGAAGGCATCACCATGGACCGCGAGGTCATGCGTCTGCGCGACCAGCTGTCCCTCAAGCTGGCTGACCTGATTTATAACGGCTTCTGGTTCTCGCCGGAGATGGACTTTGTCATGCACGCCATGACCAAGGCGCAGGAGCATGTCAGTGGTGATGTCACGCTCAAGCTCTACAAGGGCCGGGCCTATGCCATTTCCCGCTCCTCGCCGCTGTCGCTGTATAACGCCAAGCTGTCGTCGATGGATGAAGAAGGCGGCTTTAACCAGATGGATTCGCAAGGCTTCATCAAGATCAACGCCATTCGCCTCAAGGCCGATTACGTGCGGCGCCAGAGCTGATACGGGCTATTCTTCAACAGCCAGATAGTACCACTCTTCACCGGGCTTGGATTGTGGTCGCGGCATGATGATGTATCCATCCTGCTCGGCCACAAGACGGCGACCATCATCATATTGAGCCAGCAAGTCGCCTGCGCTCAAACGATCACAATTTGACCATTGTCTAGACAAAAATCCCTGACCGCCGAAATACTCAACATGTGTCAGCCTAAGCAACGGTGTTGCAGAAGCGAGGCTCTGATCGGGTACCAGGCCAAAGTGGCTCAACGTGGCGCGCGCGCAGCTAAGGCCGATACTGGCAGCTGCAGAATCAGCCATTTGCCCAGCTTCAACAGTAAGGGCCAGCTTGCCCTGACGCATAGCATATTCAGTTGTCGAAACATCAGGGCCAGCTTCGTATAAGGCAGGCCAGCCAGCCAGCATATAGCTAACCCCTAATGACTGGGCCCATGCGCGACACGGCGCGCCCTCATCGTCAAGAAAGACGAATGGTGCGGTCGGCGCAGTCGTACCATGTATATCTAATACAACATCTGCCGCATCCAGAAACGGGATCAGCGCATTTGCCAATTTCTTCTCGTGCGTGTCGGGATTGACGTGGCGTGTGATGAGACGGTTTAAGTTCTCATCAATATAATGCTGCCCCAGCGCAACAGCCTGAGCATTCACACGAGGAATAATTGTAACCTGTCCCGCAACAAGCTCGAGTTGCCCACGAGCAAACCGTTCGGCCAGTGCGTCTAATGCCAGATACCCCGGACATTCGTCGCCATGCACCCCGCCCAGCAGCAATATATGCGGCCCAGGATGCGGCCCCTGATGATGGATAGACTCAATCATGATGAACTGGCCAAATGTTTAGGAAAGCGCCTGTTTTAGTTGCTTGAGATGCTGCGCATCGCGTCCAATTGCAACCATACGGCAACTCACATACCCTTTTCCGGGCGGCACATCAATGACCGTCGGAACTACGCCCGTATAGCCAGATTCCTGACCCTTGTAGAGATCTGCGGCGAGGTGCGCGCTCACAACCTCAAACGCATCAGCGCACCCTTCCGGAAGTGGAAGTTTTACTTTGGTAGAATAAGCATGTGGGCGATAACCGAGCTTGGCTTCAGCCTTGTGGGCAAGACCAATAAGCGGCGTAGCACCACACAATCTTGCATTAATGTCATTGAGATAGGCTTTTATCTCACCATTATTCTGCTGGACTAGAATGGCATCGACCCCAACATAGCCACGATACCCCTCTTTCCACATATGCTGAAACAACTTATCTGCACCAACCTTAGCCGGATATATCAGCTTTTCATCCTCTGCCTGTGGCAATCGGCTACCGACATACTCGCCATCCGGCGCATCAAACGGCGTCGCTTCAATAAAGGTTACGCCCTTATCGCTAATGATTGCATTGATATTCACATCATCCAGCTTCTTATGAGCGCCAGGAATCTTACCAACATCTGCCTCGATCACGATAGGCATGAACTTGCTGATGCCGGCAAAAGGCTGATTTGGGCTGATCTCCGCTTGTGGGTCTTGATAAAAACCACAATCCTTATAGGCTTGGGCTATTACCGCAAATGCTGCAGACACCGACTGCATATCGGCTGAGGGCTTACTAACAACCCCCTGTCCGCCAGACAAGGATGTTGGCTTGATCCACACTTTAGTATGATCGGGATCAATCTTCTGCTGTTGCAGTTTATCTCTAAACTCAGCTGCCTTGCAAAACGCCTCATTAGGCTGGGAAATAACAACGCCGGGCGGCACATCAAAGCCAACGGTAGCAGCAATTTGATGGAGATATTCCTTACCGACAAACTTAATAAATGTGCTTTGTGACATCAGTGTGTGCGCGCCCGTCTTCTTTGCAAGCGCCTCAACCTCTTCAGTTACATAGGAATTTACAATAGTTTTTCCGGCAACTAGCGACTGCGCCTGCTGGCTAGAATTCAGCGCCGTTATAATTGACGCCTCGGGATATCTACGTCCCTCGCCAACTGGCATAACCGGAATGAGCTGTCCGCCATCAGACAGATATTTCTGGACATATTCCTGATGCTGACGCGTCAGCGGAAAATGCAAGGCTGTAGCGCCGGGGCCGGATACACCCAGAACAAAAGATGTTGAAACGCCCTCAAGATCATCCGTCGCCGTCATGCGCCAGGTTGGTCCCTTGGGATCAACCACAAGAGAATTGATAAAAACAGCTTTTGACGGATGGATACCTAGATGTGCAGCATAGCTTGCAAAGCCCTGCTGAAGATTACCTTCTGCCCACTTAAAAACGTGATCTGACATGTATTTTCTCGCTAGATGAATTTTAAACGGATTACAGATGTGCACATGCAAACGCATGAACTGGCACAAGTGGGATAAACCCGTATTGCAATAACTTTTTAAAAAAAGCCCTGCGCCCCGGGGTTACCCGTGGGTTCGTCGTCGCAGAGATACGCCATTCAGCAGCTTCATATCATTTTTATAAACGATCGAAAGCTTAATACACAAGCAATAATTTCTTAACATTAGGAATTAACCATTAACGCGCAGCTTAACGACGCCTACGCCACGCGAGAGCTGATCTTGCCTGGATCGTAATATTCGTCAAAGCAGCTGGCGACCATGCGCACGGCCATGCGGTAGGTGGTATCGACCATGACGCGCGCGCCGTTCATATGCACCAAACCGGCCTTGATATAGGGCTGCAGGCGCGTGAGTGCATCGGCAAATTCGCTGCCATACTCATCCGCTTTCAGAGCGTGGGCCGACAGGTCAGTGGTAAAGTTGCACATCAGCTCGCGGATTACATCTTCCCGGCGCTGGTCACGCGCATCCCGCACACAATGGCGGCGCAGCGGCAAAACACCCGCCGCCAGCGCGGCCTGATAGGCCTCCAGATCCGGCTCGTTCTGCACGTAGCGCGCGCCGGTATCACTGATGGAGGATGCGCCCAGCCCCAGCAGCTGCGGCGCCACATCATCGGTATAGCCTTGAAAATTACGGCCCAACTGACCGGCCAGCGCGGCGCGCGCCAGCGGATCATCGGCCTTGGCAAAATGGTCAATCCCAACCGCAACATAGCCCGCCTGCGTAAAGACCGTGCGCATAGCCGCTTCCTGCTGCAACTTGGCGACATCATCAGGCAGGCCCGCTTGCTCCAGTGCTTTTTGATAAGTCTTGAAGCCCGGCACATGCGCATAGGAGAACAGCGAGATGCGGGCGGGGTCCAGTTCCAGCGCCTGCTGCGCGGTTTGCTGCAAGCTGGCGGCGGTCTGATGCGGCAGACCATACATCAGGTCAAGGCTAAGGGCAGTAATGCCAGATGCACGCAGGCGCTGCATGACACCGGCCACCATCTCAAGCGGCTGCACGCGGTGGATGGTTTGCTGCACCTGCGGGTTAAAGTCCTGCACGCCGAGCGAGGCCCGATTGATGCCATTGCGCGCGAGCGCCTCAACATAGGCGGGCGTGGTTGTGCGCGGATCAAGCTCGATCGCCAGTTCAGCACCGGCCACAAACTCAAAGCAGCGGCGCAGATGCGTCATGAGTGCATCAAACTGCTGCGGTGTCAGCGTACTGGGCGAGCCGCCGCCAAAATGCAGGTGGCTGACCGACAATCGCTTGCCTAGCTGCTGATGCACCAGATCAATCTCCTGATGCAGCGCATCAAGATACGCACTGATACGCTCGGCGCGCTGCGTAATGACCTGATGACAGCCGCAGAACAAACACAACGAGCGACAAAACGGAATGTGAAGATAAAGCGATATAGGAGCTGTGCTGCTAGCCAGCTCGGCCAGATGCAGGGCGGTCTGCTCGGCAGGCAGCGGCTTGAACTGCGTAGCCGGCGGATAGCTGGTGTAACGCGGAGCGGGCTTGCCCAGCCACAGGTTGGTATGCGCATGCAGGTCAGACATGGCCTTGTTTTACGCCTCTCGTCCGCCCGTCTGCAACCAGAGAATTAGCCTGATTAGCTCAGATCAGCTCGGCTCGGCGGGCGGGTAAATGCGCACACGCGCCACGCGGCGGCGGTCCATTTCCTCTACCTCAAACAGGTGGCCATCTACCGTTACGTTCATGCCCACTGTTGGCACCAGCCGCAGCTGTGAGAGCATGATGCCGGCCACCGTGGTGTAATCCCCCTCCGGCAGATGGAGCGGGCCCAGCAGCTCGCGCAGCTCAACAATCGGCATATCGCCGGGAACGGTGAGCGAGCCGTCATCATGGCGCACGGTGTTATCGGCCATGTCGTCATGCTGCTCGGGCATGTCACCCGCTACCGCTTCGGCAATGTCAGCCAGCGTGATCAGCCCCTGAAACACGCCATACTCATCCACCACAAAGGCGGTGTGATGCATGGATTTGCGGAAAATCTGCACGGCATCCAGCGCCGAGGCGGTGTCAGGGATGAAGACGGGCTGTGAGAGCAGATCGGCATAACTGGTAATCGGCTCACCGCCCAGCAGGCGGTTGGCTATGACCTTTTTATGCAGCACGCCGAGCGGCGCATCGATATGCCCGCCGCGCACGACCACCATGGACGAATAAGGGCAATTGCGGATTTCGGTATCAACCACGCTGCGCGCGTCATCAAGATCAATCCAGTAAACTTCATGCCGATGCGTCATGATGTTTTCAACCGACATGTCCGACAGATGCATAACCCGCTGCAGCATGTGCTTTTCATCATTGCTGAAGGCATCCTGATCACCGGATTTGACGGCCAGATCCGACACCTCTTCACTGATCGTCTCATTCTGCACCGGCGTGCCGAGCAGCGAGAGCACCGCGTCGGCAATGCGCGTACGTGTATCGATGGAATGATAAGCTTTGCGGCGGTTACGCTGCAGGGTCTGGTTGATGGCTTCAATCAGCACCGAGAAGCCGATGGCGGCATAGAGATAGCCCTTAGGCACATGATAGCCCAAGCCCTCGACCACCAGACTAAAACCAATCATCAGCAGAAAGCCAAGACACAGGATGACAACGGTCGGATGGGCGCTGACAAAATTCATGATGCGGTTGCTAGCCAGCATCATCAAGCCCATGGCGATACACACCGCCACAATCATGACGCCGACATGGTCAACCATGCCCACTGCGGTAATGACCGCGTCGAGCGAGAAGACCGCGTCGAGCACCACAATCTGGGCAATCACCTGCCAAAAGCCAGCATATTTCACCCGGCTTTCACTACGATAGAGCTTACCCTCGATTTTTTCATGCAGCTCCAGCGTGGCTTTGAAAATGAGGAAGAATCCGCCCACCAGCAAAATAACATCGCGGCCGGAGAAGTTCTTACCCGCGATTGTAATCCATGGCGCTGTGAGCTGGGCCAGCCACGATATGGAAAACAGCAGGATAATGCGCATGACCAGCGCAAGGGACAGGCCAATCAGGCGCGCACGCTGCCGCTGGGCCGGGGCCAGCTTGTCCGACAAGATGGCAACGAAGATGATATTATCGATACCGAGAACGATCTCGAGCAGAACCAGAGTGAGCAAACCAACCAGCAGCGCCGGTGATATAAACGGGTCCATTCATGTCTCCAGCCGTCAGGCGGGCACGGGACCACCCCGCACCAAGCCAAACGGATTGTTACAGATCAGCGGGCACTTTCGCCCGGTACCAGAATCTCGCGCTTGCCAACATGGTTAGCGGGGCTCACCAGCCCTTCGCGCTCCATACGTTCAATCAGGCGGGCCGCACTGTTATAGCCGATACGCAGGCAGCGCTGCAGATAGCTGGTGCTGGCCTTCTTGTCACGCAGCACAATCTGCACGGCTTCATCATAGAGCGCATCGCCCGAGCCGCCATCACCGCCGCCACCGCCCGCGCCCATGTCGCCAGCGCCTTCTTCGTCCTTGGTGACAGCTTCAAGATAGCTGGGCTCACCCTGCGTCTTGAGGTGGCGCACAACCATTTCAACTTCATGGTCGGAGGCAAACGGGCCATGCACGCGGGTAATACGCCCACCGCCCGCCATATAGAGCATATCGCCCTGACCGAGCAGCTGCTCGGCGCCCATTTCACCCAAAATGGTGCGGCTGTCGATCTTGCTGGTGACCTGGAACGAAATACGGGTGGGGAAGTTGGCCTTGATGGTGCCGGTGATCACGTCAACCGACGGGCGCTGCGTGGCCATGATGATGTGAATACCAGCCGCGCGCGCCATCTGCGCCAGACGCTGAATGGCCGCTTCAATATCCTTACCGGCGACCAGCATGAGGTCGGCCATTTCGTCAACCACCACCACAATATAGGGCAGGTCGATCAGATCAATCGGCTGGTCTTCAAACACCGGTTTACCGGTCTCGGAATCAAAACCGGTCTGCACGCGGCGGGTCAGGGTCTCGCCCTTTTCGCGCGCTTCACGGATACGCTCGTTATAGCCGTCAATGTTACGCACGCCGACCTTGGCCATGGCGCGGTAACGGTCTTCCATTTCGCGCACAGTCCACTTTAGCGCGACCACGGCCTTCTTGGGCTCGGTCACCACCGGAGTGAGCAGATGGGGGATACCGTCATAAATCGACAGTTCCAGCATCTTGGGGTCAACCATGATGAAGCGTACCTGCTCGGGCGTATGCTTGTAGAGCAGCGAGAGGATCATGGTGTTGATGGACACCGACTTACCGGAGCCCGTAGTACCCGCGACCAGCAAGTGCGGCATACGGGCCAGATCAGCCACGATCGGCTCACCACCAATATCCTTACCCAGCGCCAGCGGCAGCTTGGCATTGGTCTTGGCATAAGAGGGATGGTTGAGCAGCTCGCGCAGGAACACGGTTTCGCGCTTCTTGTTGGGCAGCTCAATACCCAGCACATTGCGGCCCGGCACAGTTGCCACACGCACCGAGAGTGCGCTCATCTGACGGGCGATATCTTCGGCCAGCGCAATCACGCGCGCGCTCTTGGTGCCGGGGGCCGGCTCCAGCTCATATAATGTCACCACCGGGCCGGGTGAGCCCTTGAGGATCTGGCCCTGCACACCAAAGTCACCCAGCACGCTGGTGAGTTCTTCTGCGGTCTGCTCGATCTGGTCGGCGCTCTGGCGCACGACTTTGACGTCCGGCAGGGCGAGAAAGTCGAGCGAGGGATATTCATACCGGCCATAGGCGGTTTCAACCCGGCGGCGCTTGGCGGGCTTGGGAGCCTTGCGCGGCTTGGCAGCCGGGGCATCGCCCAGCGGTAGCTCGGCCTCTTCATCGGCGTAGGTAGGCTCATCGGCCTCGTAATCATCATCTGCCTCGTCATCGGCCGCAGAGGGCGCCCGCAGATCGGCAAACTTTTCAGTCAGCAGCGGGCGGCGGGTGTCATTCTTGCGCTGCAGGCGGTCGGCCACCCACATCACCAGCAGATAGCTGACCACGGCCAGCCACTTGGCATATTTATAAGCGCGGCGCAGGCCCCGACCCCACTGGCCATACGAGAAGCCCAGAGCCGGAAACAGCATGGCACCGGCCATCACCGCACAAACAGCCGGCGGCCAGAATGCGCTAAAACTCTTCCAGGCGCCGGGCATCCAGCCGGTCAGCATATTGAGCAGCAACTTGCCTGCCGCCCCGCCCGACTGCACGCCAAACGGCCACGCCCCAAAAACCGGCAGACCCGCCAAAGCACTGGCCGCCAGCAAGGTGGCAATCGCCGTAAAAGAAAAGCGCAGAAACTTGTTATCCAGCGGCTGCTTGAGGATGATGCGCAGCCCCCAACCCGCCAGCATGACGACCGGCACAAACGCGGCCAGCCCAAAAGACTGGATGAGAAAATCAGACGTATAGCTGCCGGTTGTGCCCAGCCAGTTCTGCACATCCGCCGCTGGGGTTGCCGTATTCAAGGACGGGTCAGCCGGGTGATAGCTCACCAGCGCCAGCAGCAGCACCGCCGCGCCACCGATCAGCGCGCCCCCACCAACTTCCTGCGCCCGGCGGCGCAAGAACAATGACACCACCGGCGGAAAAAGCGGGGGGCGGTCATAGGTCGTGCCATAACGGCTGGCCGGACGGGTGCTGGAACGTGGAGAACCGTAATTCATAGTCGCCGCAGTTTAGCTTTTGTTCGCTCAATCTTCTAGTGTTGTCTGCCCTCTTGCCCCGGCTTTTATGCGCTGGACGTTTGACAGTTAACACAATTCCCCCTAGGCTTTTGCCTAAAGAACGAACAGGCATATGGGCAAAACATTAATAAATCGCGACCCGCTGGAATGTTTCAGCGAATTGGCTGGCGTGAGCACGTCCGGCGCGTCGTTTGTCACCTTTTTGGGCGCCCCCGTCAGCCTGACGCAGGGCGAGCTGCTGCGCCGCGAGCAGGCGCTCAGCCGCATCTTTCTGGAACAGGCCATGATCCCGTGGGAAGTGGAGCTGTCGCCCGCCATGGAGCGCGCGCTCGATCTGGAGCATTTCATCGTCAAACTGGCCTTGCGCGAATGTGCGCGCAAACAGCAGGCCCCCGCCCCCGTCCGCCAGCGCCGCCATGATCACCCATAACCACAAACAGCTTTGACAGGTAGAGTGGGGGCTTGCTACAGTTTGCCCAACAAATACAAAACAGCGATAACAGGGGGACATCGGATGGCAGAAAACGCTACGCAAGAGTCACCGCTTCTGGACTGGAAGGACTGGCAATCGACCGGCACCTTTTCCAATCCGCTTGAACGCTTTATCGGCCTGACCCACGCCCAGCGCCCGTGCGACGTGAGCGCGGTATTCAAGACCTTGCGCGGCCAGTCGGTTCAGCTGCCGCTGCCTTATGTGCAATATTATATCGATGATCTTGACCAGCGCCTGCGCCCCGGTTTGTTCAACATCAAACCCAACGCCGATATGCGCCGCTTGATTGAAGGCCGCAAAAGCGTGGCCGAAGAAGCCTTGCTGGCGTTTGATGTGTGCCAGCAACCGCGCCCAGGGCATCCGGTACAAACCTATCAGATGGCAACAGCACCAGACCCGCGCCTGCGCCCGGATGCAGGCGAGCTAGCTGCACAGGCGCTTGAGCGCATTCGCCAGCGCCGCTATGACCCCGTACCGGTGGCCACGCGTGAGCTGCGCCGCATCAGTGAGGAATCCCTGCTCAATGCCGGGCGCGCACGTGATGACCTGCACCTGTTTCTCAAAGCCACAACTGATTACGCCATGCAAGCGCTGGATAAACGCAACGCCAGTCTGGCCAAGGCGCGCGCCGCCAAGGCCGCTAAACGCAACGCCAACGGAGGCCCGGCATGAACCGCTTTGCTTTCTCGCCCACCAGCTTCCACGGCCAGCTGTTTGACCGCGTGGGTAGCCCGGTGTTGCATGATGACC
>Ga0255215_1000121_pt1 | contig 23642 bp, 28 predicted proteins | sample Miss_Law_RepC_8d_FD_183033 | JGI IMG/M metagenome (GOLD analysis project Ga0255215, IMG submission 183033) | Freshwater microbial communities from Mississippi River, Louisiana, United States - Miss_Law_RepC_8d | ecosystem: Environmental > Aquatic > Freshwater > River | place: USA: Louisiana... | reverse complement strand
ACCGCAATGGCACCACGCGCCAGCGCGCCGATGTCGGTATCTGCAGCCGCATCGACCGCCTGCAAAATGTCATCGCACCAGTCATTCCAGAAATAGTCACGCCCGCGCGGGTCCTTGCCTTTGATGTAACCGGTGCCTTGCAGCACACGGCCCAAGCGTGACAGTGCAACATCCGTCACCTGCACCGAGGGACGCGCCGGGAAATTGATGTTGATGAAACAATCACCCGGCCATGGCTGGCTGATATAGCGCTCAACCAGCTGGGCCACCCAGCCCTGCGCGCAATCAAAATCATCCGGCCCGGATGCAGCCATCTGCTGACTGAGCGCGATGGAAGGCAAGCGCATCAGCCCCGCCTCATAGCACGCCGCGCAGGTGCCGGAATAATGCACATATTCGCCAATGTTATGGCCTTTATTGATGCCGGAAATCACCAGATCCGGCGCCACGCCCTGCATGACTTCCCGCACGCCCATGATCACGCAATCAGGCGGCGTACTATCCACCGCAAAGCGATGTTCGCTGAGCTGGCGCAAGCGGATGGGATGCGCCACCGCCACCGTATGCCCGCAGCCGGACTGGTTGCGCTCCGGCGCTACTGTTACCAGCTGGCGCACCTTGCCGCGCAAAGCGTCTTCCAGCGCCGCCAAGCCGGGGGCGTCGATGCCGTCATCATTGGTGAGCAGCACACGCGCATCAGCCAGCTTGAGCGGAGCCTTCAGCATCAGGCTGCCTTCAGGCGCTTGGCTTCAATCAGCTTGAGGCCGCCCATATAGGGCTGCAACACGGCGGGAATGACAATGCTGCCATCCGCCTGCTGATAGTTTTCCATCACCGCAATCAGCGCCCGGCCCAGCGCCACGCCCGACCCGTTGAGCGTATGCACAAAGCGGGTATTCTTCTCGTCCTTAGCGCGGGTGCGGGCATTCATGCGGCGGGCCTGGAAGTCACCGCAGTTCGAGCAGCTCGAAATTTCGCGGTAGGTGTTCTGGCCCGGCAACCACACTTCAATGTCATAGGTCTTTTGCGAGGAGAAGCCCATGTCGCCCGTGCACAGCGTCATGGTGCGGAACGGCAGCTCCAGTTTCTTCAGCACCGTCTCGGCACAGGCGATCATGCGCTCATGCTCATTGACGGATTCATCCGGCGTGGTGATGCTGACCAGCTCAACCTTATAGAATTGATGCTGACGCAGATAGCCGCGCGTGTCCTTACCAGCCGAGCCAGCCTCCGAGCGGAAGCACGGTGTCAGCGCGGTCATGCGCAGCGGCAGCTCTTCTGACGGGGTAATGGCCTCGGCCACCAGATTGGTGAGCGGAACTTCAGATGTAGGGATCAGGTAATGGCCGGTATTAAGCTTGAACAGGTCTTCCTCAAACTTGGGCAGCTGACCGGTGCCAAACAGCACATGGTCACGCACCAGCAGCGGCGGGTTCATCTCCATATAGCCGTGCTCACGCGTATGCAGGTCGAGCATGAACTGACCCAACGCGCGTTCAAGGCTGGCCAGCTGACCCTTGAGCAGGGTAAAGCGCGCCCCGGCAAGCTTGGCCGCGCCTTCAAAGTCCATCAGACCCAGCGCTTCACCCAGATCAAAATGCTCCTTGGGATTATTGCTGCGGCTGGGCTCGCCCACGCGGCGGGTTTCTACATTGTCGTCACTATCCTTGCCAGCGGGCACATCGGCCTGCGGAATGTTGGGGATGGTGCATAGACGCAGGCTCAGCTCCTGCCCCAGCTCGGCTTCATTCGCATCAGCCGCGGCGATCTTTTCTTTAAGCTCAGCAACTTCGGCCATCAGCTGGCTGGCGTCACCGCCCACCTTCTTGACGTTGCCAATTTCCTTGGACACTTCATTGCGGCGCGCTTGCCAAGCCTGCGATGAGGTCTGCAGCGCACGGCGCTTTTCATCAAGCGCCAGAATGTCGGCCGACAGCGGCTCCAGCCCACGACGCGCCAGACCGGCATCAAAAGCGGCGGGATTTTCACGGATGAATTTAATATCGTGCATTTGGAATGTCCTTTTCAGACATTCCTTTTAGCCCTTGGCTCGGTTTTTCTCAACCCACCGGCAGGCCAGAATCGATAATTCATAGAGCCCCAGCAGCGGAATGGCCAACATCAGCTGGCTCATCACGTCTGGCGGGGTCACCACGGCCGCCACCACAAACACCGCCACAATGGCGTGACGGCGCTTTTTAATCAGCGACTCGGTGGTGAGCAGCCCGGCCCGCACCAGCAAGGTCAGCAGCACCGGCAGCTGAAAACAGATGCCAAAAGCGAGGATGAGCTGCATGACCAGCCCCAGATATTCCGACACGCGCGCTTCCAGCTGAATGGGCAGCTCGCCCGGCCCGCCTGCACTTTCAAAGCCGACAAAGAAATGGATCAGCAGCGGCATGGCGCCAAAATACAGCAGCGACGCCCCGGTGAGGAACAGAATGGGCGTGGCCGCCAGAAACGGCAGAAAGGCGCGCTTTTCTTCCTTATACAGGCCCGGCGCCACAAAGCGCCACAGCTGCCCCGCCATAATGGGAAACGAGATGAAGAACGCCGCCCACGCCGCCACCTTGAGATAGGTGAAGAAAGCTTCGGTCAGGCCGGTATAGATCATGCGGCGGTTTTCGCCTTCCAGCGCAGCGGCCAGCGGATGCATGAGCACCGCATAAATATTGGACGCAAAATGATAGCAAACCAGAAACGCCACGAGAAACGCCGCGATGCACCACAGCAAACGGCGGCGCAGCTCAGTGAGATGTTCCAGCATGGTCATGTTGGAGCCATCTAGCTCATCGTCAAGGATGGGCGGCTTGGGCACGCTGGCCGGCTGCGCGGCGCTTTGGGATGCGGTCTCGCTCATGCGCCCTCCTTTGAATTAGCCGGTGAATTGGCCGGAGGGTTAGCTGGTTCTGAATCTTTTGGCGCCTCTGTTAGGGCAGCCGGGGCCGCTGGCGCCAGCGGTTTACCGTCGGCGGTTACAGTTGGCGGCTCGATCTCACTGGCGCGGGCCATGGCCTGTTTCTTGTAATCGTCGATTTCGATCTGGTCGGCCATGTCCTCCAGATTCATGCGAAAGTCATGCGCGATCAGCTTGGCGCGGCGCACCAGCGTGCCCGCCGTGCGCATGAGACCCGGCAATTCCTCCGGCCCCAGCACAACAAGCGCGACAACTGCCGTCAGCGCCAGTTCCTGCCAGCCAATATCGAACATGAGAAATCCTTACGCGCCCGGCGGGGGGATTTTGGTGTCGGCGTTCTTGTCGTCGTCCTTGCCGTTCAGGCCTTCCTTGAAGCCGCGCACGCCCTTGCCCAGTTCCTGCATCACGCCGGAAATACGGCCGGTGCCAAACAGCAGCAGCACAATCACCAGTACGATAATCCAGTGCATCAAACTCATGGAACCCATCGCCTACTCCTTGGGCAAGAAAATAACGCCAAAAAATCACGCTGATCAATTTAGGCCACCCGCACGGCCTTGGCAACGCGGCAAACTTACCAGACAATCAGCTGTAAATGCTCACACAAAATGGCGGTGCCGATGGCTATCAGACCCAAACCGCCCAAAAATTCGGCCCAGTGGCCAGCGCGGCTGCCAATATAATGGCCGGTCATCAGGCCGATGGTCGCCATGGTAAAGGTGGCCGCACCAATAGCCAGCGCCGTGATGAGGATATTGGCATTCACAAAAGCCAGGGTGACCCCAACCGCGAGCGCGTCGATACTGGTGCCTAGTGCGGTCAGTAACAGAATGCCAAGACCATGGCGGCGCGGCTTGGCTTTGCTGCGCGGCTCGTCGGCCTGCCCCAGACTTTCAACAATCAGCTTTACGCCCAGCCCGCCTAAAATGGCAAAGGCAATCCAGTGATCGATGGCGGCAATATAGCTGGCGGCCGCCAGACCGAGCAGCCAACCCACAATCGGCGTGAGGGTTTCAACCCCGCCAAAGACCAGCCCGGTACGCACGGCCTCCCACAGGCGCGGGCGGCGCAGCGCCGTGCCTTTGCTGATAGAGGCGGCGAAGGCGTCGGCCGACATGGAAAAAGCCAGAATGGTGGTGGATAGGGCGCTCATCATATCCTCGCCCCGGCTGATGAAACCATACACGCCCTCGCCACCGGGGAATGGCGATTACGCGTATCAGTCTCGTCAGGCTTTGCAGCTGGCCCAGCCATGCCTTGCGGCCAGTCTGTTGACAGGGCCCCGTTTCAGGAACGGCGACTACTCCCTAGTACTGGGCGGCATAAAGCACACCCGCCCGCCCAAGGTCAAGCGCGGTGGTGATAGCCCGGATAAAACGGGGGAAATCAGCCCTTGAGGATCTCCAGCAGGCGCTCGGCCGTAATCAGCTCGGCCTTGTCGGCCTTGCGCGGCTTATATTCCACCTGCCCCTGCGCAATGGTCTTGGCGCTGATCAGCACACGATGCGGCAGACCCATGAGGTCGGCATCGTTGAACTTTTCACCGGCCTGCGGGCCCTGGCGGTCATCATACAGAACGCTGATACCAGCGGCGAGCAGCTGATTATAAAGTGCATCGGCCTTGGCGGTGTCTTCCGGCGTGCGGGCCAGCGCAATGAGGTGAACGCGGAACGGCGCCACTTCATCCGACCAGACCAAGCCCTTGTCGTCCGACAGCACTTCAGCAATCGTGCCCATAATACGGCTGGGGCCAATGCCATAGCAACCCATATGGATCTGCTGCGGTTTGCCGTCGGTGTCCATATACTTGGCGCCAAACGCGTCGGTAAAGCGGGTGGAGAGCTTGAAGATGTTGCCCACTTCAATGGCGCGCACGCTCTCAAAGTCTTTTTCCATACCGGGTTTGTAGCCGGCTACGATGCCCGTCAGCGCGTCGGCATCGTCAATGATTTCCTTGTTGATGGCGGTATTGGTGCCGGGCACGCGGTAGATGGTGTCCTCACCGAATTCCGTCATGGTTTGGAACTCGTGCGAATATTTGGAGAACGCGCCGCCCGAGGCATAGGTGAGCAAGGTCAGCTCACCCAGACCCAGCCGCTGATACACGCGGTGATAGGCCGCCGTGACCTTCTCGTAAAAGCCATCCAGATCAGCCGGGGTAGTGTGGAAGGAATACATATCCTTCATGCGGAATTCACGACCGCGCAGCAGACCGCTCTTGGCGCGGGCTTCGTTGCGGAACTTGGTTTGAATCTGATACACGGCCTGCGGCAGGTCGCGATAGGAGTTCACATATTGTGTGACCAGCGGCGTGACCACTTCTTCATGCGTGGGGCCCAGGCACAAATCGCGGTCGCCCGCCCCCTTGAGCTTGAACAGCACATCGACCGCATCCCAGCGGTCGGTTGTGGTCCAGTTATCCTTGGGCTGCAAAGCCGGCATCAGCACTTCCTGACCGCCAACCGCATTCATTTCCTCGCGGATGATACGCTCAATATTGCCCAGTGTGCGCAGGCCCAGCGGCTGAAAGCTATACACACCCGCCATCAGCTTGCTGACATAACCGGCCTTGCCCAGCCACTGCGCGTTACGCGACGGATCAGCCTCGCTGACCTCCTTGCGGGTACGGGTAAACAGCTGGGACAAACGCATGGAATTCATTTAGGCAACCTCGGTCTCACGCACATGGGCCTCTTCGTCCTGCTCCACGGCTTCAGTTTCATCCTGATCGGCAACGGCCGCTTCATCATCTGATGTGCTGGCCTGTTCGCCCTCATCATCAAAATCATCATCGTCGTCATCATCGTCAAAATCGCTATCGTCTTCATCAACGATATCGTCATCATCATCGTCGAAATCATCGTCATCTTCATCATCGCTACCCTCCGCGACAATGTCTTCTTCTACGATCTCGGCGCTGGCCTCTACGCTGAATTCATCTGCATCATCAGATTCATCAGCTGCAATTTCTTCAGCCACCTCTTCAGCAACCACAATTTCTGTGGCTTCTTCAGTTTTGGCAGATTCTGCGGCGGTTTCTTCGCTGGGCAGGAACTCAGGCTCGCTGTCCTGACCTTCGCCATCAATAGCCGGGGGCAGCTCAGCCTCGCTCGGTGCAACCACGCCATAGGTGGTGGCCATCTTGCTGTCGAGCAGACCGGCGGCCTTCAGCTCGTCCATGCCCGGCAGATCATTGGTGCTGGACAGGCCGAAATGGTCAAGGAACGACGGCGTCGTGATCCAGGTGAGCGGACGGCCCGGCGTGTCACGGCGGTGGCCGGGGCGAACCCAACCCACTTCCATCAGGAAGTCGAGCGTGCCCTTGCTGGTGGCAACGCCGCGAATGGCTTCGATCTCGGCGCGGGTCACCGGCTGGTGATAAGCGACGATAGCCAGAACTTCGCTCATGGCCTTGGAGAGTTTGACCGGCTTGGTGGTTTCGGTCTTGAGGTAATCGGCCAGATCCGGCGCGGTGCGCAGGGCCCAGCGGCCGGCGATCTCAAACAGCTGCACGCCACGGCTGGACAGCGAGCTCTGCAGCTCGGCAATCAGCGCGGTTACATCTGCGTCCGTCCCTGCGGGGCCACGCGAGAGATGCAGCTCAATGGTCTTCTGATCCAGCGGTTGGCTGGCAGCAAACAAAATGGCCTCTACCACACGCAGCTGCAGGGCATGGCGCTCTTCCGGCGTCAGGATGACGGGGGCAGCGGCCTCCTCTTCCTCATCCAGCTCCGGCACATCCGACAGCGCGGCAAATTCAGCCGCCAGCACTTCCGGGTCCAGCTGGTCTTCAGCTGACACCTCAAGCGTGAGCGCGGGTGCCGCCTCAGTCTCTTGCGCGACTACCTCAAGCTCAGCCTCAACTTCAACGGCAACGTCTGCTACGTGCGCGTCGGCGGGCTGCTCGGCCGGCAGGTCGTGGCCTTCAATGTCATAGGCGTCGAGCATTTCTTCTGTGGTCTGCATGTTCAACTCCGAAATATCATCATAGTCAAAAGCGGTGGCAGTGGCGGAAGCAGTCATCAGGCCTGCCCTCCATTATCATTGCTGATCTCGGCATTAAAAGCAGCGCGGCTTTCTTCCGAGCGGCTACGCACCCAGATGGGGCCGAAATTGCTTTCCTGACGCACTTCCAGCAAGCCCTGCTTGGCCAGTTCCAGACTGGCAATAAAGGTCGAGGCGATGGCCGAACGCGCCACCACCCCCTTATGATGGCCACGCGGCAGGAAGCTCTGCAGCGAGGTCCATTGTGGCATCACGCCCAGCGCTTCACGCAGACGCACCACCGCTTCTTCAATCGAGAACAGCTCCATCGGCGCCATCTTCATGGCGGCGGGCTTGTCCGTACGCTTCTTGATGGACGCATAAGCAGCCATCAGGTCATAAATCTCGGCAGAGGCCTTCTGGTGGGTGATGCTGACCAGACCCTGCGGGCTGCCATTGGCAAATGTATTCACGCCCAGCTGCGGCAGCGCCATCAGCTTGGCGGCGGCTTGCTGCATGGATTCCAGACGGCGCAACTGCCACGCCAGCGCGGCGGCCATCTGTTCACCTGACGGCTCTTCGTCCTTGGTTTCATGCTTGGGCAGCAGCAGACGGCTCTTGAGATAAGCCAGCCACGCGGCCATCACCAGATAATCGGCCGCAATTTCAAGACGCAGATGCTGGGCCTGCTCAACATAGGCCAGATACTGGTCGGCCAGCTTGACCATGGAGATCTTGGCCAGATCCACCTTCTGATCGCGCGCGAGGTGCAGCAGCAGATCAATCGGGCCGTCAAAGCCGTCAAGATTGACGACCAGCATGGCCTCACCGGCATCCGTGTCAGTAGTTGAAGCAGCCCCCGCACTGGTAACGGCGGCGTTACCCGTTTCTGGCGCTGTTTCTGGCAGCAGAGATTCAGCAGCTTGGCTCACGACAGCTCCGACAATCCGACTAATTTCATCAGCCCGTTGATGACCGCCTGACTTGGCGCGCCGACCAGCCAACCCAACGGATTGACCTGAATTCCCAGCATCGACAGCAGCCACGGCAGCACCATAAGGCACCCGAGGACGATGACTAACCCATGCTGTTCGAGTCGCGCCAGATAAATCGCATAACGAGGTGGAAGAATCGATGCCAGCACCTTGGACCCGTCCAGCGGGGGAATCGGCAACATGTTAAAAAAGGCCAGATTCATGTTCAGATACGCGGCTTTGATTAAGATACTGAGCAGGCCTAGCGCCACCTCAGGATTATAGTTTGCCCATTCATACACCACACGCACCAGCACAATGGCAATGATGGCCAGAATCAGGTTGGCGGCCGGGCCAGCGGCAGCCACCAGCAGCGAATCGAGCCGGATGTTTTTGAGGTTGCGGTAATTAACCGGCACCGGCTTAGCCCAACCAAACAGGAACGGCACCCCGGACAGCTGCATCATGACCGGTAGCAAAATGGTGCCCACCGTATCAATATGACGCGCCGGATTAAACGAGACCCGCCCCAGCATATAGGCGGTGCGGTCCCCCCGTTTGAACGCCATCCAGCCATGGGCGGCTTCATGGAAGGTAATGGCGATCACGGAGATAAACAGCCAGACCGCAATTGCGTGCAGATCAGGACCAGGCATGATGCGGGAAGAAGTTGGAGAACTCGGCCTTGGCCAGGCGCAGGTCAAACAGGTCCATCGGCGAGAGCCAGCTCTGCGCCTTTTGCCAGCGCAGCTGCGTTTCAACCGACAGCTTGGGCACAGCGGCACAAATGGCCGTCATGTGCTCTACATCATGCTTGCAATACAGCGCCACATCACAGCCGGCGGCAATCACGTCCCGCGCAATGACATCCGGTGCGCCTTCCAGCGCCTTCATGGTAATGTCATCGCTCATCAGCAGGCCGTTATAGCCGATCTGGTCACGGATCACCTGACTGATAATGAGGGGGGAACGGGTAGCACACAGATCAGGGTCAATCTGCGGATAGAGAATATGCGCGGTCATGGCCAGCGGCATGTCACGCAGCTCCATGAATGGCACAAAGTCGCTCGCCTGCAATTCCGGCCAGGTGGCATTGACCACCGGCAGCTCTTCATGGCTGTCAGCACTGGCTCTGCCATGACCCGGCATATGCTTGATGACAGGCAGCACGCCCCCCACCCGCATACCATCACAGACTGCGCGCGCGAGTACCGATACCGCACGCGGATCGGATGAAAAGGCGCGATCGCCAATCGCCTGCGTTGTCTCCGGGCGGTGCAGGTCCAGCACCGGCGCGCAATTAACGGTAATGCCCAGCGGGCGCAGCTGCGCCGCCAGCATGCGGCCCAGCAATTTGGCCGCCGCAATACCGCGCGTGCCGTCATGCTTGTATAAAGCGCCAAAGGCGGCGGCAGAGGGAAACGTGTCCCATTCCGGCGCGCCCAGGCGGGCGACGCGCCCACCTTCCTGATCGATCAGCACCGGCGCATCGGCCCGGCCCACGCAGGAGCGGAACTCATTGGTCAGCTTAATCAGCTGTGCTGCGCTTTCAACATTGCGCTTGAACAGGATCAGGCCAAACGGATTAGCCGACGTAAACAGGCGGCGCTCAGCTGAGCTGAGCGCCGTCCCTTCACATGACAGAATGGCTGATCGAGGTGCAGTCACGATAAGGCATCAGCACCCGATTAGCGGCCAACAACCATGCAGCTCTGGGCCGAGGCCTTGAGCGCATCACAGATCTTCTTGCCCTGATCGGCCGAGACCGGGCCACCCTGAATGCGCCAGTAAATACCGCGCGCCCCGAGATTGACCTGCTGCACCGACACGTCAAGTGAACCGAGCTGGCCGGGATACTTCTTCTGCAGGCGCGACCATTCAGCCTTGGCGGCTGCTTCTGTGCGCACAGCACCGAGCTGCACCACGCGGGCCGACACGCCAGCGGCCGGCTTTACACTGGCAGCAGCGCGCGCTTCAGCCGGTGACGGCGATGCGGGCTTGTTGTTCTGGGTCAGCTGAACCGGAGCAGCTGGCTGGGCAGCCGGAGCAGTAGCCTGCGGCGCGGGTGAGGCAGCAGCGGCAGTGGCACTGGCGGCGGCGGTTTCCTGCACGCTGGGTTCTTCATGGTCGATCTGCGGCGCGGCAGCGGTCTGCTCGGCAGCAACCGGCAGCTCGATACGCTCAGCCGAGGCAACGGTCGAGGTCTGGCCCTGCGCAACACCCTGCGGCACCGAATTGGCTGCCATTTCCAGCTGCTGCATGGCCTGCTCACCAGCATCGCCACGCTGCATGGTGGCACGGCGCTGCTCGTGCAGCATGCGGATTTCATCAGCGGTCAGCGCGGGCGTGCCGTCCGGGCGGCGCGGCTCGGGCAGATTGTCCGGCATGGCCGGGCCATCGATCGGGGTTTCAGCCGCCGGCATCAAACGCTCCAGACCGGGGCGGGTGCCGTGATTGTCCAGCTGGTCGTACACGGTGGAGTCACGGTTAGCGACCTGCATACCGCCCTCTTCTGCCGGACGTTCGCGCAGCGGCGCGTTATCAGCCGTGATGAGCGGTACCTGGCTGGGGTCAGTGGGCTTACCCTTATAAGCGCTCACCACAATCGCACCAAAGGCAAACAGGCCAACCACAGCCAGCGCCATGGCAGCGCGGCGGATCACGCGCGGCATCACAATCTTGCTGTTGGTAGTGGTACCGGGGCGCAGCGGGTCCTGATTGGGGGCGGGCGGCATTACGTTGCTCATCAGCGCATCTCCTTAACGGGTTCAACCCCTAGCACCTGAAGGCCAGAGGCAATAACGGTCGCAACAGCCTGAACCAGTGCCAAACGGGCGCCGGTCAGCTCGGCTGCATCCTCACGGACAAACCGCAGACTAGCATTATCACTACCCTTGTTCCAAAGGCTATGAAAAGTTGCAGCCAGTTCATGCAGATAATAGGCCACGCGGTGCGGTTCCTGCGCGGCGGCGGCCTGTTCGACGAGTCGCGGCCATTCTGCCAATTTCTTAACCAGCCCCAGCTCATCCACATCCGTTAACAGATGGCTGTGCGCCGGATTAGCTGAAAGGTTAACAGCCTGCGCCTGCCGCATGACCGAGTAGCAGCGGGCATGGGCGTACTGCACGTAGAACACCGGATTGTCCTTGGACTGCTCGACCACCTTGGCAAAGTCAAAATCGATGACCTCTTCCGGGCGGCGCGAAAGCATGACAAAGCGCATCACATCGCCCCCCACCCGCTCGACCAGATCATTAAGGGTGATGAAGGTACCGGCGCGCTTGCTCATGCGCACGGGCACGCCATTATCAAACGTGTTGACCATGGCCACCATCTTCACATTGAAGTTGGCTTTGCCGTCAGTCATGGCGGCAGTGGCAGCCTTGATCGGGCGGACCCAGCCACCATGATCGGCGCCAACCACGGTTACCATCATCGGGCCGGAGCGCACAAACTTGTCATAGTGATAGGCAATGTCCGGCATCAGATAGGTATAGGTGCCATCCTTGCGGCGCACCGGGCGGTCGGTCTCGTCGCCAAAATTGGTGGCGCGGAACAGCTCCAGCTCGGTCGGCTCCCAATCCGGAATTTCCTTGCCTTTAGGCTTTTCCAGCAGGCCGGTATAGATCAGGTCTTTCCCGCGCAGGCGGGCATAGGCTTCATCCACCTTGCCGCTGTCACGGATGGCTTTTTCAGACGTGAAGACATCCATCTTCACATGCAGGTCGCTCAGATCCTGCTTGATGGCGGCCAGCATCATGTTCATGGCAAAGGCCTTGATCTCGGGCAACCATTGCTCTTCAGCGGCGCTCAGCCACTTGTCGCCATCGCGCTCAACTAGTGCCTGCGCCACAGCTTTGAGATACTCACCGGGATACAGACCTTTAGGGATCTCGCCAATCGCCTCGCCCAGCGCTTCGCGGTAGCGCAGATAGGTAGAACGGGCCAGCACCTCAACCTGCACACCGGCGTCATTCACATAATATTCGCGGGTGACTTTATAGCCGACCTTGGCCAGCAGGTTGGACAGCGCATCGCCCAGACAGGTGCCACGCGCATGCGCGGTATGCATGGGGCCCGTGGGATTGGCCGAGCAATATTCCACGTTAAAGCCAACATTGCCGCCAATGTCACTATCACCAAACGCAGTCCCGGCCGTCAGGATGGCGGGCACCTGCGCCTGCCAGAATTCCGGCTGCATGGTGACGTTGATAAAACCCGGCCCGGCGATTTCGACCTTGGCGACGCCTTCAATCTGGTTGAGTTGCGGCGCAATCTTCTCGGCCAGCGCGCGCGGCGCACTGCCCACCTGCTTGGCCAGCACCATGGCGGCATTGGTCGTCCAGTCGCCATGCGTGGGATCACGCGGCAGCTCTACCGCCAGACGCGCCTGCGGCAGCCCCAACGCACCACAGGCCTTTTCAACAGCGGACAGAAAATCGCGAAATACATTCAGCATCATAAACTCCTGCCCCGGTTTTTAGAGCAAATTCCACCAAGATGGAAACAGAGATTAAGCGGCCCACCGCCTCTACCCAGCTTAAAGAATGGGCAAATCCGCCAAACCAGCCGCAAATACCAGCTGAGCTATTACATCTGGTACAACTTAAAGCTGGTACAGCCGCCGGTGCTCGGTAATGGCAAAGCGGTCGGTCATGCCGGCGATATAATCGGCTACCACGCGGGCGCGCACGCGCTCGCTAGCCCCAGCGGGAATGGCCTGCTGCCAGCTTTCCGGCAGCATGCCCGGCGAGGACATGAACATCTCGTACAAATCCTGCACGATGCGAATGGCCTTGCCGCGCATACGGTTCATGCGCTCGCTCTTATACACATTGCGGAACAGATATTCGCGCACCACCTTCTGCTGCGCGAACATGTCCGGGCTGAACTGGACGAAGGGATGACCAGCGCCCCGCACATCTTCCACCGATTGCGGATTGCTCTGCGCCAGACGGCGGCGGGTTTCGGCCAACACGTCTTCCACCAGTGAGCCGATCATGCGGCGGTGCAGCTCATGGCGGCGGCGGCGATCAACCAGACCGGGATAAGCCGCATCAATCGCGGCCAGATGCGGGCCGACCAGCGGCAAATCACGGATCTGCTCAATGGTAATCAGCCCGGCGCGCAAGCCGTCGTCAATATCATGCGAGAGATAGGCAATATCATCGCCCAGCGCGGCTACCTGCGCTTCAAGCCCGGCAAAGCCGCCGAGCTCCAGATCCCACTTGGCGTTGATCTCGGCGATGGTTTCGGTCACGCCCTCGCCATGTTTTTTCATATCTGCCTGCGGGCCGGTCAGCGGGCCGTTATGCTTGGCAATACCCTCAATCGCTTCCCAGGTCAGGTTGAGGCCATCAAACTGGGCATAGCGCTGCTCGACATGGGTGCAGATGCGCACAGTCTGGTCGTTATGATAAAAGCCGCCCACATCCTTCATGCATTCAGCCAGCGCGTCCTCGCCGGTATGGCCAAAGCAGGTATGACCAAGGTCATGCGCCAGTGCCACCGCCTCGCCCAGATCTTCATCAAGCTCCAATGTGCGGCAAATGCTGCGGGTAATCTGCGCCACTTCAAGGCTGTGGGTCAGGCGGGTGCGGTAATAGTCACCCTCGTGATTGATAAAAACCTGCGTCTTGTATTGCAGTTTGCGGAACGCGCCGGAATGCACGATGCGGTCACGGTCACGCTGAAACTCGCTGCGCCCGCTCTGGCTGGCTGGTTCAGGGAACAGACGCCCCCGGCTCTTCGCGGGATCGGTTGCATATGGGGCACGGCGGGTCATGGTGTTTCTCCTGAGCGCCCTAAAATGCAGCAAAATCCGGATTTTGTCAGTCCTGAATTTTGACTTTGCCCCATAAACACCCTATATTTTGCCCATGACCCAGCCCCCCAGCCTCTCTGCTTTCTCGCTAACCCCTGCTGCAGCGGCCCGCATCAAGGCACTGGCAGCCCAGCAAAATGTGGCTGGCCTGCGTGTTTCGGTACTCGGTGGTGGGTGCTCTGGCTTTCAGTATGAGTTTGAGCTGGTCGGTCAGGCCAACCCGGAAGACCTCAATGTAGAGCGAGACGGCGCGCAAGTGCTGATCGACCCTGACTCACTCGACCTGCTGCTGGGCGGCGAGCTGGACTTTGTCGATGACCTGAGCGGCAGCTACTTTAAAATCAACAACCCCAATGCCACCAGCCGCTGCGGCTGCGGCAATTCCTTCTCGGCCTAGCCGCCCATTAACCCTGATTTTGTGGGATTTTATGGTTAAAACTGCTTAGCTTTGTTGCAAGCAGGTGCCTGTTCATGGCATAAATTTCAAAACCGCCCCACGCATTTGAAAAGGACCAGACCCATGGCCAAGGCCCCCTCGTCTCAAAGCAATCCCACCAGCTCATTCAATCGCGAAAAGCGCGGCGGTTTTCTGCTCTATACCCCGGAAGTGGCCAAGAAACTGGCCAAGCTTTCTAAAAGCGGCAACGACCCGGTTTTGACCCAGCTGGAAAAGCTAGCCAACCACAATCCCCAAAAGAGCCCCGCTTTAGGTGAACAGCAAGCTGGCTCTGTCTACTACATGAGCGGCGGATCAAGCTCCAATAGCAACGGCGTACTGTATATTCACCCGCAAGACAAGAAAATGCCCCTAACGGTAATTGATATCGTCAGTTACGGTGAAATGGCTGGTATTCGAAAACGCCACCCTGAAATGCTGGCGAGCCTGGCTGCATCTGCCAACCAGCTGATGAACACCTATGAATCGGCCCCGGCAAATAAAAAGCCAAGCCTTAATGTTTACCGCCCGCGCAAAGGGCTGCAGCCGAGCGTTTAACCGGAATGAGCCAGAAAAGGCGCGCTTGAACTGGGCGCGCCTTTTTGGCATGGTCGCGGCACGGAATAATTCCGGAGACATGATTTGGCCAAAAACAAACACGCCGAGCATCCGCTGCTCGCCATCATGAATGACCTGCTGGCCATGCGGGAAGATGAGCTGCGCACAAACGCGCTGCGCAAAGTCACCCGCACCACTTTCAACAAAACCATGCAAAGCACGCCCCCGACCATTGAGGGGATCCGCATTACCCCGCCCAAGGGGCTGAAACTCTATCAATAAGCCATATTACAAACCTTGGCAGCACGGGCTAACCGTCCTAAGCTGCGGGCATGAAAATCGCCAGCTTCAACGTCAATTCTGTTCGGGCGCGTCTGCCCAATATCCTGAGCTGGCTTGAGGCAGCCCAGCCAGATGTTGTCTGCCTGCAGGAAATCAAGGTTGAGACCGACAGTTTCCCGCGCGATGAGTTCAGCGCAGCGCATTATCACCTGCTGGTGCATGGCCAGAAAAGCTATAACGGCGTAGCCATGCTGGCGCGCGCCCCACTCACCGAGATCAGCCACAGCCTGAACCCGGATGACCCGCAGGCCCGCTATCTTGAAGCGCAGGTGAGCGGTATCACCATCATCAATATCTATGCGCCCAACGGCAATCCGGTGGAGAGCGAAAAGTTCCCCTACAAGCTGGACTGGCTGGACCGCCTCATAGCGCGCGCACGGCACTTGCTGGCGGCTGAAACCCCGTTTCTCATCACCGGCGATTACAACATCATCCCGCAGCCGCAGGACTGCCACGATCCCAAAGCGTGGGAGGGGGACGCCCTCTTCCGCCCGGAAAGCCGGGCCAAGTGGCGCACGTTATGCAACCTCGGCCTGACTGATGCCTTCCGCGCTCTGCACCCCACACAGGCCAATGCCTATACGTTCTGGGATTATCAGGCCGGGGCGTGGCAGCGGGATAACGGCATTCGCATCGATCATGTTTTGCTCAGCCCGCAACTGGCCGACAAGTTGGTGAGCTGCCAGATTGACCGCAATCCGCGCGGGCAGGACAAGGCCTCGGACCACACGCCTATTCTGGTGGAGCTCAAGCTATGACCTTCTGGGGACAGGATCTGACACCGCTGGAATGGTGGGAGCTGGGCAGCTACGTCATCACCGTTTTTGGTTTGCCGTATGCCATTGTCTTGTTCTGGTATGAGCAGCGCCGCGAGCGCCAGACTGAAGAAGAGGAAATCTACCAGCGCCTGTCCGATGAATATGCAGACTTTTCCAAACTGCTGCTTGATAATGCTGACCTGCGCCTGATTACTGGCGGCGTGCCTGATGAAGCCCTCAGCCCCGAGCAGCATGAGCGCAAACAGATCATCTTTGAATTGCTGATTTCACTGTTCGAACGCGCCTACATTCTTGTGTATGAGGATGATATGAACGCCCAGCAAAAGCGCCTCTGGGCCAGCTGGGCTGACTATATCGACTTCTGGTGCCAGCGCAGCGATTTCCGCGCTGCCGCCCCCAAAGTGCTGCAAGGTGAAGACCCTGATTTTAGCGCCTATATGCACGGTATCTTGGGCAAATACGCCCATCTGTTACCGGACGCAGACTGACTTACAGACATGTAACTACTTGGCAGCCCCGCTGCATGCCCTACCTTGCGGAAGGCCATGACGGCTTAACCTCAAGGAGTATCCAATGAAGTTGTATTATTCTGCCGGTGTCTGTTCCATGTCGCCGCACATTGTTGCTGTAGAAGCTGGCCTGCCGCTCACGCTTGAAGCGGTTGACCTCAAGACCAAGAAGACCGCCACCGGCAAGGACTTCAACCAGATCAACAGCAAAGGCTTTGTGCCCTGTCTGGAGCTGGATGATGGTCAGCTGCTCACCGAGGGCTCGGCCATTGTGCAATATCTGGCCGACCTTGCCCCCGCCAGCCAGCTGGCCCCGGCCAATGGCACCTTCGAGCGCGTGCGCCTGCAGGAATGGCTCAACTATATCACCAGCGAAATGCACAAGGGCATTGGCCAGCTGTTCAACCCCAAGATGCCGGACGATTACAAGGTCGTGGTCAAGGAGATGGTCGGCAAGCGCTTTGACTGGCTGAGCCAGCAGCTTGATGGCCGCGACTACCTGATGGGCAAGCAGTTCACCGTGGCTGATGCCTACCTGTTCACCGTGCTGGGCTGGACCAACTGGGTAGGCATTGACCTGTCCAAGTGGCCGGTTCTCACCGCCTATCAGGCCCGCATTGCCGCCCGCCCGGCCGTGCAGAAGGCGATGGAAGCCGAAGGTCTCAAGAAGGCGGCTTAACCCCCCTATCTTGTCTCAAGCGCAAGGCCCCTGCCCGGGGCCTTGTTGCTTTTTGCATTTAAAACAAAGACATGCACTTTAAACTTGCTGTTAATCAATTAGGCAATATAATGGCGGCTGAACAGTTAAAAACGCAACCAGCCTTAACAGTGGAGTAAGACATGAACACGATTGCCAAAATTCTGACCGATGATTCCGGCGCCACCGCTATCGAATACGGCCTGATCGCCGCGCTGATCGCTGTTGTGATTATCGCTGCCGTTAGCACCATCGGCAAGAAGCTGCGCTCAACCTTCTACAAGGTTTCCAGCAACCTGGTCTAATCCAGCGCTTTTCAAAAACGCCCCGTACGAGCCAGCCTTGTACGGGGCTTTTTTATTGCTCTACCGCAACTTCAATTGCTATCTTGCCCTCACACAGGGGGACAACATGAATAAAAGCTTCAATCAACTCGCACAAATCGAGCGGGACCTAAAGGCCACGCGGCTACGCCTCGGCCGCGCCGCCATGCAGCTGATGAGTAAAACCCACCCGGACATGCATAACGAGCTGAAGGGGGCCTTGGGTAACAAGGGCAGCGCCCTCTTCATAACGGGATATTCCGCATACTTGGGCGGCTCGCCCCTGGTCGCGATAGCCCAAGGCAAGACCGAGCAGGTCAAGACCCTGCTCGGCAATGTTATACACGGCAACTATATCTAATCTAATTACGCTTCCAGCACGATGCGATAGCGGGCCTTGCCGGCTTCAAGGTGCGCGAGAGCCGCATTGACGTCGGCCATCTTGAACACTTCCACCTTGGGCGCAATGTGATGCAGCGCGCAGAAATCCAGCATGTCGAGCATGGTGGCGGGGGCGCCTACCGGTGAGCCAGAGACGCTGCGCTGTTTGCCGATCAGGCTGAACGCGCCAATCTGCATCGGCTCCAGCACCGCGCCCACCATATGCAGGCGGCCTTTGGGGCCAAGCGCATTGATATAATCGTTCCAGTTGAGCGAGACATTCACGGTGTTGATGATAAAATCAAACTTGCCCGCCAGCTTGGCCATAGCCGCACTGTCACGCGAATTGACCACATGATGCGCGCCCATGGCTTTGGCTTCGTCTTCCTTGCCGGGGGACGAGGTAAAGGCCGTCACCTCACAGCCCCAATGGCTTAAAAACATCAGCGCCATATGGCCCAAGCCGCCAATGCCGATCACACCCACCTTATGCGTAGGCTTGATGCCCAGCTGCACAATGGGGTTAAACACAGTAATACCACCGCAGAATAACGGCCCGGCAATCTTGGCATCCAGCCCGTCCGGCAGGGGCAGCGCCCACTCCCAATTGCAGCGCACCACATCGGCAAAGCCGCCATGGCGGGCGACGATGGTCTGCTCGGCCGTGTCGCACATATTGAGGTCGCCATTACGGCACGGGCGGCAATGCAGGCAGCTGCCCGAGTTCCAGCCCAGGCCAACACGCTGACCAATCTTAAGTCCCTTGGCATTGCTGCCCAGCGCCATGATGGTGCCCACCGCCTCATGCCCCGGCACAAACGGGTAGCTGGTCATGCCCCATTCGTTGTTGCGCATCGACAGGTCGGAATGGCAAACACCGCAATACTCAACCTTGATGTCCACCTGATCCGGGCCGAGCGAGCCCAGCTCATAAGTAAACGGCTCCAGCGGAGCGCCGGGGGCCTTGGCTGCATAAGCGTGAACAACGGTCATGATCGCTCCTTGGATAAAATCTGCGACTACTAAACTCAGGCAGAAAAACCGGCGGCTTTACGAATGCGCCGCAGCACCGGCCCTGCCACATCACGGGCCTTCTCGGCCCCCATTTTCAGGATGCTATCTAGTTCGCCGGGCGCGGCCATCAAGCGCTTATATTCATCGCGCGCCTTGCCGAATTTGGCATCGTGCGCAGCCATCACTTCCTTCTTGGCGTCGCCATAGCCCATACCACTGGGACCGCCGGGCAGGAAGCGCGCCAGAAAATCGGCATGCTGTTCCGGCGTGCTCATGGCCTGATGGAATTTGACCAGCAGATTATCCTTATCCTTGGGCTCAGCCGGCAATTTGCTGTCGGTCTTGATCTTCTTGACGATCTTCTCAACCTCGCCAGCCTCAGCAAAAATCGGCAGGACATTGCCATAGCTCTTGCTCATCTTACGGCCGTCAATGCCCGGCACTTCCTGCGTGTCGGCCTGATAGACGCCTTCCGGCAGCTTAAGCAGTTCTTGGCCATAGGCATTATTGACATAACCAGCAATGTCGCGTGCAAACTCAATATGCTGGCGCTGGTCGCGGCCCACCGGCACGCGGTCAATATCATACAGCAGAATATCCGCCGCCATCAGGATGGGATAATTGTACAGGCCCATATTGACGCCTACATCAGGATCATCATTGCCGTTCTCTTTATTCGCCTGCACCACAGCTTTATACGCATGTGAGCGATCCATCAGCCCCTTGGGGGTGAAATTGGTGAGGAACAAGGCCAGCTCAAACACTTCCGGCACGTCGCTCTGGCGATAGAAAGTGCAGGTCTTGGGGTCAAAGCCCAGCGCGAGCAATGTGGCGGTCAGCTCCCGCCCCAGCGGGCCGAGATTCTTGCGTGCGTCAGCATTATTGAGCGCGTGGTAATCAGCCACGAACATGAACACATCCTGATCGGCATGATTGGCCGCCAGCTGCAACATGGGCAGCAACATGCCAGCATAATTACCGATATGCGGGGTGCCTGTGGGTTTGATGCCGGAAAGGATGCGTTTTTTAGTTGGGGTCGTCATACCGCCGTTTTAGCACGCGCCCGGAAATAGGCAATAATGCCGGGCAGCAGCGAAACGAAGATAATGAGCAGGATTACCGCGCTCAGGTTCTTCTGAATGAAGTCAAACTGCGCGAGGTGATAACCCGCCTGCGTCAGGCCAATGACCCACAGCGCCCCGCCCGCCACGCTGGCCAACATGAAGCGGCCATAGCTCATTTTGGCAACGCCCGCCGTAAACGGCATGAAGGTACGCACCAGCGGCATGAAACGCGCCATCACCAGCGCCTTGGCGCCATATTTTTCGAAGAAGCTGTGCGCCTTCTCAAAACCCTTGCGGTTAAAGAAGCGCGAATTTTCCCACGCAAACACGCGCGGCCCCACAAAACGGCCAACCCAGTAATTAAGGTTATCGCCCAGCACTGCAGCGCTATAAAGCGCCAGCGTGAGATAAAGCATATTCATGTCGCCCGTGGCGGCCACAGTGCCTGCCACAAACAGCAGGGAATCACCGGGCAGGAATGGCGTGACCACCAGCCCGGTCTCGCAGAACACAATGGCGAAAAGAATGGCGTAAATCCACGGGCCATACTGGGCCACCAGCTCCGGCAGGTGCTGGTCAAGATGCAGGATGAAGTCGATAAAGAAGTGCAGCAGTTCCATGCCCGCCTATCTAGGGCAGAACAGGCGTGCCGCCAACCCTTGATTTATGAAAGCCGCGCCATGTTAAGAATTGCGCAGCGATTCTGATTTGCGGCCCCGACGCATGGCAAAGCCCATCGCCAAGCCACCTAATGTTCCCAAAGCCGGCACCATGCGATACAGCATAAAATCATTGAGCTTCTGCGGGCTTGGCGCCGTCATGATGTGTTGCGCCGCACTGGTCAGGCAGGTGCTCAGGCGCTTGGGGTCAATCACATCGTCATCGGCGCGGGTGCTTACATTGCTGCTATCAAGGCAGCGCCCCATAATACTTTCGGCGCGCGCGCCTAACATTTTAGGCCGGAATGCCAGTGCCAACGGCAACGGCATGGAATCTACCACTTGCGCCATTTGCTTAACCTGATCTGCTGCAATCCGCGCGCGCTGTTCACTCAGATTCTGCTCAGGCGTATCAAACGGAACCCCTGCCAACATCGCAGAGGTTGTGCCAAACAAAAGTGCGGTCATCACAACCGGTGCCCCCACATAGGCCGTCACACGGCTTTCAAAAGCACGTTCAAGCACGCTGTCAGTCCGCGCCATCAGGCGGCCAAATGAGGTGGCTGGTTTGGTCTTCTCATCGCTCATGATATTGCCCTCTTATTAATCCCTGTGGTTTTGAATATAATCCAGCGCGCCTTGCAAAATGTAGGCAGCTGCTAATTTGTCTACGACTTCGGCGCGACGAGCGCGAGATAAATCTGCCACCTCCGTCAGCTGGCGCTGGATGACGGCGGTAGAGAAGCGCTCATCCCAAAAGGCCATGGCCGGGGCGCAGGCTTTATCAAGATTAACGGCAAAGGTGCGCACGGCTTGGGCAGCCGGGCCGGTGCCACCATCCAGCTGCAGCGGCAGGCCTAGCACCAGCGCGCCAACCTCCCGATTCTGCATGATTTTTTGCAGCTCCTTCAGTACCTCGGCAAATTTGCCGCGCGCAATGGTGGTCAGCGGGCTGGCCAGCCGCAGGCCGGGGTCACAAATGGCCAGACCAATATGTTTGCTGCCATAATCAATGCCAAGCAGGCACTGATTCTTGGTCAGCATTTTGGGCAGGTCAGCGAGGTTGCAGATAGGCATAGTGAGTGCTAGTTTCCGGGCTGCATCCTAAAGGTAGGTTTCTCCCATGTCCATCGATCGCGCAACTGTGCAAAAAATAGCCAATCTAGCCCGTATCTCGGTTCCGGCTGACGAAGAAGAGCAGCTGGCCAAGCAGCTCTCCGGCATTCTCAGTCTGGTTGAGCAGCTCAATGAGGTGAATACTGACGGTGTTCAACCCATGACCACCGCCGCCAAGATGAAGCTGCCCCGCCGCACCGACGTGGTGAATGATGGCGGCTACGCGGCCGACCTGCTGGCCAACGCGCCTGAAGCCACCGGTGATTTCTTTGTTGTTCCGAAGGTGATTGAATAATCATGACCAGCCTGACCCATCTGACCATTGCCGACGCGCTTGACGGTCTCAAGACCAAGAAGTTCAGCGCCACCGAGCTGACCGAGGCCCACATCAAGGCGGTTGAGCAGACCGATCCCCTGCTCAACGCCTACATCACCAAAACGCCGGATATTGCCCGCGCGCAGGCCAAAGCTGCCGATGCCCGCTATGCCGCTGGCACCAACGGTTTGCTCGACGGTATTCCGCTGGCCATTAAAGACCTCTATTGCACCAAGGACGTGCTGACCACCGCCAGCAGCCACATTCTTGACGGCTTCAAGCCCAAGTATGAAAGCACCGTGACGCAAAATCTGTGGAACGCAGGTGCGGTCATGCTCGGCAAGGTTGGTCTGGATGAGTTTGCCATGGGCAGCTCCACCACCACGAATTATTATGGCCACATCATCAATCCGTGGTCGCCGTTTGATGGTAAGGAATTTACCAGCAAGCTGGTACCGGGCGGCAGCTCGGGCGGTAGCTCGGCAGCTGTTGCAGCCCGCGCTGCCATGGGCGCCACCGGCACGGATACCGGCGGCTCCATCCGTCAGCCGGCCAGCTTTACCGGCATCAGTGGCATCAAGCCCACTTATGGCCGTTGCTCGCGCTGGGGCATCATTGCGTTTGCCTCCTCGCTCGATCAGGCTGGCCCCATGGCCCGCTCGGTCAAGGATTGCGCGCTCATGCTGCAGGCCATGGCCGGGCATGACCCCAAGGACAGCACCAGCGTTGACATGCCGGTGCCGGACTGGGTCAAGGCGCTCTCCCCTAATGTAAAGGGCAAGCGCATCGGCATCCCGAAGGAATATCGGGTCGAAGGCACCCCGGCTGAAATCCTCGCGCTGTGGGACAAAGCCGCCGCATGGCTCAAGGCCGCTGGCGCGCAGATTGTCGACGTCTCACTGCCGCACACCAAATATGCGGTGCCGACCTATTACGTGCTGGCCCCGGCCGAAGCTTCGTCCAACCTCGCCCGTTATGACGGTGTGAAGTTTGGCCTGCGCGTGGATAACGGCGGCTCACTCGCCGACATGTATAAGGCCACCCGTGGTGCTGGCTTTGGTAAGGAAACCCGCCGCCGTATTCTGGTAGGCACCTATGTGCTGTCAGCCGGCTATTACGATGCCTATTACACCAAGGCCCTGAAGGTACGCGCCAAGATTGCGCAAGACTTCGCCAAGGCCTTTGAACAGGTCGATGCGCTGCTCACCCCCACAGCTCCCTCCACCGCCTTTGTGATTGGCGCGAATGAGGATGACCCGGTCAAGATGTACCTCAACGACATCTTCACCATTCCGGCCTCACTCGCGGGCCTGCCCTGCATGAGCGTGCCGGGCGGTCTGGGTTCTGACGGCCTGCCCCTGGGCCTGCACATCATCGGTAAGCCGTTTGATGAGCAGACCGTGCTGGACGTGAGCATGGCGGTTGAAGAAGCCGCCGCGTTCAACGCCCTGCCCAAGTTCATGGCGGCGTGATGAGCGCTGGCAGCACCCTCTATCTCGGCCGGCAGGAATGGCTCAAGCCACTGCGTGAAGGTTATGAAATAACCTTCAACGAGGTAGCCACGCGCGCACTCATTACGCACGAAGACAAGGTACTGCTAGTCTATGAAGGCCATCTGGATAGCTGGTGGCTGCCCGGTGGGCGCATCAAGCCGGGTGAGGATATGCTCAGTGGCCTTGCCCGCGAGATTGAGGAAGAAACTGCCTTACAGACGCAGCTTGGCGATCTGGTAGGTTTCTTTGATGTTGT
>Ga0255215_1000105_pt1 | contig 25815 bp, 20 predicted proteins | sample Miss_Law_RepC_8d_FD_183033 | JGI IMG/M metagenome (GOLD analysis project Ga0255215, IMG submission 183033) | Freshwater microbial communities from Mississippi River, Louisiana, United States - Miss_Law_RepC_8d | ecosystem: Environmental > Aquatic > Freshwater > River | place: USA: Louisiana... | reverse complement strand
GAAGATCAAGCTGTGGTCAACCGGCGCTGAATATGACGTGGACCGCGTCGGCTACTTCACCCCCAAGAAGGTGGAGATCAAGGAGCTGGGCGTAGGTGAGGTGGGCTTTATCACCGCTGGCGTGAAGAACATTCACGACACCAAGATCGGTGATACCATTACCGACGCCAAGAAGCCGGCAGCCGAACCGCTGGCGGGCTTCAAACCCTCCATTCCGGTAGTGTTCTGCGGTCTGTATCCCACGGATTCAGCCAATTTCGAGCATCTGCGTGAATCGCTGGGTCGTCTGGCGCTCAATGATGCCAGCTTCCACTTCGAAGCCGAAAGCTCGGCCGCGCTGGGCTTTGGTTTCCGTTGCGGCTTTTTGGGTCTGCTGCATCTGGAGATCATTCAGGAACGTCTGGAGCGCGAGTTTAATCTCGACCTCATCACCACCGCGCCGTCGGTGGTTTATAAGGTGTTCCAGAATGATGGCACCATGCAGGAAATTCACAACCCGGTTGATATGCCGGACGTGGTGAAGATTGACCATATTGAAGAGCCGTGGATCAAGGCCACCATCCTGACCCCGGACGAATATCTGGGCTCGATCCTGCAGCTGTGTACCGACCGCCGTGGCGTGCAGCAGGAGCTGACCTATGTGGGCAACCGCGCCATGCTGGTGTATCGCCTGCCGCTGAACGAAGTGGTGTTTGACTTCTACGACCGCCTCAAGAGCATTTCGCGCGGCTATGCCAGCTTTGACTATGCGCTTGATGGTTATGAGACCGGTGATCTGTGCGTGATGAACATTCTGGTCAACAGCGAAGCGGTTGACGCGCTGGCTATCATCGTGCACCGCGCCCATGCCGAAAGCCGTGGCCGCCAGCTGTGCGAACGTCTGAAGGACCTGATCCCCAAGCATCTGTTCAAGATTGCCATTCAGGCGGCTATTGGCGCCCGCGTGATTGCGCGTGAGACCATTAGCGCCATGCGCAAGGACGTCACCGCCAAATGTTATGGCGGCGATATCAGCCGTAAGAAGAAACTGCTGGAAAAGCAGAAGGAAGGTAAGAAGCGCATGCGCCAGTTTGGCGAGGTGGAAATTCCGCAGAGCGCCTTCATCGCCGCCCTCAAGATGGGTGAGGATTAGTCCCGCTCATCTGTGTCTGATACTGCATATATTTATAAGCGCCCGCTGGCAGTGTCGGCGGGCGTTTTTATTGCTTTTTTCAGACATTCGAGACGTAGTTGAGGCGATAAATCAGCGGCAGGTTATGGTCTGTTATGCAATAGGGAATATATTCAGAGTCACAACATGTAATGGGACTAGTTTGGTATCATAACAATTACTTAAGTATGTAATCATTAACTATAAAAATAGCTCATGGCATACCATGGCAAGTAGGGGCAATATGTCTGACTTATCTCTTCTTCGTCAAATTGAAGATGGCTCTGTCGAATCCAATCGCTACAGCATAACTGGGCGTGAGGTACGTTTTGCTGAGGATGAGATCATCGTCAGCAAAACCGATACGCGGGGCATCATGACCTACGTCAATGATGTTTTTCTATCTGTGAGCGGCTATGCCGAAGAGGAAATGGTGGGGAAGCCGCACTCAGCCATCCGGCATCCACATATGCCGCGCTGTGTGTTCAAGCTGCTGTGGGAAACCATCAAGTCCGGCAACGAGATTTTTGCTTATGTGGTGAACCGCTGCAAGAATGGCGATCATTACTGGGTGCTGGCGCATGTGACGCCGACGCTCAATGAAAATGGCGAGTTTAGCGGTTATCATTCCAACCGCCGCGTGCCAAATGCACAGGCGCTGGGGGCTATTAAGCCGATATACGAAAAGTTGCTGGCGGAGGAAGAGCGCTTGGGCGGTGTTGGCCGTCAGGCGGTCGATTCATCGCTGCAGATGTTACATAACATGCTCGCGGAAAAAGGAGTGAGCTATGACAAATTTATCCTCTCTCTCTAAGTTACAGATCTGTGCCTTTGTGACCATCGGCCTGGTGGGTCTGTTGACGGCTCAGTCCATTCTGGTGCAGGACTGGATGGCGGTTGGCATTTTGCTGCCGGTAATTGCCGCCATGATCGTGTTGCTGGGGCAGATCAAGCATATTCGTGGCCGCATTGCCCAGATCAATTATGTGCTGGGGCAGGCCGCACGCGGCAACCTTAATGTGCGATTGGTTGGCTTTAAGGAAAAGGCTGAGTTGGCCGAGCTGGCCGCAGCGCTTAACCGCAGTCTGGATCTGACCGAAGCCTTTACCAAAGAGGCTGACGCTGCCATGCGGGCTGCCAATGTGCGCAAATATTATCGCCGCATTCTGCCGCTGGGCTTGCGTGGCAATTATGCGCATTACGCAAAAGCTATCAACGATTCACTCGGCTTGATGAAACAGCGGGACGATGAGTTTGCGACCTTTGCCAATGATAAAGTCAAGGCCGTGGCGCTGACGGTGGCCAGTGCTGCCGGGCAGCTTAGCAGCAATGCATCAGCCATGTCTGACCACGCCCAGAACACCAGCACGCAGTCTGGCGCGGCGGCTACAGCGGCCGATCAGGCGTCGAGCAATGTGCAGGCGGTGGCGGCAGCGGTAGAAGAATTCACCGCCTCCATTAATGAAATTGCCACGCAGATGAACCGTGTTTCGGCGTCAGCCGGTGAGGCAGTGACGGCCGGCGGTCAGGCCGATGAAACCATTGGCCGGTTGACGCAGGCGGCTGAGCGGATTGGCTCCATCGTCTCGATGATCAATGATATCGCCAGCCAAACCAATCTGCTTGCACTTAACGCGACGATTGAAGCGGCGCGTGCGGGGGAAGCCGGTAAGGGCTTTGCGGTGGTTGCCAGTGAAGTCAAAAATCTGGCGACGCAAACAGCCAAGGCAACCGAAGATATCACCGCGCAGATTTCCAGCATGCAAAATGTCGTCGGTGAAGTGAATAAGGCTATTGGCGATATCAATGTCAAAGTGCAGATGATTGGTGAAGCCTCATCAGCGGTGGCCAGTGCGGTTGAAGAGCAGCGTGTGGTCACGCGTGAGATCAGTGGTAGCATCAATTCCGTCAGTCAGGCGACCAGCGCCGTTAGCCATGCCGTCGGTGAGGTGAGCGCCACCGCGCAGAAGAGCCATGGTGTCACCAAAGAGGTGTCCAGCGCGGCTGGTATACTTGCGGGTCATGCCGACGGTCTGCGTACCCATATCGACAGTTTCCTGGAGCAGATGCGGGCTTAGTGCGCCCTAAATCGGCTTGCGACATTTCATCCATACCAGCTGCCGCTGCGCCATGATCTGGCGTAGCGGTTTGCTGTGCTTAATCGCCATACGTTCCATTTGATATAAAAGGTATGAAAAAACCTCTATACTGCAGCAAGCGGATTTATCTTTTGTTAAATCGTGAGGGGTAGTTTACGTATTGAGTACTGCGGTACTCGAAACAATCAGCATGCAAATTGCGAGGGTATCAAAATGGGCGCTATGGTAGAACGGGTGCGGGCTGGATTGGAGACGGAGCCGTTTTTTAGTGGCTGTGAGGTTACCTTTGCGGAAACGGAAATCATCGTCAGCAAGACGGACCCGCGCGGGATCATCACCTACGTCAATGACGTGTTCATGGACATCAGTGGTTATCGCGAAGAGGAGCTGATCGGTAAGCCGCATTCAATGATCCGCCACCCGTTGATGCCGCGCTGCGTGTTCAAGCTGCTGTGGGACACCGTGAAAAGCGGCAAAGAGATTTTTGCGTATGTCGTTAATCGCTGCAAGAACGGCGATTATTATTGGGTGCTGGCGCATGTCACCCCGACCATCGGCGAGAATGGCGAGATCATTGGCTACCATTCTAACCGCCGCACGCCATCAGCGCAGGCGCTGGCCGCCATCCGCCCGCTTTATGCTCAATTAGTAGCGCAGGAAGAACAGAATGGCCATCACGGCAGCGCTGCGGTTGAGGCCTCAACCCGTTTTCTCAGTCAATTGCTATCCGAAAAAGGAGTGAGCTATGACAAGTTCGTCCTGTCTCTCTAAAATAAATGCCGCCTTTATGTTGGTAGGCTTGCTGCTGCTAAGTGCGGGCCTTATTGAGCTGTATCAGCAGGACTACAGTTGCAGTGTTATCAATCTGCTCGCTGCCGGCGGGATTGCGGGCGGCCTGTACGCCATGCGTCAAGCACGTGAGAAGCTGGACCGTATCATTGCGGTGCTGGCGGAATCAAGCCGAGGCAATCTCAATCAGCGCTTACCCTTGTTTTGCGAAGGCGGGGAGCTTGGTCAGATTGCCAAGCTGCTGAACCGCACATTGGATGTGGCTGAAGCCTTTACGCGCGATGCGGACGCGGCGATTGGCGCAGCGCGGGAGCGCCGTTACTACCGGCAGATTGTGCTGCGTGGCATGAGCGGCAATTATGCGCATTATGCAACCACCATCAATCAGTCGCTGCAGTTCATGGCACAGCGGGATGAGGAAGTGCGTGATTTTGTAATCAAGAACGTACATCCGGCCGTGGGGCAGGTAGCGCAAGCGGCCGGTCAGCTCAATCATAATGCGGCGGATATGCTGGGCTATGCGGCTGATACCGACAGCCGCTCGGGCACGGCGGCGCATGAGGCGCGTCAGGCCTCCGGCAATGCGCAGGCGGTGGCAGCGGCGATTGAAGAATTTACCGCGTCCATCAGCGAGATATCCCAGCAAATGACCAAGGTTGCGCGCTTCTCGACCGATGCGGCGCAGGCCGGGGTCAAGAGTGATGCGGCCATTCATGCGTTGACGGAAGCTGCGGCCCGCATCGGCTCCATCGTGTCGCTGATTGGCGAGATTGCCAACCAGACTAATCTGCTGGCGCTCAATGCGACGATCGAGGCGGCGCGCGCGGGTGAAGCTGGTAAAGGCTTTGCCGTGGTCGCAGGTGAAGTTAAAAATCTGGCATCACAAACAGCGCAGGCTACGCAGGACATTACCACGCAGATTGGGGCGATGCGCGATGTCGTGCAGAATGTGAGCGCCATTATGGCGGAGATCAATCAGAAGGTACAAGTCATGGGGGATGCTTCTGCGGCGGTGGCCAGTGCAGTCGAGCAGCAGCGTGCGGTGACGCACGAAATCAGCGGAAATGTGCAATCAGTCGGTCAGGCCACCTGCGTGCTCAGTGAGGCGGTGGCCGGGGTGAGCAGTACCGCGCAGCAGAGCCGTCAGGTGACGCAACAAGTATCCGGCGCGGCGGCCCAGCTGGCCAGTCAGGCGGATATTCTGCGTGGACAGCTCGATAGCTTTCTGGGCCGCTTGGCAGCCTAGCTAAATTGCACATAATTACGCCAGTATGCCCTGATCTTAATCATTTTTAATATTTGAGAGTCACACTCGCGCCTGTGGTTAAAGCCAACAGTTTGCGGGTGAGGGTCCATGTCAGTAGCATTAGCAAACGCAGCTGAGCTGCATCATATTGATCGCACAAGCCTGACGGGCCGCGAGCAGACCTTTCAGGAAAACCAGATCATCGTCAGCAAGACAGATGCGCGCGGTGTCCTCACTTACGTCAATCGCATGTTTATTGATATCAGCGGATACGAAGAGGAGGAGCTGCTGGGGCGCCCACACTCACTGATCCGCCATCCGCACATGCCGCGCTGTATCTTCAAGCTGCTGTGGGAGACCATCAAGAAACGGCAGGAGATTTTTGCTTATGTCGTCAATCGCTGCAAGAATGGCGATCATTATTGGGTGTTGGCACACGTGACGCCCATGCTCGGCGCCAATGGCGAGATCGTAGGTTATCACTCCAATCGTCGCGTGCCGCGCCGCGAGCCGTTGGCAGTTATTGAACCGATCTATAAAGATCTGCTGAAAATTGAAAGCGCAGGCGGCACCGCCGCCATGGAAAAGGCGTACGAAACATTGATGGAAAAACTGCAGAAACAGGGTCTGCAGTACGATCAATTCATTCATTCGTTCTAAGTCGCGGGAGGCAACATGTTCAAGGTGACATCAATTCGCCAGCAGGCAGCCCTGATCGGCGCTGTTCTGTTTGGTATCGTCGGGGTGCAATTGGCAGTGTCGGCGGTATTGGGTGTTTCGGGGCTGCGTACAGCGCAGGCTTTCATCGCGTACCAGAGTAAAGACGTGAGTGGCGCGTTACAGTTACAGCAATCAATTGCCGACATCCGCTATGACGTTATTCAGGTACAGCAGAACCTGACTGATCTGTCTGCAACGCGGGGTCTGAATGGGCTGGATGATGGCCGTCAGCTGTCGGCGGAGTTCGCCGCGGCGTTCGAGCGGGATTTGCGTACAGCGCAGGGGCTGGCAACGCAGGTGAATGATTCAGCCTTGATGACCGCTCTGGCGGAGGTGCAAACGGCTTTCACGCCTTATTATGAGCTAGGCCGTAAGATGGCCGAGGCCTATGTGCAAAACGGGCCGGAAGCAGGCAATGCCATGATGGCGCAGTTTGACACAGCGGCTCAATCGATGACAACGTCGCTGGAAAAAGCGGCGACGGCTTTGCAGAATTACCTGCAGGTTGCATCAAGTCAGGCTGTGAGCGAGATGAATGGTGACCAGTCGATGATTCGCTGGATTATCGGTTTTAATATCCTGCTCGGTGTTGGCGCGATCGGTGTGATTTATCTGATTGTGCGGGCCTTGCGCCAGGCATCGCAGGCCTTGTCCTCCGGAACAGAGGTGGCGCGCCGGGCTGCTGAAGGTGATCTCAATGCGCGCAATATCCGTATCGGCCGCCGGGATGAAATTGGCGAGCTGCTGGATAACATCAACCAGATGCTGGACATGACGGAAGCCTTCACCAAGGAATCCGAAGCGGCGATGAGCTATGTGAACAAGCGCAAATATTACCGCCGGATTATTCCCACAGGTCTGCGCGGTGGTTTTGTTCACTATGCTAACACCATCAATGAGACACTGACCGAGATGGCGGGCCGTGATTCTGAAGTGAGTGAATTTGTTGACCGTAATGTGCGTCAGGTAGCCGAGACAGTAGCAACTGCTGCCGCTAACCTTAATGGCCATATCACCACCATCGGTCTGTTCTCGGACGAAACGCGTGAGAAGGCGGGCTCGGCCACCGGGGCGGCGACGCGCACAACGCAGAACATGCAGACGGTGGCGGCGGCGATTGAGGAGCTGTCGGCCTCCATCAATGAAATCTCTTCGCAGATGTCCAATATGTCCGGCAGTGCCGAGCAGGCGGTGAAAGCTGTGGCCGATACGGATGCGATTGTCACGTCGCTGGCTAAGGCTGCCGCGCGTATCGGCTCGGTCGTTGAGCTGATTAACGATATTGCCGGGCAGACCAATCTGCTCGCGCTTAATGCCACTATTGAGGCCGCGCGCGCCGGTGATGCCGGTAAGGGCTTTGCCGTGGTGGCCAGCGAGGTCATGAATCTGGCGACTCAAACCAGCAAATCAACTGAGGAAATCACCCAGCAGGTCAATGCCGTACAGGCGGTGGTGAAGGAAGTCAGTCAGGCCATTGAGGATATTGGCGGGCGCGTGCGCAACTTTGGCGATATTTCGGCTGCGGTTGCCGCCGCCGTTGAGGAGCAACGTGCCGTTACGGAATCGATTTCGGGCAATGTCAGCGATGTGACTAACGCCGCTAATGATGTGACCCACGTCATGGACACCGTGTCGATTACCGCGAACGAAACCAATACGGTCGTGAAGGAAATTTCCGGCTCATCCTCGTTCATGGCCAGCGAGGCCGACCGCCTGCGCCAGCAAATTGGCGGATTTATGGAGAAAATTAAGGCCGTTGGCTAGCGACTCGGATTGTTAATAACAGTTTTTGGGGCATGAAAGGCCGGGCTTACAACCCGGCCTTTTTCTTTGCCGGCGGGAGGGCCTGAGCCGGGCGACTGCTGCGACGCTTTGTGTGAGGCGCAGCCGCTGGCAAAAGCTTTACCTTTGCGGCCTTTTGTGGCTTTATCCCGCCGCTAAGGTGAGGTTTTCGTATGCGTATTTCTCGACGTTTCTGGTTGGGCGGTTGTGCCGTGGTCGCGTTGGCGGCTCAGTATCCCGCTCTGGCGCAGGCGGCAGCTCATGCTGCTGCGGTGCCTGCACAGAAATTCAGTTTCGACTGGTTGCAAGATCAGGCGCGCGCACTTGCTGCGCGTGACTATGCGCCGACGCGTCAGGCTGAACAGGAATGGCTGCATAATTTGGGCTATGACGCCTATCGCGACATTCGCTTTGTGCGCGACAAGGCGCTATGGAGTAAACAGAACCTGCCGTTCCGCACCGAGTTCTTCCATCTCGGCTCATTGTACCTCAAGCCCGTACAGATGTATGAAGTGGTGGCCGACAAGGCGCAGCTTATTGACTACAAGCCGTCTTACTTCAGCTATGGCCATTTACAGGTGCCGCCTGAGGTGGCTGAGGACAGCCATCTGGGCTATGCGGGCATTCGCATGCTCTATCCGCTCAATCGCGCCACGCAGCTCGATGAGCTGTTTGTGTTTTTGGGCGCCAGCTATTTCCGCGCTTTGGGGAAGGGCCAGTCCTATGGTCTGTCGGCGCGCGGTTTGGCGCTGGATACAGCCTCGGCGCGCGGTGAGGAATTCCCGGACTTTACCTCGTTCTGGCTGGAGCGCCCCAATAGCCGCCGCAGCAAGAGCGTGACTGTTTATGCGTTGCTCGACAGCCCGAGCGTGGCCGGGGCTTACCGCTTTGTGGTGACGCCGGGCGAGAATGTGACGATGGAGGTTTCAGCCCGCCTCTATGCGCGTCGGGATATCAGCAAGCTCGGCGTTGCACCGCTGACCTCCATGTATGCGCATGGTGAGAATAATAATCGCCTCAATCAGGATTTCCGCCCGGAAGTACATGACAGTGACGGCCTGCTCATTGCTAACAGCAATGGGGAGTGGCTGTGGCGCCCCACCATCAATCCGCTGGAGCTGGGGGTTAGCACCTTCAGCCTGCCGGGCCTCAAGGGCTTTGGCCTGCTGCAGCGTGATCGTGATTTTGATAATTATCAGGATATTGAAGCGCATTACGAAGCGCGCCCGTCTGCCTGGGTTGAGCCCAAGGGGGATTGGGGCCCCGGTGCCGTGCAGCTGGTGGAAATCCCCACCGATAGCGAAATTCACGACAATATCGTGGCCTACTGGATTCCCAAAGAGCCGCTCAAGCAGGGGCAGTCCCTCTCACTTGATTATACGCTGACCTGGGGCACGCCGCCTGTGGGCCGCGGCCGTCCGCTGCAAGTCGCTTCCAGCCATGTTGGTCTGCAAAATGGTGTGGGCAATCCCCTGACCAAGTTTGTCATCGACTTTGTGGAGCCGGATGCTAGCCGCCGTGGGGTGGCCGTCACCGCGCCCAAGCCGGAATTGTGGAGCAGCATCGGCGAGATCATGAACCCCATCCTGATGCCCAACCCGCATAGCGGCGGCTGGCGCGTGGTGTTTGACCTCAAGCCGGATGGCAACAAGATCCACGAGCTGCGCTGCGTACTGCGCCAGAATGGCAAGGCCGTGTCGGAAGTCTGGTCGTATCAGTGGCGGAGCTAACAGGAAACAACCATGCCTTTTGCCTCTTCCACACATCCGCTTAAACATGCCTTGCTGGCCTATGCCCATCAATATGGCGTGCAGGATGAAGCGCAGGCCCGCCGTCTGGCCGCGCAATTGTGGCGCGCCTTGCCCGAGGGGCTGGATGCCCGCGCGGCTATTGTCTGGCTCGATCAGCAGGTGAGTAACTGGGCCTTTGCTCTGCTCGGTGAGCGCCTGAGCGCGGCTGAAGTGCGTGCGGCTTTCTTGTCTGGCGCGCTCGACCCATTGTTGTTGCTGCGCCCGCATAATGGCACCGCAACTTATAACCAGCTGGCTCGCCAGCTGGAACAGGCAAGACCTATGGTGCAACCGCCGATTACGCCAAGCGTGATGCCGGTACAATCGCTCGATCCCATTTCCTTGACCGGCTGGATGCAGTCGGCGGCGTCGGTCTCGGCTGTTGCCGTTACCGCGCGTCATTAACCCTGTTGTTGAAGGTGCGCGTGTGACTGATCCGCAAACTGCTTCTGCTGCCAATGCTCCCAAAATTCATGCAGCATGGCGCCGCCTGTTTCTGTTCCCGCTCGCGCTTGGCACCACGGCAACGGCCGTAATCGTCTGGGCTGATTTGCTGGGCATGAACGGCACCAACTGGTTTGACCGCATTCAGGTGACTTTGTTTGCCATCAGCTTTGCGTGGGTCTGCGTGTTTTTCTGGAGCTCGATCGTGGGCTGGCTGCGCCTGATGGTGGGCGGCAAAACGCCGGGCTTAATTCTGCCCGCACCGCTGGCCGCTGGCGTGGCTGCGCCGGAGCTGCAAAGCGGCAAGCCGGTGGCCGTGGTGGTGCCGGTTTATAATGAAGAGCCGCAGGCCGTATTTGCCCGTGTGGTGGCCATGTATGAGAGCCTGCAGCAGATGGGTAATCTGGCGCCGTTCCATTTCTTTGTGCTGTCGGACACCACCAATCCGGATATCTGGGTGGCGGAAGAAATCTGCTGGGCCGAGGCCATTCGTCAGACTGGCGGCAAGGGCCGCATCTTCTACCGCCGCCGCCTCAAGAACACCGCACGCAAGGCGGGTAATATTGCCGACTTCTGCGAGAAGTGGGGCGTCCAGTATGAGCATATGATTGTGCTGGATGCCGACAGCCTGCTGACCGGCGCTTGCCTGCTGCAACTGGCCCGCACCGGCCGCCTCAATCCCACGGCTGGCATTATTCAAGGCCTGCCCAGCATTATCGGCTCGCATAGCTTTTATGCCCGCGCCCAGCAATTTGCGGCGCGCCTGTTTGGCCCGATGTTGGCAGCTGGCATCAATTTCTGGCATATGGGTGATGGCAATTATTGGGGCCATAACGCGGTGATCCGCTGCGATGCGTTTACCCAATGCTGCGGCCTGCCGCATCTGCCGGGCCCGCCGCCGCTGGGCGGTCATATCCTCAGCCATGATTTTGTTGAAGCCGCGCTGATCCGCCGGGGCGGCTGGCAGGTGTGGCTGATCGGTGAGATTGAAGGCTGCTTTGAGCAGATGCCGCAAAGCATCATCGAAAACGGCAAGCGTGAGCGCCGCTGGGTACAGGGCAATCTGCAGCACAGCAAGATTGTGCTGGCCAAGGGGCTGCATCCGCTCAGCCGTCTGCATCTGTTTATGGGTATCCTTTCGTATCTGGCTCCGGTGCTGGGCTTGCTGTTCCTGTTTACCGGTCTGGCCTCAGCCATTTATGCCGAGCTGGTGCCGCCTAGCTATTTCCCGGATACACCCAGCCTGTTCCCCACCTGGCCGATTTTTGATGGTGACCGCGCTCTGCAGCTGCTGGCGGTGGTGATCGTCATGCTCACGCTGCCCAAACTGCTGGCGGCGCTTTATGTGTGCATCTCGCCCAGCCGTGCCAAAGCATGGGGTGGGCGTATGCGGCTGATTGCCAGTGTGCTGGTGGAGCACCTCTTTACCATTCTGATCGCGCCGATCATGATGCTCATCCACACCAGCTTTGTGCTGGAGGTGCTGTCGGGCCGGGATTCTGGCTGGGGGGCGCAGAACCGGGGTGATGCCCGTACCAGCTGGCGTGAGGCATGGCAGCGTCATCGTTTTCATATGGCGTTTGGCGTGGCTCTGGCGGGGATCAGCTATGTGTGGGCGCCGTCACTGTTCTGGTGGCTGTCGCCCATTATCACCGGCTTGCTGCTGGCGTTGCCGCTGTCGGTGTTCTCCTCGCGCCCCTATGCGCAGGCCTTGTTCCGTATCCCGGAAGAAGTGGCAGTGCCGGCCGAGTGGCAGCGGGCGCAGGCGGTTGAAGCCGTTATGCTCAAGCTAATCCCGGAGGTGAAAGGCCCGCTTGGCCGCGCCGAGATCGTGCTGGATGATGCGCGCCTCAACGCGTTGCATGTGGCGCTGCTGCCGGCCAATAGTGTGCAGCTGGCCGATCAGGATGAGCTGGCCAAAGCGCGGCGTAAACTGGCGCAGCGTGTGGATGGCCACAATATGCCGGTGCTGACGGGTAGCGAACGTGTAGCGCTGCTGCTCGACCGTGAGAGCCTGACACAAGCCCCCATGGGCATTCGCCCGGCCTTGCCGTAACGCTTGGCACTCGCGCGCAGACATTGCTAATTGCCTGCAATTTGAGGCGATAGGCGCGCGCGCTTTACCTTTTCTTAGCCTTCATTTTACCAGAATAAATCAGGAACCGCGCAGGATGTGCGGGCCGCCCCCAAGGCCTTGGAGCGGAAAGCTTGGGGGCCATCTTGGTTCAGCTCAGGGAGGGCACGATGGGCCATATGAGCCGTACTGATTTTGAAAAGCAGTTGCAAAGCTATCGGCTGACGACGGCCGAGATTTTGTATCACATGCCGGATCATCCGCTGGTGCTGCAAACCTTTGTCTGGCAGGAGCTGGACATGGCACCGCGCTTTCCGGTGCTCAAGAAATTCCTGCATTACTGGCATGACAATCTGGACGGCAAACTGCACTCGGTCACGGTGGCGGCTGTGGGGCTGATCAAGCCAGCCGAGTTCAAATTGTGCGATGCCTTCTTTCAGGTGCAGTAACACATAAACAATCAGGGCCGGCGGATATCTCCACCGGCCCTGTTGCCTGCTGCGCTGTTAGTGGGCGGCTGTTACTTCTGCCTCTATCCCCAGCTGCTGGGTATCATACAGCTGGCGATAGCGCCCGTTTCTGGCCATCAGCTCTTGATGGCTGCCTTCTTCCACGATCTGGCCGTGGTCGAACACCAGAATACGGTCCACCGCCCGCAAGGTGGACAGACGGTGCGCCACAATCAGCGTGGTACGCCCATCCATCAAGCGGTCCAGCGCATCCTGGATCAGCGCTTCACTGACACTGTCGAGGCTTGAGGTGGCCTCATCCAGCACCAGGATCGGCGCATCTGCCAGAATGGCGCGGGCAATGGCCACCCGCTGCCGCTCCCCGCCTGACAGCTTCACGCCACGCTCACCCACCAATGTCTCGTAGCCTTGAGACAGCTGGCTGATAAAGCCATGGGCGTGGGCTTGCCGCGCCGCATCCATCACGTCGGCCAGACTGGCCTGCATGCGCCCGTAGCGGATATTCTCCGCCAGCGAGCGGTGGAACAGCACCGGCTCTTGCGGGACCAGCGCAATGCGGCTGCGCAGACTGCTTTGGCTGATGCCGCGCAGGTCCTGGCCGTCCACCTCAATGCTGCCATCCGTTACGTCGTACAGACGTTGCAGCAGCTTGATGCAGGTACTCTTGCCCGAGCCGCTGGCCCCCACCAGCCCCACCTTCTCGCCCGCACGAATGTGCAGGTTGAAGTTGCTGTAGATGCGCTGGCTCTGCCCGGCATAGGCAAAGCCCACCTGATTGAAGCGGATCTCGCCGCGCTCAATCCGGGCCGGACGAGCGCCCGGCGCATCATCCACACTCAGGCGCATGCGCTGCAGCCGCACCACATCTTCCAGCTCGTTGCTCGCCTTTTGCAGGTTGCGCACATTGTTGGCCACCTGCCGGATCGAGCCGGAAATCAGGAAGTAGGCGGTCAGGCCATAGGCCACATCGGCCGCCTGTGCTTGCCCCTGCTGCCACAGCCACACCGGCATGCCGATGATGGCAGCCATGTTGCACAACACCAGCACGTTCATCACCGCTGTCATGTTCTGCATGCGCGTCCAGTTGGTGAGCGTGGTGCTGTGCCACAGACGGGTGGCCTGGGCCAGCCGCTCATCTTCCCGGTTTTCCGCCCCGAACGACTTGATGGCGGCAATGCAGGTGATGGCATCGGCCAGTGTGCCGGACAAGGCACTGTCCTGCAGATTGGCCTTGCGGTTGGTCGGCGCGATATAGTGCAGCGAGAGCGTAATAGCGACTGCAATATAAAGCGCGACCGACACGCCCGACGCCAGCCCCATCAGCGGATGTTGCCACACCATCAGCCCGAGTGAGCCGGTGAGCAGCAACGCTGTGGGCATCAACCCGCTGATGACGGTGTCCGAGAACCCGTCAAACGCCCACATGCCACGCGTCAGCTTGCGCACGGTGCTGCCGGCAAAGGTGTTGGCGTGCCAGTCGGTGCCGGCGCGCTGCACCTTGGCGAAGGTGTCCTGTAGCAGCTGCTCCATATGGGCAATGGTCTCGCTGCACAGCTTGCGGTAGCCGATCTGGTACAGGACAAAGTAGCCTGCCGCTGTTGCCAGAAAGGTGCCCATCATCAAGCCAGCCCGGCTGATATTATTGTCCTGCACGCTTTGCGCAATTTCCCGCGCGATCAGGGGCAGGGCCACGTCACAGCCAATAGCGGTGCCAATGCCGCCGCTGATAATGGCCACCGCCAGCGGTGTGCGCCGCCAGTAGCGCCAGACCAATCGGGTGATCTCCCGGAAAGAGACAGGGTCTTCCTGTTGCCTGTGTCTGTCCTCATTTTCTGTTTCCTGCATGTGTCCCTCCTGTTGCTTTTGAAGGGCCCGATTTTTGGCAAGGCTTCGCCCCCGCGAGAGCCACAGCGCAAACGCACAGCAGCTCACACGCAAGGCTGGCCAAGCCAATCAACAGGGCCGGTGTAGGGCACACGACGAGTCAGGTTGCGGTCAGTATTCGCCTGTTATGATATTCGAAAACCCGCTTGTCTCATCGTTGGTGCCCGGTTGTATGATGCCCGGGTCATCAAGGTCACTGTTCTCGTTCAGCGACGGCGATGGCCGGGGAGTTATTAAAATTGGATAGCTTGAACATAGCCAATGTCTCCCTCGTACGCGGTTGATGAGGACGCACATTGCGCCCTCAGATTTTTTCAGCGTAATTGTGCAGCGCAAAAAACGCAAGAAAAATATGGTTAAAATGTAGGCGTGTGGTTAGCCGTCGGCGCGTTCGGTGCCGATGAGCAGTTCATGCAGGTCTAGCTCTAGCTGCAGTTCACGCGCCAGCTCATCATTGATGCGGCCATGCTCGCGCATCTTTTCCAGCTCTAGACGCTCGGCGCTTAACGCGGCCATAGCCAGACCCCGGTAGTCTTCACTGTCCTTGGTGATGAGGTCTTCCAACGCGTCCTCGCTGTTATGCGCGCGCAGATGGGCAATCATCTTCTGGTAATGATCGCTCAGGCGCTCGATGGCGGTGGCGCTGTGCCCGTTTGCGTTCTTCTGCACATGCAGCAAGCCCGCCAGACGCAGCTGCGCGCGGATCTCGCGGCTCTGGTTGGGGGCACAGCTGACCGCCTCAACCTTGAGCTTTCGCACCAGCCAGCCCAGTGTGCTGCCTTGGCCAACCAGCGTCACCAGAATGACCATATAGGTGATGAACAGGATCAGGTCGCGGCCGGGGAAGTTGCCATAAGGCTCGATCTGTGTGGGCAGGGCCAGTGCCGCGACGAGGGACACAATGCCGCGCATACCCGCCCAGCTGATGACATTGATCTTGCCGGATTGTGGGCGCGGTTCCGTCTCGCGCACCTTGCGGCTGAGCAGATGCGGCAGCCACATGGCGGGCCATACCCAGATGAAGCGGGTGACAATCACAACCGCGCAGATCACGAAGGACAGCTGCGCCAGTTGCAACAGGCTGTAGCGGTCGGACAGGCTGGAAAACACGGTGCTGATCTGTAGCCCAATCAGCAAAAAGCCGATAGCGTTAAGGATGAATACAATGATGTCCCACATGGCAAACATCTGCATGCGGCTGGCGGCCGAGAATACCTTGACGTTGTAGGACGCCCGGATGATGCCCGCGGCCACCACGGCAATAACACCGGAGAGGTGCAAATGTTCCGCCAGAATGAAGGTGAGGAACGGAATGGTGAGCGAGAGCATGATTTCCAGCAGCGGCTCGGCCAGACGGCGGTGGATTTCAATACTGACGCGGCCAATGAGCAGGCCCAGTGCCATACCGCCCAAACCTACCTTGATGAACTCAATCAGCGCATCACTTGGTGTAAAGGTGCCATAGACCACGGCCTTCACTGCCAGCGCATAGAGTACCAGCGCGGTGGCGTCATTAATCAGGCTTTCGCCTTCCAGAATGGTCGTCAGGCGTGACGGCGCGCGCACTTTGCTGAGCACTGACGTGGCCGCCACTGCATCGGGCGGGCTGACAATCGCGCCCAGCACCAGCGCCGCTGCAAAAGGCAAGCCCGGCACTAACAGCCAGAGCGAGCCAGCTACGGCAAATGCGGTAAACAGCACAAGGCCAATGGCCAGTAGCAGCACCGCGCGTAGATTAGCCTTGAGCTCCGACCATGAGATATGCAGCGCCGCCTGATACAGCACCGGCGGCAGAAAAACCGCGAGCACGGTCTTGGGGTCAAGCCGGATCTCTGGCGCAAATTCAAACGCCGCCAGAACCAAACCGCCCAGCACCAGCATGATCGGGTCAATAATGCCCAGCCGCCGGCCCAGCCAGCCCAGACCCATGGCATAGAGTGCAAGTAACAGAATCAGCTCGAAAGTTTCCATGTTTTCTTGTCGTTGATTTGCCGGTATCGCGCAAGGTTAATGAGGTCGCAGGCGGGAGATAACGCGGCTCTGAAATCCGGCAAACGTTAATTGTAGTGGCATTAACCATGTCGCAGCGTAATTTGTTTGAGGTCGGTATTTGATTTTGTTACCAACAGATCCTGTTCAAATTTCAAATACGCGGAGTTTTCACCATGACGTCCATTCAAGGTCAGCCGTCTCAGTTCACTGCCAGCGCGACCGAGTTGGACAAGCATGTAGCAGGTACCGCTGGCGTTGCTGGCATGTTGCAGCTACTGCAGGGCATCGCCAAGGAAACCATGACCGCCGCGTAGGATAAGGGCTTGCTCAGCCACGATGCTGAAGCCGCAACCGCAGCCACCATTCTCAACACCATGGCCGCGCAGATGCCGGTGGCCCTGTACAAGCTGGCCAATGCCGCAGCTGCCGTGGCAGGCGATGGCAGCAATGGTATGCCGTCGGCCCTGTACCGTTCCATGCGGCAGGTGGTGGCGCATGCGCGCCCCGATCTGGCCAGCACCGCGCCGCGCTGGGAAGGTGAAGCCGCAGCTGGCAAAACCCTGCTGGTGCATTGCACGAACGGTCAGGGGTTTGGTGACACTTTCATGTTTGCAGGTCTGTTGCAGCCCTTGCTGCGCAGCGGCGCCGTTGGCGCTATTGCGTATGAAGTGCAAAAGCCGCTGAAGTCGCTGTTCCGTAATCTGGCGAATGATACTGGCCGTCCGATTACCGTTTTTGCTCGTGGTGAAGAGCCGCCGGCGCATGATCTGGTCATTCCCAATATGGACCTGCATCAGGCTATGGGCATCAATCTACAGCGCTACCGGGCCGAGCCCGCCTTCTTCAAGACGCCGGAGATTATTGCGGCCGAGCATCAGGCCTGGATACAGAAAGAAGTGGTAGAGCCACAGCAGCAGGGCAAAACGGTTATCTGTCTGGCGTGGCAGGGAGATAAGGGCAATATCGCGCTCGAACCCGCGCGCTCGTGCCCGCTCGACAATCTGCTGCCGATCATCATGAACGACAAGATCAAGGTCATCAGTGTGCAGGCCGGTTATGGCAGCGAGCAGGTGGCCGCCTTGCCGGAAGCGGCCCGTGGGCGCATTACGTTGGTGCCGGAAACGTTTGATAAGCAGGCTGGTGCGTTTTATGACACTGCGCATCTGATGAGCAAGGTGGACGCTGTGGTCACCACAGACACTGCAACCGCGCATATTGCCGGTGGCCTTGGTGTACGCACGCTGCTGATGTTGCCGTTGGTCTCCGAGCTGCGCTGGCCGTGTGCCCCCACAGATTCTCGCGCCACACAAACCCCGTTTGGCGCTTACCGCACACCACATAACTATTACAGCAATATGACGCTGTTTACGCAGAGTGTGCCGGGGTTCTGGTCGCCGGTGGCTGAATCGGTTGCGCATGAGCTGACCTCAACCCAGCAGGTGGCGCAGGCCAGATTAAAGCAGGGCCCCAAGCCCGCTGTGGCTTGATCTTGATTAGGCGCATTTAGGCGCTTGGGTTCAATAACCGGTCAATCATTGCACTGGCGCGGCTGATCGGCTCGCGCCAGTCGCCTTTTTGTCTTTGGCGCAGCAAGGTCATGGCTGGATACCAGGGCGTGCTCTCGCCGCTGAGGCCCCAGCGCCAGTTCGGCTCCTTCAAAGTGAGCATCAGCGTGGGGATGCCCAAGGTGGCTGACAGATTAGGCCACGCCGTATCACACGCGATCACCACATGCTGCTGCTGAATGATTGTAGCCATCTGCGTGAAGGGGATCCGCCCGGCAATGGCCGAAAAGCGGCGCAGGCGTGGAGCGGTGCCAATTTCTTCCGGCGTCATATCATCCAGTAAAGATGTCGCGACAATCTGCGGATGGTTGATAATGGGCAGCAGCGCGGCCAGCGGCACATCGCGCCCAGGATCAAGTTTGTTGTTGGGGTCTGTGCGCCAGCAAAAGCCAACATGCAGCTTGCCGTCTTTCGGTGGTTGATGCGTGCGCGTGAAAGGGGGTAGGGGTGGGATATGATCCTGCAATACCAAGCCCAGCCATGCGGGTAAGCTGAGCAGCGGCAGCACATGGTGGATCTCAGATGATATCGGAAAGATGGTGCCATCAGCAGCGGTGCGCGGGATGATTTCAATGCCATCCATGCCGAGCAGCTGACGGATTAGCTCAAGCAGCTGGTTTTGCACCTCAAACACCAAGCGGGCCTGTGGCAGCTTGGCGCGTAAGAGTGGCAGATAACGGGTGAACTGGATGGTATCACCCGCGCCGCCTTCGGCCACAATCAGCAGATCAGTGAGCAAAGGGGCCTCAGTGCTTGCGGGCCGGGTAAACTCTGTAAGGTTACGTTTGGTTTGCGACCAGCCGTAGCGGCGTGCCCAATCCGGATCATGGCGCGCTTCAAACAAGCGCCAGCCCGTCGGCCAATCGCCCTGCGCATAGGCGGCTAGCGCCTGCGCAACCTGCAGATCAGCCTGTGGACCGGTTTGAGACATGCGCGCGCTTATGGTTGAGTGTTTGTACCTTTACGGCCTTACTATAGCAAAATCTGCTCCCAAGGTCTTGGCTTTGATGACGGATTCGTCATTTTTTCTGATGGCGGAAAATCTTTATTTTCTGATCCTTTCCTCTTCACAAGGGGGGCGGGTTGAGGCACCCTGCGGCCAGCAGGAGAATGCGGCATGAAGATTGCTGTCTTGAAAGAAACCCGAGCGGGTGAAACGCGCGTTGCGGCCACACCGGATTCTGTGAAAAAGTTCTTAGCGCTCGGCGCTGAGGTTGCCATTGAAGCCGGGGCCGGTCAGGCCGCCAGCTATACCGATGACGCCTACAAGGCGGCGGGAGCCACTGTGGCCGATCGCGCCGCTGTGCTCAGCGGTGCGACGATTGTCATTAAGGTTGCCCGGCCTGAGGCGAGCGAGATTGCCAGCCTGCCGGAAGGCGCTACGCTTGTCGCTACCCTGAGCCCGCATACCGACAAGTCGCTGCTGGAGGTGTATAACAGCCGCAAGCTCACCACCTTCGCGCTTGAGTTTGTGCCGCGTATTACCCGTGCGCAGGTGATGGACGTGCTGTCTTCGCAGAGCAATCTGGCCGGGTATCGCGCGGTGTTGGAAGCGTCGGTCGCCTATACCAAGGCCCTGCCGATGATGATGACAGCCGCCGGCACCGTGCCGCCCGCCAAGATCATGATTATGGGCGCTGGCGTTGCTGGCCTGCAGGCCATTGCCACCGCCCGCCGTTTGGGCGCGATTGTCAGTGCAACTGATGTGCGTCTGGCCGCCAAGGAGCAGGTTGAATCCCTTGGCGCCAAATTCGTGATGGTGGATGATGAGGAGGCCAAGCAGGCCGAAACCTCGGGCGGCTACGCCAAGGAAATGAGCGAGGCCTACAAGGCCAAGCAGGCCGCGCTGACCGCCGAGACCATCAAAACGCAGGATATTGTCATCACCACCGCGCTGATCCCGGGCCGCAAGGCACCGCTGCTGATCACCGAAGACATGGTCAAAAGCATGAAGCCCGGCTCGGTCATTCTCGATATGGCGGCTGAGGCAGGCGGTAATTGTGCGCTCACCCAGGCGGGCGAGACTGTGGTGGTGAATAATGTGACCATCATGGGGCCCACCAATCTGCCCGCGCATATTGCAACTGACGCGTCGGCGCTGTTTGCCCGCAATGTACTGGCCTTCATCACGCCGCTGATCGATAAGGAGACCAAGGCGCTCAAGATCGATCTGGCCGATGAGATCCAAAAGGCTTCCTGCCTGACCCGAGAGGGCGCGACTGTTCACGCCCAGTTCATTCCCAGCCAAGGAGCTGCTGCATGAGCACGCCCGTTACTGAATCTGCCCATAATCTGTCGTCCCAGCTGCGCGCGCTGGCTGATCATGCCGATCAGCTCACCCAACAGCTCACCGATGCGCTGGCCCAGCAGGCCGCCTCCGGCCAGCAGCCGTTTTTCATTACCGGGCTGACCATTTTTGTCCTCGCCTGCTTTGTTGGCTATTATGTAGTGTGGCGGGTCACCCCGGCGCTGCATAGCCCGCTGATGGCGGTGACCAATGCCATTTCCTCGGTCATCATTGTGGGCGCGCTGGTAGCTGCCGGGCCGGATCATTTCGGCTTTTCGTCCTTCATGGGTGTGCTGGCGGTCTTGCTGGCGGCGGTCAATATCTTCGGTGGCTTCATCGTCACCCAGCGCATGTTGGCCATGTACAAGAAAAAGGCCAAGTGACGATGCTACACAATAAACAAGAAAGTATCGTCATCCCGGCGAAAGCCGGGATCCATAGTTCCGATTGTGCAATTCAGTGCATGGATTCCCGCTTGCGCGGGAATGACTATTCAGGAGTAGAAGAATGATCCCGACCTTTGCAGCTATTGCCTACCTCATTTCGGCGGTGTGTTTCATCATGGCGCTGCGCGGCCTGTCCAGCCCCGAGACAGCGCGGCAGGGGAATTTCTTTGGCATTGGCGGCATGCTGCTGGCGGTGCTGACAACGCTGTTGCTGCCGGGCATGCATACCTATCTGCCGCTGCTGATTGCCATTGCTATTGGCGGTTCGATTGGCACCTATATTGCCCTCAAGATCCAGATGACCGCGTTGCCGCAGCTGGTGGCAGGCTTTCACTCGCTGGTGGGTCTGGCGGCGGTGCTGGTGGCCATCTCGGCCTTTACCGCGCCGGACGTGTATCAGATCGGTGAGCTTGGCCATATCCATGCTGGCTCGCTGATTGAAATGGCGCTGGGCGTGGCCATTGGCGCTATTACTTTTACCGGCTCCATCGTGGCGTTTGCCAAGCTGCAGGGCTTGGTGAGTGGCAAGCCGCTGGTGTTCAAGGGCCAGCATCTGCTGAACGCCGGGTTGGGCGTGGCCATTGTGCTCCTCATTGTGCTGCTGTGCGCCAGCCAGTCGGCCGCTGCGTTCTGGCTTATTATCCTGCTCTCGCTGGCTTTGGGTTTCCTGCTCATTCTGCCCATCGGCGGCGCAGACATGCCGGTGGTGGTGTCCATGCTCAATTCCTATTCGGGCTGGGCGGCGTGCGGCATCGGCTTTACGCTGCAAAATCCGCTGCTGATTATTACCGGCGCGCTGGTGGGCTCATCAGGTGCCATTCTCTCTTACATTATGTGTAAGGGGATGAACCGCTCGATCTGGAACGTCATCCTCGGTGGCTTTGGCGGGGACAGCAATGCGGCAGCGGCGGCGGGCGTCGTGGGTGACCGCACCGTTAAAACCGGCTCGGCCGAAGATGCCGCCTATATCATGAAGAATGCTTCAAGCGTCATTATCGTGCCGGGCTATGGTATGGCGGTGGCGCAGGCACAGCATTCTTTGCGTGAAATGGCTGACCTTCTGAAGAAGGAAGGCGTAACAGTGCGCTATGCCATTCACCCGGTAGCCGGCCGTATGCCGGGCCATATGAATGTGCTGCTGGCCGAAGCCAATGTGCCGTATGATGAAGTATTCGAGCTGGACGAAATCAACCGCGACTTTGGTCAGGCTGACGTGGCCTTTGTAATTGGCGCCAATGACGTGACCAACCCGGCCGCCAAGAGCGACCCGCAATCGCCGATCTTCGGCATGCCCATTCTGGATGTGGAAAAGGCCAAGACCGTGCTGTTCGTCAAGCGCTCCATGGCGTCGGGCTATGCCGGTGTTGAAAATGAGCTGTTCTTCCGCAGCAATACCATGATGCTGTTTGGCGACGCCAAGAAGATGTGTGAAGACATCTGCAAGTCGATGGATTGATGACAGCAACATTGCGGTTGCTGCTGGCATTCTGGCTCTGCGTTGCAGTTGCCCCGGCTTGGGCGCAGCAGATGGCGCCAGAGATTATGCCGGAGATTAAGTCAGAAACAGCCGCTGCTGGTCATGGCGCGTCTGATACGCCAACGCCGTTATCAAGTGCGCTGAGCGAATATGAAGACCTGATCCAGACGCTGCCAGACGATACTGTGCCAGATGCCAGTTCAGGCGCTAGTGCGGCTGCCGCGCCACAAGGTGCGGTGCCCGCAGTCCGGCGTGACGCGCAAGGGCGCATTCTGCCCAGCCGCCGCACACCCATTCGCCCCAGCGTGCAGATCTTGCAGGGCAATCATATTTCCAAGCGGGGGACCAGCCAAGAGGGCGGTGTCACCGTGTATCGTGGGTCTGCAACGCAGAGGTGAGGCCATGAACATTTGGGGCGCTATAAAAAAGGGGTTATCAGTTTCTTTTAAACTGGGCGCGTTGGCGGCAGTGATTTCTGTTTCATATTGCCAAGGCAGAGAATATGAGCGGGTCAATCAGCCGTTTAGCAAAGAAGTGTGGTTATTGGCGGCCACTATAAAAAATCAACAAAACGAGATTGCTGAGAGTAGGGCTGCCGACATCCGCTGCCCCATGGCTAACAGTCTGGTGCGCGATTTTCTAAAAAAGGGAATGACCCGGGATGAAGTTCATGGGCTGCTTGGTGAAGCAACGTCCATTTACAGCCTGACTGACGCGCATGATTCATTTTTCTCTGCAGCAGGCGCTGTGACGGAAGAGGCCTATCTTATTGGTTTTTGCAGGCAGGCCACATACTATGACCCTGATATTGTCTATTTGCTGTACGATAAAAACGGCGTGCTTTTGAAGTTTGGTGTTCGCAACACTTAAAGAATTGCCATTTTTACCCATTCTTCTTCGGTAATTACTTTTACCCCTAGAGCCTGTGCGTCCTTGAGCTTGCTGCCAGCTTCAGCGCCAGCAATCACCAGATCCGTCTTTTTGGACACGCTGCCTGAGACCTTGGCGCCCAGCGCCTCGGCTTTGGCTTTGGCTTCCTGCCGGCTCATGGTGGCGAGGGTGCCGGTGAACACCAGTGTTTTACCCGCCAGTGCGCCGGTGGCGGCAATGGCGGCGGCATCTTCGATGGTCAGCTCGCGCTGCAATTCATCGAGCAGATGCAGGTTGTGCGGCTCGGCAAAGAAGTCGGTCACTTCCTGCGCGATAACCGGGCCCATGCGCTCAATCCCTTCCAGATCGCGCCAGGCCTCGCCGGTGTGATCGGCCGCCGCAATCATCTGCGTGCGGAAATTGGCAAACGAGCGGTAGTGGCGCGCCAGCAATTTGGCATTGGCCTCGCCAATGCGGCGGATGCCCAGCGCATAGATAAAACGCTCCAGCGCAATGGTGCGGCGCGCTTCAATGGCAGCCAGCAGTTTGGCAGTGGACAGCTCACCCCAGCCGTCACGCTGCTTGAGCTCGGCTTCATGCGCGCTCAGGCGGAAAATATCGGCCGGTTGTTTGAGCCAGCCTAAATCCCACAGCTCCTGCACAATCTTGTCGCCCATGCCGTCAATATCAAAGGCGGTGCGGGAGGCAAAATGCAACAGCCGCTCTTTAACCTGCGCGGTGCAGATCAGGCCGCCGGTGCAGCGGCGCACGGCTTCGCCTTCTTCGCGCGTGGCCAGACTGCCGCAGACCGGGCAGTGGGAGGGGAATTGATAGCGCTGGCTGCTTGCCGGGCGCTGGGCAGGTACATGGCCCACCACTTGCGGGATTACATCGCCCGCGCGCTGGATGATGACCAGATCACCAATGCGGATATCCTTGCGGGCAATCTCGTCTTCATTATGCAAGGTGGCGTTGCTCACCATCACGCCGCCCACACCAACCGGCTCCAGCTTGGCCACCGGGGTCAGCGCGCCAGTGCGGCCGACCTGAATATCAATATCCAGCAGGCGGGTCTGCGCTTGTTGCGGCGGGAATTTATGCGCCACTGCCCAGCGCGGCGCGCGGCTGACAAAGCCCAGACGTTCCTGCAGCGCCAGCTCGTTGACCTTATAGACCACGCCATCAATCTCAAATGGCAGATCAGGCCGCTGCGCCATGATGTCGTTATAATAGGCCAGCAGCTCGGCCTCATTATGGCAGATGCGTGATGGCTGGCTGAGGATAAAGCCATAGCTGGCCAGCGCGGCGCGCGCCTCATCCTGCGTAGTACCTAACGGGCGGCTCACCTCACCCCAGGCATAGCCAAAGAACCGTAGGGGGCGGGTGGCGGTGATTTTGGCATCGAGCTGGCGCAGGCTGCCAGCGGCGGCATTGCGCGGATTGGCAAACAGCTTGTCGCCCGCTGCTTCTTGCGCGGCATTGAGTTTGATAAAGTCCGCGCGCGTCATATAGACCTCACCGCGCACTTCCAGCACACTGGGCGGGTTGCCGGTGAGCTGCTGGGGAATGTCGGCAATGGTGCGCACATTGGCGGTGACATCTTCACCTTCAGCACCATCGCCGCGCGTGGCGGCATAGACCAATTGGCTGTTTTCATAGCGCAGCGAGAGTGACAGGCCGTCAATCTTGGGTTCAGCCACGCAGGGGATGCTGACATCCAGCGGCAGATTGAGAAAACGGCACATGCCCGAAAACCAGTTGCTGACATCCTCACCGGTAAAGCAATTATCGAGCGAGAGCATGGGCCGGGCATGCTGGATTTTGGCAAAACCGTCCTTGGGCGCAAACCCCACTTTGGCCAGCAGCGCTTTGGCGGCGGGCAGGGTGGGATATTGCCGGGCAATCTCCAGCGCGCGGGTTTTTAATGCATCATAGTCAGCGTCGGAGATTTCAGGCGCATCATCACGGTGATAGCGGGCATCGTGATGGCTGATCTGGGCGGCTAGCTGCTCCAGCTCTGCGGCGGCCTCTTTGCGGTTGCTCATGCCGCTGCATCCTTAAGCAGGGCGGCGGCGGCTTTGCGGGAGGCGTCGGTAATGGTTTCACCGGCCAGCATGCGGGCCAGCTCTTCCTTGCGTTCTTTATCGCTGAGCACGGCCACGCTGGTGCGGGTGGTGGTGCTGGTGCCTTGCCCGGTCACGGCCTTCTCAACCTTCCAGTGCGTATGCCCTTTGGCGGCCACCTGCGGGCTATGTGTGACCACCAGAATTTGCACTTTCTTGGCCAGACGCGCCAATCGCTCACCCACAGCGGCGGCGACCGCGCCGCCCACGCCCTGATCAACCTCATCAAAGATCAGGGTCACGGCATCGCTGCTTTCAGCCAGCACCACTTTAAGCGCCAGCATGAAGCGCGCCAGCTCGCCGCCCGAGGCAATCTTGTTGAGCGGGCCTGCAGGCTGGCCGGGATTGGTCGAGATCATGAACTGCACCGCATCTGCCCCGCTTGGGCCGGGAGTAGTGGCGGTGATCTGGGTGGTGAAGGTGGCGCGCTCCAGCTTGAGCGGGGCCAGCTCTCCCGCCACGGCTTTATCCAGCCGGGTGGCCGCTTTCTGGCGCTTGGCTGTCAGCTCACGCGCGGCGGCGTCATAGGCAGCTTGGGCGGTGAGGGTGGCTTTAGCGAGTTTGCCCAGCGCATCATCCGAATGGCTGAGCAGGCGCAAACGTTCAC
>Ga0255215_1000104_pt1 | contig 25907 bp, 30 predicted proteins | sample Miss_Law_RepC_8d_FD_183033 | JGI IMG/M metagenome (GOLD analysis project Ga0255215, IMG submission 183033) | Freshwater microbial communities from Mississippi River, Louisiana, United States - Miss_Law_RepC_8d | ecosystem: Environmental > Aquatic > Freshwater > River | place: USA: Louisiana... | reverse complement strand
GTTATAGATGGCTTCATTCAAAAGCAAATACAATGTATAGAACATTAAATGCTTGGTATACTATTCCTGTAATTATTATATCAACTTTAACTGGCACAGCTAATTTTGCACAACAAAGAGTTCCAATAGAGTATCAAAGTTTATTTATTATGGCAGCTGGAGGTTTTAATATTTTAGCAGGTATAATAACAACTATACAGCAATTTTTAAAAATAACACAATTAAATGAAGCTCATAGAGTTAGCACAATAGCATGGGATAAATTTTATAGAAATATAAAAATTGAACTAGCTAAGCATCCATCAGAAAGAATAGACCCAAAACACATGCTTAAAATGAGTAAAGAAGAATTTGATCGTTTAATTGAAACAAGCCCAAGTATACCTGATGAAATTATCGATGAATTTAAAAACAAATTTGAAGGACAATCATTATTTGATAAAATAGTTAAACCTGAAATATGTGATATACTAATACCAACTTCAGAATATAGAAATCCATGGTATACTGAAGAAAATCAAGCTAAAAATATTAATGATGCTCTTAATAACCAGATTATTAAGAAAAATAAAATAAAAAAACAAAATGATTTAGATAAAAAAACAATAAACGATTTTGTTGGTCTATTTTATAATTTAAATAATCGTCACCCAATGGAAACCGAAATTATAGATAATCTAAAGGAAAAAATAAATATTAGTACAATTAAAAAAATTCTTGAACAAAATAAATATTTAGATATTAAAAAAGAGGATGCTAATAAAGATGATAAAGATGATAATGAATATGTAAGTGTTGTTTAAACTTTTGGGTTGTCATTTGGTAAAACTAAAATACATAATATAATAAATATGTAAAATAATATATATACGCCATATACATCTTCGCCAATTCCATAAAAATTTAGCACTTGAGTTAAACTATAGAAAATTATAATTGATAAACCTATTAATGTTACAGGATTCATATATTATTATTTAAGATATTATTCTAAACTATTCTATAACTATGATTATTTGAATCATATTTATTTCCAATACTATTTTTATCTATAAAATGAAAACTTAATGGAATTTGTTGATTATAATTTTTTAATACGATTAATGGAGTTTCTTCTACAAAACTTCCATCATCTAATTCCATATCCCCTAAATAAGCACTATCGAAAGTTTTTGCCCATATACCATCGTGATCCGATATTCTTAATGTTTGAATTTCATAATTTTTATTTAATGATGAGTCTTTTAGTCTTAGTTTTTTTGTTTCCGAATTATCATTTGGAGAATTTGGTATATTTTCAATGTATTTTGTCCTACCTGTAAATAAAGCAAACCTAACTATTCCACCTTTTAAATATCTGCCATTTTCATTATCAGTTATTAATTTATTATACATATATTCAGGTTTATAGTCATAAGACCATCCGCCTTGTCTTATAGCGTAATTAAAATCAGTAAAATAATAATAAGGTCCTAGAATTGCCGATTTATTTTTTGAACTCTCTCCAAATATATAAGTGAAATTAATTATCTCAGGAGTTGGTTTGCCAACAAATCCAACAATTGGAAGTTCATATGCTTCATTATTTTCATCGTATAAATAGTTTATTGAACCATTTGTAATAAAAAAATTCCTAGTGTCTTCACTTATTAATATATTACATATTTTACCATAATTTATTATTTCATCTGCCAAAACAAACATTAAATGACTATAACTATATGTATCATCAATATTTACATGATTATTTGTTGTATCAAAAAACAGATAAAGTTTTTTATTATATTCATAATATCCATCAAATTCTAGTTTTTTATTAAATTCTCCAAAATTTTCAACCTGTAATGCACCGGATAAAAATACTTTTGAATAATCAATTAGGTTTTCATAATTAAGTTTGGTAAAAATAGGTAAAACTGGTAGATGCATTTTATTAAAACCATCATTAGAGAGAAGATATTGAATAAATGGAAATTTTCCTGATATATTAATTCTATAAATACATAATATTATTTGCTTATATGATGTTGGGTCAACAATTAATGATAAATCTTTTATTAGAAAATTCTTAATCGCATAATTATAATATTTTGGGTTTCCTGGTATATATTCATCCTTTTCCATAATTATAATTATACTATGATAATTTGTTTAATTTATTTTATTATTTATCTATTTTTCTTTTAATTGTCTCTTTGATTTGTTCTTCTCGATTATCCATGACATGTTTTGTTATTTCTTCTGCGATTTTCACATCATTCTTGTAATAATTTTGTAATGCTGTTAAAAGCGTTTTCCCATTAATCGGTTTTTTAATTTTATTCTTTTTATAAACTAATGCACCTCCATTAATATCAAAACAATCGATACTATTTGTTTTCATTACTGATACTAAACTTTCTGTTAATATTTTTTTTTTATTATTTCTTTCCTTAATTTCACCCTTTAATTGTGTTATTTCATTATCCATTTTAATCCATTCCTTTATATTATTAACTAGTTGTTCTTTTGGGTTTTGTGTTTGTTCTTTAGTTTCCATTAAGTAATTATAATATATTATATTTAAATCTTTAATTATTTATAATTTAATTCTTTGTATAATAAATAATGTCGTTTACACATATTTTCTGAAACAATTTTACATCCACATGGGTTTCCTTTATTTGTGCCTCTTTTTAAAATTTGAACGCATCCAGGTTGGATCTCTACATTTGATGGTCCTAAGACAACATTCTCTGATATTAGTTCCTTCTTCAAAACTTTTATTTCTGATAGTAAATTTTTTTCCAATGTTTTTGCTTTCTGTTTTTCTTCTTTTTCTTTGGCCTTTGCGGCTTGTTTTTCTAAAAGTTTTATCGATTTTTCTAGTATTTTTGACTGCTTTTTTTCATCCTTTTCCTTCTCCTTTTGTTGTAACTTATATTTCTTTATCATCTCTTTCTTATGTGTATAGCAATAATATTTTGTATCACCATATGTAATTGGTTCTGATGGATTTATTTTATTGTAAACTAAAATTTTTGTTCCGTTACAATGATGACAAGATTTATTGTTTAGATATTTAGAATTAGTATCTGTTTCCGGATTATTTATATCATAACTAGGATTTGGATATTGATATTCACATTTATGTGATATATAAGTAAAATTTAAATGTGATTCCTTTAAATCAGGGTCGTAGAAATTTACACCATTTACTTTTTCCAAGCCAAATTCATGATAATATGGAAGTAAATGGTTTTGTTTTTTTCGGCAATAAGGACATCTTATTTCGTTTATATTTAATTTACTATGCGAGCCTTCCATAAAATTAAATTTTTTTTTATGATTTATAATGTCATTATATAAAGGAATATAATTAAACTTGTGACCACAATCCATTATTACATGTTTATCCATTAATTGTTGATTTGTTATTAAACACTTATTTTCGTCTTCTTCGGTTTTTTCTTCACTCTCTTCAATATCAAGTGACTTATATAATTCAGCATAAAAATCTAATCCTCCTTCTATATTATATTTAACCATTATATTGTTATATGTTGTATCTTTATATTTTTTATATTTATTAAAATATAGAATGAGTCCGCCTGAAGTTTGGGGTCCTGCTGTATGGACATTATTTCATACATTAATAGAAAAAATGAATCCATATGCTTATCCACAGGTAATCGGTTCTATGTTTGGAATGATTGTAAGAATATGTAAAGTTTTACCTTGTCCAGAATGTTCAAATGATGCTAGCAACTTTTTAGCAAAAATTAAATTAAATAATTATAAAAATAAAGATGAGTTTAGAAATTTTATATATTTATTTCACAACTGGGTTAATGCTAAGAAAAGAAAGTCCCTTTATAATTATTCTGATTTATCAAAATATTCTCGTTTAAATTTAATATATGTAATTAATAATTTTATAGCAAAATATAACACAAAAGGAAATATGAAGTTGCTTGCTGAATCTTTTCAGAGAAGTTTTGTGGTTAAAGATTTGATTGCTTGGTTTAAAATATACGGGAGAGCTTTTATTATTCAACCAATTATTACTAATTATCATATACAAATTAACGAAAACCAAACTACTACAGAAGATAAAAATACTGAAAAGAAAACTGATGAAGAAAACCAACCTACTAGAGAAGATAAAAATACTGAAAAGAAAACTGATGAAGAAAACCAACCTACTAGAGAAGATAAAAATACTGAAAAGAAAACTGATGAAGAAAACCAACCTACTAGAGAAGATAAAACTACTGAAAAGAAAACTGATGAAGAAAACCAACCTACTAGAGAAGATAAAACTACTGAAAAGAAAACTGATGAAGAAAACCAACCTACTAGAGAAGATAAAACTACTGAAAAGAAAACTGATGAAAAAGAAAAATTTGTCACTGAAGAACCAGAACTTATTGTTAGTAATGAACAACATGTAGTTAAAGAAAAATTAAACATTGAAAAAGAAAATATAATTATTACGGATGAAAATATTAACAGTAAAAAAATAAATTTAGATGTGCAAAAAGAGATTATAGAAGAACCAGTTATTATTCAAACACCTAAAAAGAAAAAAAAGGGTAAAAATAAATAAATACAACTTTATGTGTAGAATGATTTATTTTTATGGTAACAAAAATATGTAAAATATTATAGTTCGCTTATCAGTTGTCCGTCTTTGAACATTTTACAACGAAATGTTTGCTTACTGGGTTGGTAACACATTTCTTTATCACTAGAAACTTCATTGAAGAATAAATATTTACCAGAACCACCAGCATACATCAAAGTAACTATTAAAGAAGCTGACGCAGCACCAAGTAATACATTTAAAAATAGATCACCCATTTTTATTATACAATTTTTGTAAATCTTTATAAACATATCTAAAAAGAAATAAGTAATCAAAGAAATAAATACCCAATAATTGATAGATCCATTACTGAACATAGGAAATGACAAATACATTATGGTAAATGCGAAAACAAACGCACTAAATGTTGGGTTACCATATTTACTATATTGAATAGAAGTACAAATAGTTTTATCATTTACAATAGGACTTGCTCCTGACATCATATAAATATAATTTCTAACAAAACAAAAACCTATTAAAAATCCTAAATAGATTAAACCTTTGAAGTTTTGAAATATAAATGATAGACTTGTTATACCTGTTGCGAGTATAATTGGGCTAAAAAAACTTAAAAAAACAACAAGATTCATTGGTTGAAATAATTGTAAAGGAGAATCTGGAACTCCTCCCAGTTTCATTGTTGTATTTTCACTGCTCATATAATAATTATAAATAATATAATTTTATAATTATAATCTAAATCTTTAGCAGCTTTATATATTTTGTGTATGGCTTTCACAACCATCTTTTCAATAAGCATAGTTTGTTATATTTATTTTTCTAAAATCAAATCCAACACATCTTCAACACGTTCAATTGAATGAAATTTAATTCCATTTATAACTTTATCGTGTTTATATTTTTCCATTATTTTATCAAAATCATTTTGATTTTCTTTTGGAAAGATAAACTCTTTTATACCAGATTTAATTGAATGTATTAATTTTTCTTGAAGACCACCAATTTCTGTAAGAAATAATCCAAAATGTGTCTCTCCGGTTATTCCAAAATAGTTCTTAATTTTCACATCATTTAGTAAGCTATATATTAAAACTGTAAAAGCTGTTGTTGCCGAAGGTCCATCTTTTTTCGTGCTTATATCTGGACAATGTATATGAATCCCACAAATAGTGTTATTTTTTATATCATTAAACTTTTCAATTAAATATTTTTGTCTAGCTGGACTTGTCAAATTCCAAGCATTAGTTAAACTAACACTGATTGATTCTTTCATAACATCGCCCATGGAACCTGTCAATATCAAGTCTAAAAATTTATTAGACGGGACAAAACTTGCTTGAATAGGAAGAACACCACCTTGGGCTATTTGATTCGCCCATAATGCATTTATTACTCCAACCTTACTCTCATTATGAATTTTGTATAATTTTGCTGGTTTTTTATCCTTAAAATATTTAGTTTTAATATCATCAATAGTTATTTTAATAGGTAATTCGAAATTAACATCAGAATTTTTTAATATATCTAAGTTAACCTCTCCAACTATTTCAAAAAGAATTTCTTTTAATTTACGAACACCTGATTCAGCAGTGTATTCATCTATAATAAACTTTAAAACTTCGTCTGTAAAAATTATCATTTCTTCTAATCCCATTTTCTTATAAACTTCTGGTAAAATATGAGTATTACAAATTATTAATTTATCTTCTAGAGAGAGACTATTAAATTTAATTCTATGAACGCGATCCAATAAAATCTTATCGATCGCATCTACATCATTGTAAGATAAAATAAATAATGCTTTTGACAAATCTAAATCAATTCCTGTAAAATATTTATCTTGGAAACAATCATTCTGTGCTGGATCCAATAAATGAGTTAGAATACCTACAATTTCTTTACCATGTTCTGTGCGACTAATTTTATCAACTTCGTCAATAAATATAATTGGGTTCATACACTTTTTGTCAATTAAAATTTGGACAATAGAACCCCATGTGCTACCTACATAAGTGTAGTTATGACCATGAAGTGTGCTCCCATTACTATCGCCGCCCATTTGTATCATAGAAAATGGTCTTGGGTTTCCTTTATCATCTTTCAAGCAATTTGATATACCTCGTTTAGCAAGCGAAGTTTTTCCGCACCCGGGTGGACCTTCAAAACCAAAACAATAACCATCTTGTTCACCATTTATCCACTGACCAATAATTCTCTCTATTTGTTTTTTAGCTTTATCATGTCCATGAACCGCTTTATCTAATGTATCTTTAACCCCTGACATATAATCCGTTATTTCTTTCATATTTTGATTAATCTTTTCAATATCATTCTTTATATCATCGTTGTTTAACGTTGGGTTCATATTTGTCTTAGAGTCAAATTCATTTATTATATCAGCTATTATTTTTTTGTCATTTTCATCTACTTCTTCAATATATGAATCAACTATGTCAAGTATATGAGAACATAATTCATCTTTATTTAAATGTGAATACTTTATCCTCTTATTATTATATTTCTTTTTAATATTATCCAAAGTTTTAATATTTTCAGTTAATTTTTTCTTATCTCCTGAAACCAAATATTTCTTTATGTTTTCTAATTGTTGTTGTTTATTTCCTGAAATACTATTTCCTTGTATTTTTTTTATATTTTTAATAATTTCAATACTTGTGTATTTTTCTTTTTGTTTTATTTCTGAAAAAATTTTGTCAATATTGTGTTTTTTATACATATCTTTAAAACTATTTCTTACGTTTTCCATCATATTTAATATAGGTTCTCTTTTATAAATACCAAATGGAATTTTTAATAATCCATCAAGATACTGTCGTGCCTTTGATCCTGAATCTTCGGATTTAGCTTTTACTTCTTTTAATTTCATCATAGCCTTTTCTTTAACAGTGTCAGATGCTTTTAATAAACAAATTTGTTGTTCTAATGGTATTTTATTTATATCAAAATTTGATAGCTGATTTGTGTATTGTATTGTTTTCTTCATAGCTTGTTTAAATGATTGCTTAATTGGCCAAGGAAAACTATCGAATAATATTGTTTGGTCTTGCGTATCTACATTTCCATTAGAATCATTTGAGAGAAGGTCATATAATAAGTAAGCTAAATACTGGTTTTCATAATTATATGAACGCACTAATAATGTTATCAAAGTATTTCTTTTATTATACATATCATCGCCTATGAAGTCTTTTACTGCTTGAGATATTTGTTTTTGTTTTATTAAATTATTTTGACTTGTTGAACCAGCAAATTTATTATAAATATCATTTTGATTTTCGAAAATTAAATAATCCTTTAACATTAAAGATGAAATAAATTTATCAAACGATTCTGTTTTAAAATTTGGTTCATTTGGAATATTTTCTTTTATCATTTTAATTTTATTTGAAATAAAATTATTATTTAAAAAATCAATTACGACATCATCTAGAATTCCATATATCAATAAATTCTTTTTAAGAGGTATAGAATAAACATAAACCTTTATACCATAAACTTTCATATGAAATTGCTTATAAGCTGAACCTATATCAAAACAAGATAAGTTAGCAGCATTCTTTTCATCTATATCATCTTTCTTTTTTATTTCATCTTTTTTTGGTATTACTTTATAACTAGTTGGATGAAAATATTTTTTTAATAGTTCAAATTTATTATATTCATTTTCATTAGTTGTTATTTTATTATTATTACCAAAACAAATTAACAATAAATCTTCCAAATTTTCTGTTCCATAATTTTTAAGAAGACTAGACAATTCATTATTTATTAATTGTAAACTAGTTATAATAGTATCAGTTGAGGTTAATTTAACACTTGTTATTTCTTCTAGTTTTTTGCTTAATTCACTAAGTTTTTCTATACATGAACTAACATCGCTTATTCCTAAAATATCAAGAGTCTTATTTTTTTGAACATGTATAATTGTTTTTTGAATTATATCTTTAAAAAAATCTATTTTCTTCTCAACTAATGGTAACACTTCATTCGCAGATTTTTGATTAGTTTCTTTTTTACTAGTTTGTGATTTATCTGACATCAATTATATATTATTCTTATTTAATATTTATATTCTTATTACTTAAACTAATTTTGCTTTAAGTAGATTAATTATTTTATTGTTTTATTGTTTTATATATTACATAATTTACACCTTTTTACATTTCAAACGCCGATTTTGAAAAGTTTCTAAAATTATAATTTTATAAATTGTTACTCATTTATTAACTTTATTTAGAAAAAGTTAATAAAAAACATAAATATTTAGGCATTTTACACCCTTGAAGATTTACACCTTTTATGAAAATTATCGGTATAAATTTAGAAATATTTGTCCCATTTTAAATCTTCAATGGTGTAAATGTCCAAAGGTGCAATAACTTTCATAAAGCAATGAAATATTCAAGAGTGCAAATAAAATTGATAGTAATAAATTTTTAATAAAACTTAAAAAAATAAATTCTTGCAATTATAATAACTATTAATATAAAATTTGTCCAATTTTGAATTTTACCAAATGTTTTTTCAATAAAATCAACTATAATCATATTTTTTTCTGTTTTATTTACAAAATAGTAAACTAACTGTAAGGCAAATAAAAAATATCTAAAAGCAGATATTAACATAGATACCAAGAAAAGTATTGTTAACCAATTCAAAAATTTACCATAGTAAAATAAAAACACACTAATCATAATTGTTTCAATTATATTAAAATAAAATCTAAGTTGTTTGAGTATTTTTTGTGTAGTTGTTAATTCATTATATGGTTTTTCATCTGGCACATAATATTGGTTTATTATAGCAACAAATACTTCTATAAGTACAAAAAATAGTAATAAAGTAAGTAAATTAAATATATAGCTATTATTCATTTATATATAAATTATATAAAATAATTATTTTTTAGAATTATAATGTCTAATATTATATTTTTACAATTTTGTAATTTTGGTGTAAAACACCTAAATTACAAACAAATATGATAAAATATGTAATATAAAATCAAGTCATTATTTTATATATTAATAAATACTATTTAAACGCAATATTGTATATACTATAAATACAATAATGGGAGTGCCTAGCTACTTCAGTTATATCGTTAAAAATCATTCAAATATTATTCGTAAGCTATCTTCTAATCCTATTAAAGTAGATAATCTTTACTTGGATTGTAATTCTATTATATATGACGCTTTTTATAAAATGGAATCAACTTCGATGAATGAACAAGTGTCAAATGCTATTATAACAAAAACAATACAAACTATTAAAGACTATATTAATTCATTAAAACCAACAGGAAGATTAATGATTGCTTTTGATGGTGTAGCACCTGTTGCTAAACTAGAACAACAACGTTCTAGAAGATTTAAATCGTTATATCAGAATTCTTTATCTAGATCAATATATAAGACAACTACACCTGATCCTTGGAATACTACTGCTATTACTCCTGGAACTATATTTATGAAGATGTTAGATGAAAGGATCAATACCGCTTTTTCAGATCCATCTATATATAATCTAAAGCATATTATAGTTTCAGGAAGTAATGTACATGGCGAAGGAGAGCATAAAATATTTAAATATATAAGGGATTATCCTACATTTCATAATGGGGTTAATACAATTATTTATGGTTTAGATGCTGATCTTATTATGCTTTCTATAAATCATTTGCCTATAACGAGAAATATTTATTTATTTAGAGAAACTCCTGAATTTATTAAGTCTATTAATTCTGAGCTTGAACCAAACGAAACTTATGTATTAGATATTCCTGAATTAGCAGACGCTATAACACTCGACATGAATAATAAAGGGGAATTAACATCTGAACAACAAAAGAACCGCATTTATGATTACATATTTTTGTGTTTTTTCCTGGGTAATGATTTCATGCCACATTTTCCGGCCGTAAATATTAGAACAGGAGGTCTTGATAAAATGCTACAGGCTTATAAGGCTACAATTGGTAATACAAATGAAAATTTAACAGACGGAAAAATTATTTATTGGAAGAATGTAAGAAAATTGGTTGAATTTTTAGCTAAGAATGAGTTAGATTTTCTAAAACAAGAACATAAAATTCGTGATAGAAAAGAAAAGAATAAAATTCCAGATATTACTCCGGAAGATAAGATGAATAATTTTATAAATATTCCAGCTTATGAGCGCTCTGTAGAAAAATTCATAAATCCTTATAAAGATAATTGGCAACAAAGATATTACAAAACACTTTTTGACGTTGAAATAAATGAAGAAAGATGTAGACAAATTAGCACTAATTATTTAGAGGGTTTAGAATGGACTATGAAATATTACACAACAGGATGTCCAGATTGGAGATGGTGTTATAATTATAATTATCCACCACTATTACAAGATCTTATTCAGTTTATACCATATTTTAATACTGACTTTATAGAAAATAAGATTGAAAACCCTGTTTCAGAACTCGTTCAATTATGTTACGTAATGCCGAGACAAAGTTTAGTTTTTTTACCAGAAAAATTATATAAAGCTTTGATAAAAAATAAATTGGAACAATATAGAACTGAATGTCATTTTTCATGGGCTTATTGTAAATATTTTTGGGAATGTCATCCAAATCTTCCACATATAGATGTAAATGAATTAGAACGATTTGTAAATATTAATAAGTGATTGTATATTATTTTGGGTTCTTTAAGTAGTGTAAAATAATATATAAGTTTTGAATTTAAAGAACAGATATACTACATAATGAAGGTAAATTTCAGAGTTTTCTTAAAAAAGTGCGATTTTTTTTCCCTACACATGAAGAGAAAAGATAGACTTTCAAAAAATGAAAAGTGTTTTAGCTTTTTCAAAATGGACAAAAAAAATGTCCAAATTTGTTTTTCCCGGATATTTTATGTAAAAGTCGTGAATTGTGACGATAAAAAAAAATTATCGTAAGATAATAAAAAAAATAATCCAATTTTTGTGACGATAATTTTTTCTTTCAAAATTTGGACATTTTTGGATTTGTCCATGTTTTGGCAATATTTGGCAATGTTTTCCATCGCAAAAATCGCAAAAAAAAAAGTGTGAAAAATATATTTTGAACATAAAATCATAATAAGTGATATATTTTAATTTATTCTTAAAAAAATATGACTGTTGCGATTTTTTCCATTGCGATTGACGACTTTTCAATCCATTTGCGATAAATCGCAAAGACAAATTTAACAACCGATATATCAAGCATAAAACAAATTTATTTTATGAGAAAATTGTCATATCGTGTCGTCTTTAAGTAGTTTTTATATTTATTATATTTTTATTAAATACTTAAATATAAAATATAAACATTATTTAGGCAATAATGGAAATCGCAAAAATCGCAAAACCTTGTTTTGAATGTGAGAAATGTAATTATATTACGAATAATAGATTTGATTTTAGAAAACATTGTCAAACTATTAAACATAATCAAGATATTATTAAAAATTTTTCAATCGACATTGAAAAATCGCAATCCAAAAAATATTTATGTACAAAATGTAATAAAAGTTATAAAGATAATTCTGGCTTATGGAAACATAAAAAAAATTGTAAAAAAATATTTGATGAAATTGATGAAGATTCAATAATTTCAAATACTAATGTTCAAACCTTATCAAGTCAAATAACGCCTGAACTTATTCTAAGTGTCTTGGAACAAAATAAAGAATTGACTAATTTGGTTGTAGAACAAAATAAGACTATTATGGAGTTAGCGAAAAGTGGTCAAGGTAATACTATTAGCAACAACAATATTAATAGCAATAATAAAACCTTTAATTTACAGTTTTTCTTAAATGAAACTTGTAAAGATGCTATGAACATTACTGATTTTGTCGATTCTCTCAAACTTCAATTATCTGATTTAGAAAATGTAGGTAAACTTGGATTTGTAGAAGGTATTTCTAGTATAATTGTGAAAAACCTACAAGCTCTTGACGTACATAAACGACCAGTACATTGTGCAGACAAAAAACGCGAAGTGCTTTATATAAAAGACGAAAATAAATGGGAAAAAGAAGATGAAGAAAGAAATAAAATGCGCAAGGTTATTAAAAACGTTGCCTTTAAAAATGAAAAATTATTACAAAAATATAAAGAAGTTCATCCAGGCTGTAATTTTAGTGAATCAAAATATTCAGATCAATATAGCAAATTAGTAATTGAGGCTATGGGAGGAGCTGGCAATAATGATTCTGAAAAAGAAGATAAAATAATTCAAAAAATAGCAAAAGAAGTAGTAATTGATAAAAAATTTGAATGTAATGATTAAATTTAGAATTGAATTTAGAAATTTTAAAATTAATATTATAAATATTTATGTCTAAACAAGTTATTAGTGAAATAGCTAATCGCGATGCTTTTTTTACTCTTTTAGACCATAATCCAGGGCTAATTATTATAAAGTTATCGGCGGAGTGGTGTTCGCCATGTGCAAAAATAAAACCAGCTGTTCATGGTTTTTTTGCTTCATCACCCCCAGAAGTAGTTTGTGCTGATATAGATGTTGATAAATCATTTGATTTTTATTCATTTTTGAAATCAAAGAAGATGGTAAATGGAATTCCAGTATTATTGTGTTATAAAAAAGGAAATGCAACTTATATTCCTGATGATAGTATAACAGGAGCGGATCCAAATGGTTTACATCATTTTTTTACAAGATGTGGAAGTCATTTAATGGATGTTGTAACGAAATATCCAGGAAAACAACGATAAATAATAAAAATGAGAAATCGAATACAGATAATCTTTTATTATTACCATTTGAAGATAAATATATACTAGAATGTCGCATAAGCAAAAAGGGATTTGAATATACTTGTATCTGCTATAAGAGAGTATGATAAAAATAATAATAATTGTTGTGTATGTTTAGATTGTTATACATTGTGTTTATAATTTTACACAATAAAAATGTAAATGTTTCAAAAGAAAATAATTTATATCTATGTTGTTGTGTAATTTATTTTACATAAAGTAGAAAAATTTTATAATATTATAATATATGAAATTAGGTAATATACAAAATTTATTTATACTTTTTTTTATTTTAATTTTATTAGGATTTTTATATAGAAGATTTGAAGATAAACGCATAAGAGAAGAAAATAAAGACAATTATGAGGCTATTCAAAATTATTTACTTGACGACGTAACTTTAGGTAAGAGTAAAAAACCGATATTATGGGTTCATGTTCCTTATGAATATAATTCAAGAAAATGGTTAAGTTTTGGTTCTAGAAGTTCATTTGATTTAAATCAACCATATTTATATTTAACAGTTAGGAGTATAATTAAACATTGTGACAAGTCATTTACAATTTGTATTTTTGACGATAATTCACTTCGAAAATTAATTCCTGGATGGAATATTGATATGACCAGATTATCTGACCCAATTTTATCCAATATGAGAACATTAGGAATGATGAAATTGTTATACATTTATGGTGGTATGATGTGCCCAATTTCGTTTTTATGTATGAAAGATTTATCAGGATTATACGCAAAAGGCACTAGAGGAAATAAAATGTTTATTTGTGAAACAATTGACAGAAATTCAACCTCCGTAAGAATGAATTTTTATCCAAGCGCATCATTTTGTGGTGCTCCAAAAGAGTGTGAAATAGTAGCAAATTTATGTAATTATATTCAAGCTATTACATCTCATGATTATACAGCAGAGTCTAAATTTTTGGGTCAATACGATAGATGGTGTATGAAAAAAGTTGAAGAAGGTAGAATTAATTTAATTGAAGGTGTAGAAATTGGAACAAAAACAATCGATGATAAACAAATAATTTTGGATGATTTAATGTCTAATAATTATTTGGATTTATACAAAGGAACATATGGTATTTTAATTCCATCAAATGAATTACTTAGTCGTTTACAATATGGTTGGTTTGTTAGAAGCTCGCCAAGACAGATATTAGAATCGGATACCATTATTGGTAGTTATTTACTTCTCTCTATTGGTCCGGAACAAGAAGCAGGAGTTTTGGAACCATTAGAAATGAAACCAAATTGGGTAAATTTTTGGAAAACAGATTTGTATCCTGGGTTATATGGTCTTAAACCATACGGACTTGGAAATAACATGACAAAAGTTTCTTATACTGGCCGTTAAAATATTTAATAAAACAATTTAAAAACAGCTACATAATTAAAGTATAAAATGAGTGGATTTTCGAGTGATTGTTTAGTGTTAAAATTAGAAGAAATTAAAGTAGAAAGTAATGAAATTGATACTACTTTATATGTTTTATATGATACAAGAAAAGATATATATCTAATAAGAGGTGAACGCAAATGGACTTTAAATCGTAAATTTTTGTCATATTCGTTTGAATGTGAAACTGCAAATGATTTGGCAGATTTTATCGAGTATGTAGTTCCATCACATAATTTAGTAAATGAAGTTTTGTATAATTATGATAATTTTCCAGAAAATTCAGATGAGATAACATATGACTTTTTAAATGACTATGATGATAGTGATTACGTTATTTCAGGATATAATCGTAAAAAATTAAAAAGACGAAGGCTTTTGCGAAATTTAAGAATGTTAAGAAATGTATTTAATTATTATTAAAAATTCTTATAGTAATATAAATGGGGTTCAATGAAAATGCATTTATGTTAGCAGGAACAGCTATAGCTATAGCCGGAGTAGGATTATATATATGGGATACAAGAAAAAATAGTGTAGTAAATACTTATAATCAATATAGACAAGCAGGAGGATCAAGAAGATATAGAAAAAATCCACATAAAAAAACAAGAAAACACTAATTAGTTTAAAATATAATAATTAAATTACTTATTATATTATAATTATGAACGATTCAATGTCCATTCTTTTAGCAACAACCATTTTAGCTCTGGGTGGTTTAGGTTTTTATATGTATAAGTCATCAGATGATAAACAAAAAGGAGGCGAAGATGAATACAATGAAGATAATATTTTTGGTGGAAATTTTTGGGGTTCATCAGATGATAATAATAACGATGAAAAAAAAATAGATGAAAAAATAGATGAAAATTTAGATGAAAATTTAGATGATGAATATAAACCACGCAGAAAAAATGCTAAGACACAAAGAAATAGAAAATCGTCAGGAACTTCAAGACGTAAATACTAATAATATATATAATAAACAATATCATATGTAGATTTAGTATATTTAATTTGAGATGTATATGTAATTTTATTATAATTACATATTTGTCTTAGAACAGTAATAAAACTATTATAAGTTAATTTTTTCTCTAAATATTTACGTTTAGATAAATGATAATATGGTATACATGTTATTAAAAAGTGCTGAATATATTCATTATAAATACCTTTTTTAAAAGAATCCTTATTGAGCGTATAATGTTTTTCGTTTTTTGAACATATTTTATCAAGTAGTTCAAATAACAATTCATTGTGTATTTGAGTTTTAAAAATCTGTATAGACATATATATTATATTTATTTAAAAAATATAAATTTACGCACTTAATATTTTTATAAGATTATTGGTAAATAGAGAAAGCTCAATTTCATCCTCATGAATATTATGAAAAATAGTAATATATTTACATAAATATGGTATGATTTTATATTTTTGTTCTTCTGTCAAAATATTAGTAGTTTTAATAAAAATAAAATAGTTATCAAGAATATCCATTACAGAATAGCCTTTATCATAAAGCTCGTAAATAATTTGAATGGCAGATATCAATTGAGAATTTAAGATTAAATTAGTATATTCTTCAAAAGTTATAAAACTAATATTAGAGCATAGCTGTGTAGCTAAATTGAGTGTTATTGTTTGATTAAGAAGTTTAAATTTTTCCATATAATTAATAAGAATTTTAACAGTATTATTAGATATGTTAATTATAAATTCTTCAGCATCATTATCAATGATTATATTTTCTTTATCTTTAATATTATTAATAATATTATAGAGATTATCTCTTTGTAATGGTTTTATTTTAATAATAGTAAATCGTGATTGTAAACTTTCAATAACTTTTTGGTTGTTACTACATGAAGATATAAAATTAACATTATGACTGAATTTATCGATACAATTTCGAAAAACTTGTTGACTTTGTTCATTAATAAAATCAATATCATCAAGAACAACAAATTTTTTCTTACCTTTTATATTTGAACAAGTTTGACAAAAAGTTTTAACATCAGTTCTATAATAATTAATACCCTGTTCTTTAAGACTATTAATGTATAAAACATTGTCTTCATATTCTTTTAGAGAGAACCCTGAATAATATTCTCTAATTAAAGCATTAAGTATAGTCGTTTTACCTGATGTCATATCACCAATTAATAATATATTGAGTTCATCAATTAAAATAAGAGTTTTAAGAGTTTTAATAACTTCATTATTTTCACCAAAATCTTTAAAATAAAGTGGTTGGTATTTATTAATAAATAATTTATCTGTCATAAATATTATACGTTAATAATTATTTAAGTATATCTTTTATTATAATATTAAATGGCCGAAAATTTTTATAATATTTTAGGTGTAAGTGAAAGCGCTACGAAAGACGAGATTAAGAAAGCTTACAGAAGTTTACAGATGAAATATCATCCTGATAGAAATTCAAGTAGTCAAGAATCAATAAATATGACACAAAAAATAAATGAAGCATATGAAACATTGGGGGATGATGATAAAAAAAATCAATATGATATGACAAGAAATAATCCATTTATGAGAATGGATAGTCAAGGTCCACATAATATGGATATTCCATTAAATGATATATTTAATATGATGTTTGGAATGCCTGGAATGCCTGGAATGCCAGGAATGCCTGGAATGCCAGGAATGCCTGGAATGCCTGGAATGCCTGGAATGCCAGGAGCAAAAATACACATATTTCACGGAGGTCCAATGAATTTTCAACAAGCAATTAATAAACCTATACCAATTATAAAATCTTTACAGATAACTATGGAACAAGTATTTACAGGAGCATCAATACCTTTAGAAATAGAGAGATGGATATTAGAAAATGGAACAAAAGTTTTTGAAAAAGAAACTATTTATATAGATATTCCTCAAGGTATAGATGAAAACGAAATGATAATACTAAGAGATCGAGGAAATATAATATCAGAACAAATTAAAGGAGATATTAAAGTAAATATTTTAGTGCAAAATAATACAACATTCAGACGTTCAGGATTGGATTTAATTTTTGATAAAACCGTTTCTCTCAAAGAAGCTTTGTGTGGATTTTCTTTTGAATTAAATTATATAAATGGAAAGAGTTATACTTTAAATAATAATAAAGGCAGTATTGTTCCTCCAGAATATAAAAAGATATATCCAGAAATGGGCTTAAAACGTGGAGAACATAAAGGTAACATGATTATAAATTTTCATATAGATTTTCCAACGAGTTTGACTACAGAACAAATTGATAAATTAAGCGAGATTCTTTAAGTAATTAAATGAAATTATTTATTATTTTATAAACAAATTAAAGACAATATATTTGATTAATATGGTGGGATTGGGGAACTCACGATGTTTGGTTTAGATGAAGAACTAAATAACCACCAAAATTTGTATATTTTTATTATATTATTTAAGAATATAGTTTTCTTTCTTGTGCCACTCTGTGATTGTGGTTGGATGGCTGCCTAACAATTATTAGTTTCGGTTTTCGGCAGCCGTATTTTTTTTTGTTTTAAATAGCTACGGGTATAAGTCAGTGGTAGACTATGTGACTTCCAATCACACAACCCGGGTTCGATTCCCGGTGTCCGTATATTTGTGCCTTCTTAGCTTAGTGGTAGAGCACCAGTCTTGTAAACTGGAGGTCCTGGGTTCAATTCCCAGAGGAGGCTTTTATAATTAATTATTTTATGTATTTAATTATAAATTTTAGCTCATTTTATTATTTTTTAAACTACATATATATAAATGGCAGGCAGATCAAGAGTTATGAGATTAAAACAATCAATTGTCAATAATATTGACGCTCACACTTTTTCAGGACCGATGAAAAGTGGCACATCACCTAGTGTTGGAGTTACTCGTTATTATTGGTATAATTATGCTACACAATGTAATCAAAATCCAAATCAAGTTAAAAAGAATTATGATAACATGGTTTTCTTAAATATAAATCCAGCCCAAACACCAGTAAGTGCTGGTTTCAGACCAACTACTAATTATAATTACTCTTATATTGGACCAAAAAGAGTTGCATTTTATGATGCGAATGTTAAATATGATAACCATTATTATAGACCTAGATACCCTATTCAACAACCACCAGTTAATTCAAAAACTCTTGTTAATATTCAACCTTCAAGACATATGACAGGTTTTCCATCTAAGTAAATATATACTTTATTACTACCATTATGAATAACAAGAATTAACGCCCTAGATAAGTATAAAAATTACCACATTTTCTATTCTCTCCATTACAAACACTCGCTAATCTATTTTTAGCACGTCGATTTGCTATACTTGATGCACCTATGCCACTTTGTCCAGGTGTATATTTATTATATAAATATTGATATGTATTACAACCAACATTGCCTCCAGCAGCAAATTTTGTTGAACGACGCCCACCTACTCCAACATTTTTCTTATATAAAAATCCAGGAAAATTAGTTGTATTTCCATACCAAAATTGTCCATTTGAATTACTTCCGCTTCCAAATTTTGACATATATATATATATACTAAATAAAATAATGAAATTTTCAAGGGTGTAAGTTTTATTATTTTATTTAGTATATATATATATTAATGAACTTTAGCAGAAGCGTTCAAATGGGAAACATAACAAAATCATCTAGATCTGGAAGAAATAGCAGTAGCAGTAGCAGTAGCAGTAGCAGTAGCAGTAGCAACAGTATTAATACACCTAAAAACGTAAATTATCGCGTGACATTAAGATATTGCGGTATAAAAGAATTATTTCGGGTTCCTCAAAAATCGGAAACTGGACAAAATATAGCAATAAAAAGAGAAAAAACTATAACTATTTCTAAGCCTGAAAATACTAGTAAAGAAGATATTATAAAAATGATTAATACAGATTTACAAAATAATCAACTATCCGATGTAGGTGCTGGTTATACGATTGACTTAAACAGAACAGAAGAACTTGGCCCAGACGAATGTTCAGGAAGTCTATGTCTTATATTATATTTAAACGGGCCTAATGATACAGAGTGTCAATCTAGTGATACAAAATATTATACATCTGAAGAACTTAATTTAATTATTTATAATGAAAATAGAACTATTCCTTCAGACGCAATATTAACAGATATTGATTCATTAAACCCTAATAAAAAATATTTAATAATCGCATACCCACCTGATAACAATATTCCTAGTGAATTACCAAATAAACCTATTTTTTCTATTAAACTACAGGAGTATTCACGACCAGTTGACTTCCAAAATGCTATTGGTATATTTAAAAAACAAATTCAACCAGGATTTTTTAGTTTTGAACAAATAAGCCCAGTTAATTTTAATGGTACAAATATCATAAGAGAAAATATAGGTGGAAATATTGATCCTGGTAAAACATACAAAGGATATATTTATGTAGAACCATACCCAATATATAAAAATTACATTAAGTTTTATGAACTACCTCCTTCATATGATAATTTGTTTAAGAAATCTTTTTTTGAGAAAACATCATCGTTTTTTAAAAAACCAGTTGGAGGTAAAATAAGAACTAATAGAAGAAATAATAGAAAAACTAATAGAAAAACTAATAGAAAAACTAATAGAAAAACTAATAGAAAAACTAATAGAAAAACTAATAGAAAAACTAATAGAATGTGAAAAGGCCTAAATAAAATATATGGTAGAAATGCTGTGAAAAGAAGGTATCATATATTGAAAGACTAAAAATATATAATTTTTTATCCTTTTAACATTTCACGAAACGCAAATGCCTTTGGAATGCCGATTTTTATATAGTGAAAATTATATAAAAATATTACTTTTACATATACAAGAAACATCAAAAGGGCTCTTTACCGGTTTCTATGTAACATTTGCATACAAAACAAGATTTATTACAACCCAAATAATGATCATATCTATTACTACAAAATGCAGGAAGTTTATAATCTTTACTTATCCAAAAGTCTTCTAATTTATCTAATTCAATATTATTATAATGAAAATTATGGGAGAAATAACTAGCACGATATCTTTGGACGAAATCAGGATCTCCTAAAGAACACCGACACATAGGACATCTAGCAGTTGAAACATAAGAAGACGACAACCATTTACTTTCAATACACTTAAATAAGCATTTTTTATGAAAATGATGACCACAATTAGTAATAAAAGCAGAGCTTTTCATAATAATTGGTTCATAACAAATAGGACATTCATCTCCAGGTTTAATATAACATCTAATTTTAAAATCGCATGGTGTTTCTTGGTCTCCAATTGTAAATGGTTTAACTTCTTGTTCTAGATGACATAGGCAATCATTATTGATACAAGAATTACATTCTCCAATTGATTTTTTTAAATTACAATAATGATAATAACGAGAATTACGCTCATATAAATAAAATACATCTTCTAATGTTGACATTTGATAATAATGTGTATAAATATTATCAAATATAAATAATATATCAATTTTATTAAAAATTATGTTTGATTTTGTTTGTCTTGTAACCTTTTAAGTCGCCTCTCTTCATTATATTTATCTCTTTTTTCTTTTTTTATACGTTCTTTTTCTTGTTCAATTAGTTTTTGTTGTTCTTGCCATTCTGTTGTTTGTTCTAATAATTCTTGTTGTTTTAACTTTTCTGCCTTTACTTCAGCATTTTTAAGTTTTCTTTTTTCTTTCAAAATTTCTTTATTTTTTTCTCTCCAAACCTTTTGCCACTCTTGATGTTGTTCTTTATTTTTTTCTCTATATTCTTTCGTTTTTTCATAAATTTCTTCTTTATGTTCAGCACGATATTTTTTCATTTGTTCCGAAATAACCTCTTTATGTTCCTCTTTGTATTTTTTGGTTTGTTCCTTAAGGTATTCCTTATTTTCTTCTCTATATTTTTGGATTATTTGTTTTTTGAGTGAATTTCTATCTTCTTCTGAAATATATGCTTTTAGAGAATTTAAATTTGCGCTATATTCATCAATTAATTCCTGTTCTCTTATTCTTGCTTCTAACTTAGTTTTTCCAATAAATTTTTCAATTTCAACCATTTCCCATTCGTCCCAACCGCCATTTTGTCTTATTACTTGGTAAAGTTTTATATGTGATTTACTATGGTTTATATCTATACAGGGTAAATTGTGTTGTCTTTTTCTGAAAACAAAGTTATTTGTGTGACCAATATAACAATAGTTTAAATTAGTATTTTTAGGGTAAATTTTATACATAACATAATCGTCAATGTCAGATGCTGAATATATCAATGTAGATTCTTCCTCCATTCTATACATATTTATATAATTTGTTTATATAAATATATCAATTTTATTAAGAAATCTTTCTAGTAGGAATATCACTAGCAACAAGATATATGGAGTTTTCCGTAATAATAATATACTCAGTTCCAGACTTATAAAACTTCTGAATAGTCGATGTATATTCGTCTTCTGACTTCACTAACAATTTCTCACCATTCTCTCTAGCTCCAACAAGCGCTTTCTTATCAAGAGAAGAAGTCCAATAATCTAACATAATTGGTTTGTCTTCAACGATAGCAAGTTTACTAGCGTGTTTCATGGTTACATCACTAGGTAATCTATAATTAAAAGGGGCAGCAGCCGTGCTCTCAGTCTGTTGACTTGTTTTTTGTTCGGACATATTATATAATTTAAATATATTAGTCTTTAAATACTTATATATTTAAATTATTTTAATTTAAATAATATAAAATAATAAATATAATGAAAACACTTGATATTAAAGAAGTTAATTATTCATTACATAATAATGAAAATTTTAAAAAAGAATTAGACTCTGAAATAAGTGATGTTACTAAAAAATTATCTGAATTATTTATTGATTATTTCAAATTTATTATAGAAAATATAAAATTAAAAAAAACTCAATTTTCACGATTTATTATAATAAGAGGTTTAGATACCATTATAAATGTATTTAACCATATATTATTTTATACAAAAAACCTTGATGTAACATATTTTCATTGTCAAAAAGCATTCTATTTTTATGTAGAATTTGTAGGGCAGATTTCTGAAGATGAAAAAATGTTTTTACAACTCAGTTCAAGAGATGCAACTACATATGTTTATAAAAAAACTATATTCGAAATTAATTATGAAACAAGAAAAAGCAATGAAGAAATATCCGATTATACTCGTTTAAAATTGGATATTATAAATTCATATGCTGACTTATACAAAACAATATTATTAAAATTAATTAATTGTGATTTTTTAAATAATGAAAATTTATTAAGTATTCAAAATATATATACAAAATTAAATAATTTAACAAATAAATCAAAAATCAAATTATTAAATGAGTTGATAGAAAAGTTTTATTATTGTATTGATGATGATAAATTCTTTTTTGATTCATGTGAATTACTAGTTAAAAAAATTTGTAAAAACCAAGATTTATTATATAATGATTGTTTAAATAAATTTTTATCTGAAGAATTTAAAGATAAACTTCAAGAAAGTTGTGATAAATTTATAAATTGGTTTATGAATTGATTTCTATGATAATAGTCTTACGCCTTATTTTTTTAGTTTTATCTTTTAAAGGAACATTTTTTTCAGAATCACCAAGTAAATAATTTTGGCAAATATTAGCATATTCATTATTAAGAATAATTTTAAGAAATTCATATATAACCATTAAAACATTTTCATCGCATTTTCCAACAATTAAAACACTGCCTGTTCTAAATATCATAAATGATACTTCTTTAACGTTTTTATATAAATTTTTATTTTCCTCTGAAATTTGACAACCATTTTGAATACCAACGTCAGGATTATAATAAAATTTACATTGAATTCCTGGATATGAGCAAGGATCATACATAGATTGAATATTGTACTTAAATTTTAATATATCATTTAAAGCCTCACGATTAATAAAGAACCCGCAATTAAAATTCGAATTAATTAGAACAGTTTCATTAGTGTCAGGCTTATATCCTAAACCATTACTAACATAAGGTTGTAAGGTTTTAACTACTTCTTCTAATATTAGTTGAAATACGGATTCATTTTGAACTCCAGGAATTTCTAGTTTTCCAGTGTTAAACACTTTAACATGAAATTCTTTAAAAGTTTGTTCAATCTTCATGCGAAGAATTAGTACAAAACAATTATAAAACGCACTCTTCTTTTTACATCTATAACTTAAAATATCCTTTTTCGAAATTCCAATACTAATTTTACGAATATCTTTAAATTTAATACGACCAGTTGGATTGTCAATATGAATTATGACATTTTCTTCAAAATAAGGTTCATCTTTAAGTTTGTCTTGAATAAAATAAAGTTCTTCCTTTTCAGTGGAATTAAATTTCATTTGTTTCTTAATAACACCATTAGAAACTTTATAATATGGTATAATAGGAATATCCCAAAATATTTTTTTTAGGTCGATTGTCATGTTTAAATAAGCTATTTTGGTTTTAGTACTTATATATATATTTGTAGCTTTAGGAGCGACGGAATGTATATTCATAGCAATATTAGCAGAAACAAAATCATTTGCTTTATTTTGTAATAAATTGTCAATATCTACTTCTTCATCATCAGATGATATATCATCATTAGTTGATGATATAAAATTTTCCCATTCAAGATCAATATTCATTGTTGTAGACATTACTATATATCGGTAATTTATCTTTATATTCTTTATATTATTTTTATTTCAATTATTTTCTTTATTATATAATATAAAGAATGTTAAGAACTAGTCACCACGTCATCTTCGAAAGAAGCGAATCAATTCCTATTAAGCAAAATTTATCTACATCTATAAAAATAAATTCTCCAAAGGGAGAGTATAGCCTTAAGCAAAATTTTTTTGATCCTTCCAAAAGTTCGCCTCCTAATGAGTTTATGATTAAACTTCATATGAGAATAAATAAATATTACATGGATAATGATGATGACAGTTTAGATATTAAATAATTTATATGTATATTGTTATGATTATTTTGAGAATGTATTAAATTTTCAACAAAATCTAAAAACTTATCATTAATATTTTTTGTATATGTTTTAATAATATAATTTAGGAAATCTTTAATTATATTCTTTTTATCAATATTGTAATTTATACTTATGGAATGAATAAAGCTATTGATCTTTTCTATTTTTTCTTTCTGTAATATTTTTGTATAAAGCTCATCCCATACTTCATTATCTATTATATTAAGACATTCATTTTCTAAATTTTGATTCGATTGTATAAAATTTATCATACTTCTTATATCCGATTTATAAAGTTTTTGAATACATGATAATGTTTTTTGTGATAAATTTAATTCCTCGGATAACGAAATATGATTTAGGAACGCTATTATTTCTTCTTTTGGTAGTTGATTGAATCGTAAACGTATAAATTCATTTTGAAGTCCCTCATCTATTTTGCTAATATAATTACAAATCAAACAAAATCTTACATTACTTGTATAATTTTGTAATAAATACCTTAATGCTTGCTGAGCATTTTTCGTCATATAATCTACCTCATCTAATATAACAACTTTCATACCATTATTAAACAAAGGTTTTGAATTAACAAATAAATTTATTTGGCTTCTTATTATATCAATACCTCTTTCATCTGATGCGTTTAAATGTATAATTAAGTCCTTATTTTTTACACCCATTTTATTTTGATATGAGTTTATTAAGTTAATTATTGTTGTTGTCTTACCTGTTCCTGGTGGTCCATAAAATAATAAATTTGGAAAATAACCGGTTTCTATTATATTTTTTAAAATTTGTTTATTTAAAGGGTCTAGAACTATATCATCAATATTTTTTGGTCTATAAAATTCTACATAAGGTATCCCACTACTCGTCATATATTAATTATATAATAATATTTTATTTAATATAATATTATAATTAATCATAATTATCAAAATTATCAAAATTAAAATATTGAAATTAAAATATTAAAGATATTTAATGAATATAAGTAATACTATGAATTCTCATTATAAAGCTGGATATCTCGAAATTATATTAGGACCAATGTAT